>Ga0079224_100001538_pt1 | contig 26757 bp, 32 predicted proteins | sample Stecom2015_FD_80414 | JGI IMG/M metagenome (GOLD analysis project Ga0079224, IMG submission 80414) | Agricultural soil microbial communities from Utah to study Nitrogen management - Steer compost 2015 | ecosystem: Environmental > Terrestrial > Soil > Agricultural land | place: USA: Utah... | reverse complement strand
TAAGGTACTAGTTAAGAAAATGAAATCGAAGAAAATGGGATAAGCATGTATAAAACCAAGTAAATTTGGCATATCTTCTAATATGAATAGTAACGCTAAAAAGGCGTTGCCATATAGGAGGATAACGGATGAGACAATGGTTTCGAACTGTATACGATACAGTAAAGGTTTTTGTTTTGTTTACTGGATGCACGATTTTATTTTACTATGGTATTATATGGGTTAATGAGGAATATCAAAACTATCATAAGTATGATGAGCCAGAAGGTTCTTCAGTTAAAGCTTCCTCTATGATTGAAGAAAAGGAGACAGGTCTGTTAGACAGATTACTGTTTTTTTACCGAAATGGGGAGTAGAGACCAGTGGAAGACCAAGTAAAGGACTACCTGCATTATTTAGTTGTTGAACGAAGATTAGCAGCCAATACGGTGAATTCTTATGAAAGAGACTTAAGGAAATATTTTCATTACGTTACAAAGGTGGAAAAAATTTCATCTTTCAATGATGTAAATCGTATTCAAGTGATTCATTTTTTAAAGCATTTAAAAGAACAAGGAAATTCATCTCGAACTTTAGCAAGACATATCGCGTCCATTCGTTCTTTTCATAAATTTTTGTTTCGAGAAAAAGTAACGGATCATGATCCGACAGAACAAATTGAAACGCCACAAGCAGAACGCACTTTACCAAAAGTATTAAACATCTCAGAAGTTGAAGCTCTTTTGGATGCCCCCAAGTTGGATAATCCGCTTGGAATCCGTGATAAGGCAATGTTGGAGCTTTTATATGCGACAGGACTTCGCGTAAGTGAACTAATAAACTTAAATTTAGCGGATATTCATTTATCAATGGGATTTATTAGATGTATTGGGAAAGGGAATAAGGAACGAATTGTTCCACTTGGTAGTGTTGCGACGAAGGCGTTGACTCGCTATTTAGAAGATGGACGTGGTCAATTGGTAAAAGGGAAGAAAACAGATGCCATTTTTGTCAATCATCATGGCAACAGGTTGACCAGGCAAGGATTCTGGAAGAATTTGAAGAAGATTGCAAAAGAGGCTCATATTGAAAAAGAGCTAACACCACATACCCTTCGTCACTCTTTTGCGACACATCTGTTGGAAAATGGTGCGGACCTACGTGCTGTACAGGAAATGCTTGGCCATGCAGATATTTCAACAACTCAAATATATACGCACGTAACAAAAACCCGACTGAAAGATGTGTATAAAACTTACCATCCAAGAGCGTAATGTTATTAGTAGATTGCTAGACTTAAACTGTCTAGCTTTTTTCGTCAAATAATAGTAACAAATAATAAAAAGTTTACCTAAAATCTTGTATTCTACTTGAATATCTTTCTCATGAAATTTATACTAATTTGGGTTGTCAGACTTCTGACGAATACCTATATTGGAATTATTGAGTAAGTTAAACCGAGTAGGGGAATATAAATTTTAGAATATATTGGGAGGTAACATCATGTCTAGTTATACATACAAACGCATTTTCTTAATTGTTATGGACTCAGTAGGAATCGGAGAGGCACCTGATGCGAAAAAATTTGGTGATGAAGGTTCAGATACTTTAGGACATATAGCTGAAAAAATGAATGGTCTACATATGCCAAACATGGCGAAACTTGGTTTAAGCAATATCCGAGAGATTCGAGGAATTCCTGTTCAAGAAAAACCTCTTGCTTATTATACAAAAATGCAAGAGGCATCAAATGGCAAAGATACAATGACAGGACATTGGGAAATAATGGGTCTTCATATAGAAACACCATTTAAGGTTTTCCCAGAAGGATTTCCGAAAGAATTGCTAGATGAAATCGAAAAAAGGACGGGTCGTGGAATTCTAGGTAATAAACCAGCATCAGGCACAGAAATTCTTGATGAACTTGGCGAAGAACATATGAAGACAGGAAAATTAATTATCTACACTTCCGCAGATTCAGTTTTACAAATTGCAGCACATGAGGATATTGTCCCTATTGATGAACAATACAAGATATGTGAAATTGCCCGTGAATTGACACTTGATGAAAAGTATATGGTAGGACGTGTCATTGCTCGCCCATTTGTTGGTGAGCCAGGTAATTTCACAAGAACGGCAAACCGTCATGACTATGCCCTAAAGCCATTTGAGCGAACAGTCATGAATGAGTTAAGCGATAGTGGGTTTGATGTGCTTGCCATTGGAAAGATATCCGATATTTACGATGGAGAAGGGGTTACACAAACGCTTCGGACTAAGTCTAATATGGATGGAATGGATAAATTAGTTCAGACGTTGGAGATGGATTTCACGGGTTTAAGCTTCTTAAATCTTGTTGATTTTGATGCTTTGTTTGGACATCGTAGAGACCCAGAAGGCTACGGTAAAGCACTAGAGGAGTACGATGCGCGTCTGCCAGAAGTGTTTGAAAGACTTAAGGATGACGATTTATTAATCATAACAGCCGATCATGGAAATGACCCTACACATACTGGAACAGATCATACGCGTGAATATGTACCATTATTAGTGTATAACAAAAAAATGAACGGCGGTAAGGAATTGCCATTACGGTCTACTTTTGCAGATGTAGGTGCAACGGTTGCGGACAATTTTAATGTAACCTTGCCAAAACATGGAAAAAGCTTTCTTGCTGAAATTCATGATGGAGAATAAGTATTATAAAAAGGTGAGGAAAAAGGTGATAAACAATGAGAATGGTTGATTTAATTGAAAAAAAACGTGATGGAATTGAATTAACAGCAGAAGAAATTTCGTTTCTGGTTAGTGGTTATACAAAAGGTGAAATCCCTGATTATCAAATGAGTGCTTTTTCAATGGCTGTTTATTTTAAAGGGATGACCAAACAGGAGCAAGCTGATTTTACAATGGCAATGGTAAACTCTGGTGATACAATAGAACTTTCAGACATTGAAGGAATTAAGGTTGACAAGCATAGTACAGGTGGTGTTGGTGATACGACAACATTGGTATTAGCACCTCTGGTTGCATCTGTTGGCGTACCAGTTGCAAAAATGTCAGGACGAGGGCTTGGACACACTGGTGGAACAATTGATAAGCTTGAATCGGTTTCAGGTTTCCATGTTGAAATTGATAATGAGGAATTTATCCGTCTAGTCAATCAAAATAAGGTTGCAGTAATTGGACAGAGCGGTAATCTAACACCTGCAGATAAAAAACTTTATGCATTAAGAGATGTTACAGCAACTGTTAACAGTATTCCGCTAATTGCCAGTTCCATTATGAGTAAGAAAATTGCAGCAGGCGCAGATGCGATTTGTTTAGATGTAAAAACAGGTGCGGGTGCTTTTATGAAAGATTTAGACGATGCAAAAGAATTGGCTAGGACAATGGTTGATATTGGTAATAATGTAGGAAGAAATACAATGGCCATTATTTCCGATATGAGTCAGCCACTTGGATATGCAATCGGAAATGCCCTTGAAGTAAAAGAGGCAATAGATACATTAAAAGGACAAGGACCAGCAGACCTTGAGGAATTGTGCCTCGTTTTGGGCAGTCAAATGGTATTGCTTGCCAAGAAAGCTAGCTCACTTGAGGAAGCACGAGGAATGCTAGAAGAATCCATTAAAAGTGGCAAAGCATTAGAAACATTTAAAACCTTTCTAGCTTCACAAGGTGGGGATGCTTCTGTTGTGGACTCGCCTGAAAAGCTTCCAAAAGCAAAATATGAGTTCGAATTTGAGGCGGAAACTGATGGATATGTATCAGAAATTGTCGCAGATAGTATTGGCACCGCAGCGATGCTTCTTGGAGCAGGAAGAGCTACGAAGGAATCGACCATTGATCTTGCTGTCGGACTTGTCCTTCGTAAAAAAATTGGTGACAAAGTTTCAAAAGGAGATAGTCTTGTAACAATCTATAGTAATTTTGAGGACGTCCAAAACATTAAAAAGAAACTATCTGAGAGCATTGCAATTTCAAAAAATCCAGTTACACCACCCACACTAATCATTGATAAAATCTCATAACGACAATCCGAGGATTAATTAATCCTCGGATTTTTTTGTTTATTTGATGCCTAATTCTAGTCCTAGCGTCTCAAGTCATAGACGATTCCCTACGGAGGACAGATTACGCCTTCTGTCAGCGACCGTCATATGCTTGTCGACGATCAACGAGCGCCTAGAACTTTTCGATGTATATTTTTCATTTTGTTGGAAAAAATGGGAAGGTATAAAGAATGGAGGGTTTGGAGATGAAACGCTTTATAAGTCTGTTACTTTCAACAATCATGATTTTTACTTTTAGCCCTTTCGCTTCTGCGCAGGAATCAACTGTTGACCTAGCGAATAATGCAAAATCTGCAATACTCATTGAACGTGATACAGGGGAGATTCTTTACGAAAAAAATAGTGATGAAAAGCTTCCCCCAGCAAGCATGACAAAAATCATGACAATGCTGTTAATCATGGAAGCCCTTGATAAAGGTAGTATCACCTATTCTGAGAAAGTTAGAACTAGTGAACACGCCGCATCAATGGGAGGGTCACAAATTTTCCTTGAGCCAGGAGAAGAAATGACAGTCGAAGAAATGTTAAAAGGAATTGCAATCGGTTCTGGTAATGATGCATCTGTTGCCATGGCAGAAAAAATAGCAGGTTCAGAAGAAGCTTTCGTTGAAATGATGAATGAAAAGGCAAAAGAATTAGGTCTTAAAAATACATTGTTTCAAAATCCAACTGGCCTTCCTGCGGAAAATCATTATAGCTCTGCCCACGATATGGCTATCATGTCAAAGGAATTGCTAAAATACGAGGAAATTACCAAATTTACAGGTCAGTATGAAGATTATTTACGAGAAAACTCCGATAATAAATTTTGGCTTGTGAATACGAATCGCCTTGTTAGATTTTACCCTGGCGTAGATGGATTAAAAACAGGTTTTACTACTGAAGCGAAATATTGTTTGACAGCGACTGCTGAAAAAGATGATATGCGTTTAATATCCGTTGTCTTTGGAGCACCAACGCCGAAGGAACGAAATGCACAAGTAACGAAAATGCTAGACTATGGATTTAGTCAGTATAAAACACACCCTTTATTTGAACGCAACCAGGAAGTTGCTGAGGCAAAGGTAAGCAAGGGTAGTGAGAAGAAAATAAAACTTGTTACATCAGAACCTATTTCACTCTTAACAAAAAAGGGTGAAAAAATCGATGATGTACAAAAAGAAATAGTAGTGGATGAAAAGCTTAAAGCTCCGATTAAGAAAGGTGACGCAATCGGAAAGCTAGTTATAAAAAAGGACGGTAAAGTACTTAGTGAAAGTTCACTTGTAGCAGCCCAGGATATTGATGCTGCAAGCTGGTGGAAACTATTTAAGAGAACAATTGGATCATTTAATAAGACTCCATAATTTTGTTTTTTAGTTTTGGGTGTCTAGCTCCAGGTTTCAATGGCTTTTGATGTTGTTAGGAAATGATAAAGCCTAACACCGCACGAAGAGACATAGTGCATTTTCAAGGAAGAAGTGGAAGATTTTAGTAGATGTTCAATGTTCAAGCTACTTACGCATTTGTGAATATGTCTACTTTTTTTGCCGAATGAACACTAGTTTTGTCATCAAGAAGGATTCTTTTAAATGAATAGCGAAAAGACTCACTATACGATTTAAAGGAGGCATAGTAAAGTGAGTCTTGGAATTGAACTTGAAGTAAAACATAATGTGTTATGCATTCGACTTACTGGTGAGCTAGACCATCACACAGCTGAAGAATTACGTTTGAAGGTAACTGATATTATTGAAAGTAAACCAATTAATCACATCTTATTGAATCTTGAAAAGCTTACATTTATGGATAGCTCAGGATTAGGTGTTATTTTAGGAAGATACAAGCAAATTAAGAATCTTGGTGGAGAAATGGTCGTATGTTCGATTTCTTCACAGGTAGAACGTTTATTTGAAATGTCTGGACTTTTCAAAATCATTCGATTAGAGCGTAATGAGTCTTTTGCGCTTCAGTCATTGGGGGTGGCGTAATGAAAAATGAGATGCACCTTCAATTTTCTGCACTAAGCCAAAATGAATCATTTGCTCGTGTTGCTGTAGCATCATTTATTACACAACTTGATCCAACCTTAGATGAACTTACTGAAATTAAGACAGTTGTGTCTGAGGCCGTAACAAACTCAATTATTCATGGATATGAAAGTGATCCTAGTGGGATTGTTTATATTTCATGCAAAATTGAAGACAGTACTGTATACATCACGATAAGAGATGAAGGAATTGGAATTGACAATCTTGAGGAAGCAAGGCAACCATTGTTTACAACAAAACCTGAGCTAGAGCGTTCAGGGATGGGCTTTACTATTATGGAAAATTTCATGGATGAGTTTGAGATAGAAACAGGTTCAGCAAGAGGTACAACACTACGGCTTACAAAGCATTTATCAAAGAGCAAAGCGTTATGCAATTAAGGAGACTTGCCAATGGATGTGGAGGTCAAGAACAATAAAACTGAAACGTATTTAAAAGACAGTGAAGTTAAGAACTTAATCAAACTCAGCCAAGAGGGACGACAGGACGCACGTGATCTAATTGTTCAGAAGAATATGAGGTTAGTTTGGTCAGTTGTACAACGATTTTTAAATCGTGGGTATGAACCAGACGATTTGTTTCAAATCGGCTGCATTGGACTTTTGAAGTCAGTTGATAAATTTGACTTATCCTATGACGTGAAATTTTCGACTTATGCAGTGCCAATGATAATAGGTGAAATCCAGCGTTTCATACGTGATGATGGAACAGTCAAGGTGAGTAGGTCATTGAAGGAGACTGGAAATAAAATTCGGAAAGCCAAGGATGAGTTATCTAAGCAGTTCGGTAGGGTTCCGACAATTGTCGAAATAGCTGAGTACTTGGAAATTACTCCAGAAGATGTTGTATTAGCTCAAGAGGCTAGTCGTGCACCTTCATCAATTCATGAAACGGTATATGAAAATGATGGCGATCCGATCACCTTGCTGGATCAAATAGCTGACAATAATGAAACGAAGTGGTTTGATAAAATTGCTCTGAAAGAAGCCATACGCGAACTTGATGAGCGAGAGAGATTAATCGTTTTCCTTCGCTATTATAAGGACCAAACACAATCGGAAGTCGCAACGAGACTTGGTATATCTCAAGTACAAGTTTCAAGGCTTGAGAAAAAAATCTTGCAACAAATGAAAGACCGAATGGACGTATAATCCATTCGGTCTTTTTACGTCTTCTAACAATATTCTAGCATGAAGCAGCAAAGGAACAGCCAATTTTTCAATAAACAAAGTGTAACTTTGTTCAATTAGTAGCTTTTTTGCATTCGAATATTTCGTCGTGGTAATTATTGGAGTTTGACCTGCTATCGCATTAGATATTTTAGATTTAACATACTACATATATAAGGAAAACAATGTGTAGGGTGTGAAAGTGATGGAAAAAACAATCTATGTTCGCATGCGCCATCGCGTACAGGTACAACCCAATGCAACCGTAAAAATCGGAGAACTTATTCAAATAAGTGCGGAGGAACAAATCTCAAGTGAAATTAAAAATATGGTCATTCACCAGGTTAGTAAAAAAGATAAGAATATAGTGATCATTGACATCATGAAAGTCATTGAGCAAATTAGAAGACTTTTTCCAAATTTGGATATTCAAACCGTCGGGCCAGCACAAACAATCATTGAAGTGGCAATTAAGAAAAAGCGGTTTGCACCTGCTTTTTTTGTAGCAGTTTGGTTTTTATTATTTGTAGGTGCAGCACTTACGATGATGAATTTTCATGAGGATGTGTCTATGAGAGATGTTCATCTTCGCATTTATACCATGATTACTGGTGATGAAGTTCCGCAACCGTTACTCTTTCAGATTCCATACTCGATTGGGTTAGGTTTAGGAATGATTTTGTTTTTTAATCATTTCTTTCGTAAACGACTTAACGAAGAACCAAGTCCACTTGAAGTTGAGATGTTTAATTATCAACAGGATTTAGATAATTATTTAATTCTTACAGAAAACAAAGAAAGCATGAAACACATCGATGACAATTAAAGTCCTTTTCATTATTTTTATGGGTCTAGGAAGTGGACTGGCAGTAGGTGGCGGTTTTGTAGCTTTTTTAGCCGTCTTAGGGATTATACCGAGGCTAACCCAACTAACGAAAACAATGAAATACATTCGATTTTACGAATGGGGTGTCGTACTTGGTGCTGTATTTGGTGGCTGGTTTACTCTCAATGATCAGATTTTTCACTTGTGGGATTTTTTAGTAATCCCAGTAGGTTTAGCAAGTGGAATATTCATTGGAATGCTAGCAGCTGCTTTAACAGAAGTGCTGAATGTTTTTCCAATTTTAGCAAAACGAATTGGAATTGAAAGTAAAATTGTGATTCTTGTTATGGCGATTGTATTTGGGAAAATCGCAGGATCCCTATTCCAATGGATATACTTTGTAAAATAACTAAGTATAAGGAGTGAGCTTGAAGTGGCTACTAAAAAAAAGATAAAGGACGATTACAAAAATAGTATTAAAAAGTATCAACCAAAACCAAAATATTTCCTTAATTGCCTGAAAGCATTTCTTGTCGGAGGAGCTATATGTTGTTTGGGGCAAGGAATTCAAAATTTTTATATTTCAGTCCTTCATTTTTCTGAAAAAGATGCTGGAAATCCTACAGTTGCAACCCTGATCTTAATTTCTGCTTTATTAACAGGCTTTGGTTTGTACGATAAACTTGGACAATTTGCGGGTGCAGGCTCAGCAGTGCCTGTAACAGGGTTTGCAAATTCAATGACAAGTGCGGCGATGGAATATAAAAGCGAAGGAATCGTATTAGGAATTGCAACTAATATGTTTAAATTAGCAGGCAGTGTTATTGTTTTTGGAGCAGTGTCGGCTTATATTGTTGGGATTATTCGCTATTTCTTTAATCTTACAATTTCCTGAATGATCGCGAGGAGTGGACATAGATGAATCTAGTTGGAAAACAAACATGGGTGTTTCAGAATGATATTTATTTAAATTCAACAGGAACTGCAGTGGGTCCTAAAGAGGCTCTGGGTCCTTTAGGTACTACCTTTGATATAAAATATGACGACTTGCATTGTGGTGAAGATTCCTGGGAGTCCGCTGAAAGAAGATTAATGGTTGATTCAATAGAATCTTGCTTGAAAAAAGTGAATTTAACAAATGACGATATTGACTTGTTTTTAGCAGGTGACTTGTTAAATCAGAATGTCACGACTAATTATGCGGCTAGACATCATCAAATCCCATTATTATGTATGTTTGGTGCTTGTTCGACCTCGATGGAGACTCTTGCAGTAGGTTCAGCATTGGTTGATGGGGGGTTTGCTAACAGGATCTTAGCCTCAACAAGTAGTCATAATGCAACTGCAGAAAGACAATTCCGTTATCCTACCGAATATGGGGGACAAAAGCCAGGGACAGCAACTTTTACAGCAACTGGTGGTGGAACCGCGTTAGTTAGTAAAGATAAAGGTCCACTTCGCATTACTTCTGCAACAATTGGAAGAGTAGTGGATTTAGGAATGACAGATCCATTTGATCTCGGCTCTGCAATGGCACCTGCTGCTGCAGATACAATCACTCGTCATTTTAAAGATTTGAATATTAATCAAGACGAATATGATTTGATCGTTACGGGTGACCTATCAGGTGTAGGAAGTCCGATACTGAAGGAAATGGTTAAAGAAGAGGGATATGATTTAGGTAATATATATAATGATTGTGGGCTTATGCTCTATCATTCGGATCAAGAAGTATTTGCTGGTGGAAGTGGCTGTGCATGTTCAGCACTTGTAACGTATGGGCATATTGTGAAAGAACTCATAAGTGGCAATTTGAACAAGGTATTTGTTGTTGCAACAGGAGCACTTCTTAACCCGACTATGATACAACAAAAGGAAACAATTCCCACAATTGCACATGGTGTAGTTTTGGAACGAGTCCAAGGTGGTGAGTAGAGATGGAATATGTATGGGCTTTTCTAGTCGGTGGAGCCATTTGTGTGGTGGGGCAGTTGTTACTTGATTTTGCAAAATTAACTCCTGCCCATGTGATGAGTATTTTTGTTGTAGCAGGAACAATCTTAGATGGATTTAATTTATACGACAATTTAATTAGATTTGCAGGTGCGGGTGCAACTGTACCGATTACAAGTTTTGGCCATTCACTCCTTCACGGTGCAATGCAAAGTGCCAAGGAGCATGGGTTTATAGGAATTGGAATGGGAATTTTCGAATTGACCTCGGCAGGTATATCCTCAGCTATTTTGTTCTCTTTCTTAGTTGCGCTGATATTTAGAGTGAAAGGATAGAATATATGGGTGAACCTAGAAGAAGTGTGATTCTAGTAACAGATGGTGATGAATATGCCTTAAAAACATTGGAATATATTGCAAAAGAAGTTGGGGGACGATGTATCTCAAAATCTCAAGGTAATCCTACAACCTTAACGGGTGAGCAAATAGTGAAGTACATTTTGCAAACCCCCTACGATCCTGTGTTCGTGATGTTTGATGACAGTGGTTTATTAGGCAAAGGAAGGGGCGAACATGCACTAAAGCATGTCGCAACCCATCCCAATATTAATGTGTTAGGTGTAATTGCAGTAGCTTCGAAAACTCATCAAACGGAATGGGCAAAAGTGGATGTAAGTATAGACCGAGATGGAAATTTAACGGAATACGGCGTCGATAAAAGCGGGATTAGAGAATATGATATCGGTCGGATCAACGGAGATACTGTGTATTGTTTAGATGAACTGGATGTTCCAATTATCGTAGGAATTGGAGATATCGGAAAAATGGCACGTAAGGATGATATAAAGGTGGGGGCACCCATTACAAGAAAAGCAGTGGATATAATTCTGGAAAGGAGTGGTTACGATCGGAAAGGAAACTAAAAACAACAAGACGCCAATCTCTCCTGATATAGACACAAATGATAAGTTTTTCGAGTCACGGATAGGTTTAGGAACCACAAATTTTGATATTGGGGTTAGAAAGTTCAAAATCCTAAAAAAACCAGTACACCTCTATTTTCTAAATGGGTTATGTGATACTGCATTTATTATTGAAATCATCGAAGAACTTGTAAATATTAATGACAATGAAACCAATCAAAATCAGGTATTTAGTGTTATTGAGAATCGCCTGGTTCATCAACAAGTAAGCAAAATTAAGAATTTAGATGAAGCCGTTGATACAATCCTTTCAGGACTCATCCTATTTTTAGTTGAAGGTGAAGAAACAGGACTTGTGATAGATGTCAGAAGTTATCCTGGAAGAACACCAGAAGAGCCTGATACAGAGAAAGTTATTCGTGGTGCACGTGACGGATATGTTGAAAATATCATTGTGAACTGTGCGTTAACCAGAAGAAGGATACGTGATGAAAGGCTTCGTCATGAAATTATGCAGGTTGGTGAAAGGTCAAAAACAGATATTTGTGTTTCCTATATTCAAGATGTGGCGAATCCAGAGTTAGTCAAGTTAATTAAAAATGAGCTAAGCAAGATTAAAGTGGACGGCTTAACAATGGCAGATAAAACCGTTGAAGAATTCCTAGTAAAACAGGGATATAATCCATACCCATTAGTAAGGTATACAGAGCGTCCAGATGTCGCAGCGACTCACTTGCTTGAAGGTCATGTCCTAATTATGGTTGATACCTCTCCAAGTGTAATCATTACACCAACTACAATTTTTCACCATGTCCAGCATGCTGAAGAATATCGACAAGCTCCAGCAGTTGGTACCTTGTTAAGGTGGACAAGGTTTATCGGTATATTAGGTTCGATTTTTCTCTTACCACTATGGTTTCTATTAGTATTAGAGCCAGACATGATTCCAAAGGCAATTGAATATATAGGTCCTAATGAGAAATCAAATATCCCTGTTGTTGTTCAAATCTTCTTAGCTGATATGGGGATAGAATTTTTAAGAATGGCGGCAATACATACGCCAACGCCATTATCAACCGCGATGGGTTTAATTGCAGCGGCATTAATTGGTCAAATTGCAATTGATGTTGGTTTATTCGGCCCTGAAGTCATACTTTATGTCGCAATTGCCGCAGTTGGTACATTTGCAACCCCAAGTTATGAATTGAGTGCGGCAAATAGGATCGCAAGATTATTTTTATTAGTTTTAGTGGCGATTTTTAAGGCACCAGGATTTATCATTGGTTGTACACTCTATGTCTTGTTATTAACAAGTATTAGGTCACTAAACACTCCGTACTTATGGCCGTTTTTACCGTTCAATGGAAAAGCATTACTACAGATTTTGTTGCGTAGTTCTGTACCAGGATCAAAGCTTAGACCAAGTATTGTACATCCTCAAAAACCTTTCAAACAATAGTTGCACCATATATTGCGTTTGTGTTAATCTTTTTTCATATAGCACAGCGTTAAGAAGAGAAAAAACAGCTGATGACTATTCGTTATCAGCTGTTTTTTTTCAAAAATAGGGGTAAGCAACTATGAGTGCCCTTTTACAGCTTTGATACGTACACTTTGAAGGAACGAGGGGAAAATTATGTTTTTGCATGGAACGAGTAAGGTAAATGAAAAAAACCACCTAGAAATCGGTGGGGTTGATACTGTAGAATTAGCGAAACAATATGGTACACCTTTATATGTGTATGATGTAGCACTTATCAGAGAGCGCGCAAGAGGCTTTCGCGAAACATTTGAGCGTTTAAATGTTTCAGCTCAGGTTGCATATGCAAGTAAAGCTTTCTCGACAATAGCAATGATACAGCTAGCAGAAGAGGAAGGGCTTTCTCTTGACGTCGTTTCTGGCGGAGAGTTATTTACAGCGTTACAAGCTGGTTTTCCATCGGAACGAATTCACTTCCACGGTAATAATAAAAGCTACGAAGAACTAGATATGGCCATTAAGAATAATGTTGGTTGTATTGTAGTTGATAACTTTTATGAATTATCATTGCTAGAGCAGGTTTGTATCGAAAATAAATCTACAGTCAAAATCTTATTACGCGTGACTCCAGGGGTTGAAGCCCACACCCATGATTATATTACGACTGGGCAAGAAGACTCGAAATTTGGATTCGGACTTGAAAATGGACAGGCTGACCAGGCTGTAGAGCAGGCACTTCATTCACAATTCGTAAACCTATTAGGGATTCATTCTCATATCGGTTCTCAAATATTTGAGACAACTGGTTTCTTGGTTGCTGCTCAAAAAATGTTTGGTAAACTTAAAGAATGGAAGGAACGTTTCGGATTTGCTCCAAAAGTATTAAACTTAGGTGGGGGATTTGGGATCCGCTACACGGAGGAAGATAAACCACTACCAGCTTCAAAATACGTCGAGGCAATTATTGGAGAAGTCAAGAATCTCGCAGACGAACTTTCGATGGATATTCCAGAAATCTGGATTGAGCCAGGAAGATCGATTGTAGGGGATGCAGGAACAACCATCTATTCGGTTGGATCTCGTAAAGAAGTACCGAACATTCGCCAGTATCTAGCAATTGACGGGGGCATGACCGATAATATTAGACCTGCCTTATATCAAGCGAAATATGAAGCCGTATTAGCAAATCGAGTAGAAGATCCGGTCGAAGAGACTGTTTCAGTGGCTGGTAAATGCTGTGAATCTGGAGACATGCTCATATGGGATCTACCATTACCAAAAGCAAGCTCAGATGACCTGTTAGCCGTATTCTGTACGGGTGCATACGGGTACGCTATGGCTAATAATTACAACCGTATCCCAAGACCTGCAGTTGTATTTGTAGAGAATGGTGAGGCTCAGCTTGTGGTTCAACGAGAAAGTTATGAGGATCTTGTTAGATTAGATATTCCTCTAAAAACAAAGGTAGCAGAATAAATTTAGATGTAAAACCCACGAATAGGCATTCGTGGGTTTTGTTCGTTTGGATTATTTGAACAGATTCTTAATGGCGTCAATGAGACTGATAAAGAATTCTTTAAGTTTATCTAAGAAATTTTGGCCTTTATCAGATTCAAGAAAATTTGTAAGTTTATCCTTCGCTAGATTTAATTGTTCACCAACTTGGTTCCAATCTATATTTAGTTCCATTAATTTATTAAAAAGGTCCATTAATCGGTTAATATCATCATCCGTTAATGTGATGCCCAAATCCTTCGCGGCATTTGTAATAATGGTACGGAGTTCTTCATCGTTTTTTGGAGCTTTCTTTGCAATTTCATCTTTGATTTTTGCCATTAATGCCGCCGCATCTTCTGCACCGATCTTTTCACTTAATTTCGTGGTTTCAACCATTTCTTCGTTAGCAATCTGCTTAACTTCTTCAGGGATGACTTGATCAGAAGAAACTTCATAGGCTTTAATAATCCCTGTAAGTGCGGCTGTTCCAGAAACATTACCAGGACCAGTGACAAAAATATTTGCGTCTTTTACGCCAGCTGTTATTAATGCATTTGCGTACATTTCCTCTGTGATTAAGGTAATATGCTCTGTAATAGTTACATCTATTCCAGATCCTTTTTCGCCAATTGTAATCGAGGCAGAAGAAAGGGCCTTGTTCCCGATTCTAGCTTTCGGGATATAGCGACCAAGGTATTGATGTTCTTCTTCATTTGTGACAACGACAATCTGAGGATTCTCGGGTGCATTCATTTCTTTTAAGATTGTTTCTTTTTGAGTTTCAGTTAAGTCTTCACCTAGCGTAATAATTACATCTCCAGGCACTGCATCTGCAAAGCTCAGTGATGGAAAAATGAGTGAAAATGTGAGTGTTAAAGTAAGTATGTATTTATGTCTCAATGTAGTTTCCTCCTTTGTCATTCAAAAAAACAGGCTGTCCATCGTACCTATTATATCTTATTCTTTACCAAAATTATCTTTTAAGAATGTCATTTTTGAAAAACACTCCCTTTCAGGTTGGATTATTCAATCCATTTATAGTAAAATGAAACTCGTTCAATACATATGACGAAATAAAATAAGCGGAGGTTTCAAATGAAAAAAGCGAGCATTGCGTTTGAAAATGGAGAAAAAATCGTAATTGAGTTATATCCGAATGAAGCACCTGGGACTGTTGAGAATTTTGAAAAGCTTGCGAACGAAGGATTTTATAATGGTCTAACATTCCACCGTGTAATCCCTGGGTTCGTTGCTCAAGGCGGATGCCCGCATGGAACAGGAACTGGCGGTCCTGGATATACAATTAAATGTGAAACAGCAGGTAATCCACATAAGCACGTACCAGGTGCATTATCAATGGCACACGCTGGTAAAGATACTGGTGGAAGCCAATTTTTCATTGTTCATGAACCACAGCCTCATTTAGATGGTGTACATACAGTATTCGGGCAAGTAGTTGAAGGCATGGACTCTGTATATCGCATCCAACAAGGCGATGTAATGAAAGAAGTTAAAGTTTGGGAAGAATAAAATCATTTTATATCGCGCACTAGCATAGGCAAAAAATACGACACAATCTTTAAGAGTGGTCGCTAGGATAGAGAGCCAATGACATGCGGATAGAAACTCTGAAAATAAAGGCACAACAGTTCATTCTTGTTGTGTCTTTTTCTTTTATTGTCCTATAATATACCATGAGGTGAGACAAGATGGGTAAAGGTAAATGGACCGTGTTTTTTGTGCTCCTATTATTATCATTGGTATGGGGAATCATTTATTGGGTATTTATTGTGTAGAATAGGGAGCAACCGACTTTACATATATTGAATGGAAATGCTTATCATTCGACAAAATAATAGTATTGTATTATACTGTGTTAAATCGCTAATTGAATAATTGTTTCCTTCGGGGTTAGGTGAAATTCCTTACCGACGGTGATGAACGAGAGTTCTAAGCCCGTGACCCATTTTAATATCAACAATATGTTGATAGACTCTATGTCATAAAACACTTGTTTTATTTAAAATGGTGGACTTGGTGAGAATCCAAGGCCGACAGTTAAAGTCTGGATGGGAGAAGGATTAATGTACGGTATGTGAAAAAAAATGCTCGATATACCTCTTCTTTGTGTTGGGCAAAAATACATAATCTGTTACTTTAATTACATCGACCAAGACCCCAGTGTACCCTGGGGTCTTTTTTGTATAGGAAACGAAGATTGAACATTGTAAAAAAGAACATGATATATAGAAAGGAGTGGTACTTGTGAGAGATCAGGATTATATGAATTTAGCGATTAATGTAGCAAGAGCAGGCGTTGGTCAAACCACCCCAAACCCAGTAGTAGGAGCAGTTGTTGTGAACGATGGTCGCGTTGTAGGTATCGGGGCACATTTGAAGGCTGGTGAACCTCACGCAGAGGTCCATGCGATACGAATGGCTGGAGAAAACGCCAAACAAGCAACGGTTTATGTAACATTAGAGCCGTGTAGCCATCATGGTAAAACACCACCTTGTGCTGACCTATTGGTGAATAGCGGTGTGAAACGGGTTGTTATTGCAACAACTGATCCAAACCCACTGGTTGCTGGAAAAGGAATATCAAAATTAAAAGCAGCAGGTATCGAAGTGGAGGTAGGAGTCTGTAAGGGACAAGCAGATGCCTTAAACGCAGTTTTTTATCACTACTTAGATAAAAAACTCCCTTATGTCACGCTAAAATCAGCAACCACACTTGATGGAAAAATTGCAACAGTTAGTGGCGAAAGCAAATGGATTACAGGTGAGGCATCTAGAAATGATGTGCATTTATATCGTAGTATCCATGATGCTATTCTCGTCGGTGTAAATACTGTTTTAGTAGATAACCCAAGTTTAACAACTAGATTGCCGAATGGAACAGGAAAAAATCCGATTCGAATTATCTTGGACTCAACCCTTAGAACACCACTGGATTCGAAAGTAGTGAATGATGGTGAAGCTCAAACGTGGCTAATTGTGACAAACAAAGTCAATCAGGAAAAAATAAACGAATTCTCTGGGAAAAAAGGTGTTAGAGTCCTCCAATTAGAAGAGTCAAGCCTATCGATTAAATCAGTGCTTACACTCCTTGGGAGTGAGGGCATTTCCTCTGTTTTTGTTGAAGGGGGAGCAGAGGTTAATGGGAGTTTCTTAAAGGAAAAAGCAATTAATCAAGTGATTGTCTATCTTGCTCCGAAATTATTTGGAGGCAAGCTTGCACCAACAGCAATCGGTGGTGCAGGGATTGAGTTAATTGATGACGCACTGCAGTTAAGGATTAAATCAGTTGAACAACTCGGAGAAGATGTGAAAATTGTAGCCGAACCGAAATAGAGGTGAAAAAAATGTTTACAGGGATTGTAGAGGAAATCGGGAAAATCAAGGCAATTAATGGATCACAGGATTCAGTTGAAATGGTGATTCAAGCAAAAAAAATTCTCGAGGATGTGCACCTCGGTGATAGCATTTCGGTAAATGGGGTTTGTTTAACCGTAACGGAATTTACCTCAAATGGATTCACAGTCGATGTGATGCCTGAAACAGTACAATCAACGTCGTTACGCGATTTACAACAAAACTCACCTGTGAATCTTGAGAGAGCGATGTCCGCAGGAGGACGCTTCGGGGGGCATATCGTTTCTGGACATGTAGATGGTATTGGAAGAATTGTCCGCAAAACTCCAAAAGGGAACGCAGTCTATTATGAAATTGAAGTTCCAAACGAACTTGTTCAATATATGATCTATAAAGGATCAGTAGCTGTTGATGGAACAAGTTTAACAATTTTTGGACTTACAGAGACCACGTTTACTTTATCGCTTATACCCCATACACTATCTGAAACTATTTTACATGGAAAAGGTGTAGGTGACATTGTAAACATTGAATGCGATATGCTTGGTAAATACGTAAGTCAATTTTTACAACGTTCTTTTGAAGATAAAAAATCAATGAAATCATCTATAACATCAAGCTTCTTAGAAGAACATGGATTTAAATAAAGGGAGGGGGGACAGACATGTTTGATTCAATTGAAAATGCACTATCTGACCTTAAAGAAGGCAAAATCATTATTGTTTGTGATGACGAAAATCGTGAAAACGAAGGTGACTTTATTGCGATTGCTGAGAATGTTACACCTGAAGCTATTAATTTTATGATTACACACGGTCGCGGACTTGTTTGTACACCGATTACAAAATCACTAGCTGAAAAATTAGATCTTCAACCAATGGTTACGAAAAACACAGATCCACATGGAACTGCATTTACAGTTAGCGTTGACCATGAAACGACCACAACTGGAATTAGTGCATTTGAACGTGCTACAACGATAAGGGAGTTGTTAAATCCGAAATCAACAGCATCTAATTTCAAAAGACCAGGACATGTTTTTCCTTTGATTGCGAAAGATGGTGGAGTTCTTACTCGAGCAGGACATACAGAAGCGGCTGTTGACTTAGCATCGCTTTGTGGTGCTAAACCTGCAGGGGTAATTTGTGAAATTGTAAATGAAGATGGAACAATGGCTAGGGTACCAGACCTACAAAAAATCGCAGCTGAATTTAATTTGAAGCTAATAACGATAGAGCAACTCATTCGTTATCGAAAGCAAGTTGAACATCAAACATTAAAAGAATAGGCATGGAAACATTTTCGAAAATATACAATAAAACCGATAACATAGGAGGATTAAGATGAATAAAATTTATGAAGGACATTTAGTTGGTACAGGTTTAAGAATTGGAATTGTTGTAGCAAGATTTAATGAATTTATTACAGCGAAGCTATTGACTGGGGCTCTTGATGGTTTGAAACGACATGGTGTTGCTGATGAAGATGTTGAAATAGCATGGGTTCCAGGTGCTTTTGAAATACCTCTAATTGCCAAAAAAATGGCAGAATCAGACAAATATGATGCTGTCATTGCATTAGGTACCGTAATTCGCGGTTCTACTTCTCATTACGACTACGTATGTAACGAAGTAGCGAAAGGCTTGTCAAAAACAGCTCTTGATACAGGAAAACCTGTTATGTTTGGGGTTTTAACAACTGATACGATTGAACAAGCAATCGAAAGGGCTGGAACAAAGGCTGGAAACAAAGGATGGGATTCTGCGGTTTCGGCAATTGAAATGGCAAATTTATCTCGTTCATTTAATGCATAAGGCTCTTTTCTAAAAGATTATTGTTAATGGTGCCTTCACGAGAACGAATTTGAATAGAACTGGAAGGTTTTGGTTATAATTTAAATTTAAGGGTATTCCTAAAAGACACTGGAAAAAAGGGATGGAAAATGATACTCTTAATAAATGAATTAAGGTTTGTCCAATAGTAATTAAAAAATCTTGAACATATACTATTTGGAAAGTTTTTCGATAATGAGGGATTTATATGTTAATTCGTTATAAAAAGAATTATGAAAAAATCGCAATGGGGCTTCTTTCATTTATGCCGACTGAAAAGGACCTAAAGAACCTGCTAGCAACTATGAAGCAATATGAAGAGGATGATACACAGCAGCTATTCTTATGGAAAGAAGAAGATATTGTCGGAATTATCGGAACAACAATCCATGACGGGAATTCTGTGGAAATTCAACATATCTGTGTAAATCCATCCCATCGCTATCAAGGCATTGGTAAAAAGATGGTGAAGGCACTAAAAGAGCATTTTCCAGATCGTGAATTACAACCAAACGAACATACTGCAGCTTTCTTTGAGAAATGTGATTTTTCAGAGGATGAAAAATGTGAAGAGGGACAGTCATAAGACTGTCCTTTATTTATTTTTTCGTAATTTATGTTTTATTTCAATTTGTTTATGACGTTCAGCAATTGTCTCGCTTCTATCACGTAGTTTATGTTTATGAACTAATTGTTCATTCGATAAATCACTGGCCAATCCCCATGATTTTCCCGACAGAGAGGCGATGGATATACATGTGGCTTCTAATTTTTTATCTTGAAGTGGTAAGTTGATACTCTTATATGGTAAACCGTTTTTAATATCGAAATATTTCTTTTGTAATTCTTCGATCAACTGGTTCACCTGCAAACCTAGTTGGGCTAGTTCATTATGATGGTCTTTACATATAGATAAAGCACTTTTCATCATTCGTAGGGCGCCATTTGTGTTACCACGGCGGTGATGGTAAAGAGAGACGGCAATTTGAATTAATCCAACCCAGTATTGTTTTCTTTCAGTGACAGGTTCTTTCTTCCAGTGTTCTTCTAGTATCTCGTGACATTCAAAATAGTCACGATCACAGTGAAAGTGAATTAAATATTCAATATACGCTTGTGGATACAAGTGGCATAACCCCCTTCAATAACACTATGTATGAGTAGTTTACCATAATAATGCGGCATAGATAGGAAAAAATAAAGTGTTCGACCTGATGGACGAACACTTTATCTTCTAATTCATAGATGACTCGGTGCTTTAGCAAGCCAGGGAGGTCAAAAAACTGTAGTAAGAATAGTAAGGAGAAGCTTACTTTACACAGATATTTTGCGTGCTGGACTGCCCCGAAAATACAGCCAAATAGGCTCTTACTCATCTCGGTTTAGAACCAAGCAGCACCTACGATAATTAAAAGAATAAACAATACTACGATTAAAGCAAATCCGCCACCGAAGTTATATCCGCCACTCATTTAAATTCCTCCTTCATTTTCGTGATTACACAGTTATAGTATGACTTTTACTACTTCTTGTGTGGGCGTGTGTCCATACCTTTAGGATTTTTTTATAAAATTATTTTGGGACAAATAGCCAAAAACCAATTATGGCTTGAATGCCCATTATGTTCTATACTAATTAATGTGGTAAAATATAAGTGGATGTGCTCATTTAACCTGATAGAATGATACATCTATTTTTTTCTGGGTCTTTATAAGAACCCAATTAAAGGAATATGAAACTGCATGAAGGGTATTTTTGGTGAGATGAGCGTGGATTTACAATACAACGTAAAAATTGACTCTTTTGAAGGTCCATTAGACCTTCTTTTACATTTAATCAATCGTTTAGAAATTGATATTTATGACATTCCAGTAGCTGTCATTACAGAACAATACTTAATGTATATACATGCTATGAAGGAATTGCAATTGGATATTGCAAGCGAATATCTTGTTATGGCTGCCACTCTTTTAGCAATAAAGAGTAAAATGTTGCTTCCAAAACAAGAGGAAGAACTTTTAGACGAGGACTCCGAATTCGAATTTGAGGAGGACCCGCGCGAGGATTTAATGAATCGATTAATTGAATACCGCAAATATAAAAATGCTGCGGAAGATCTAAAACATTTAGAGGAAGAACGATCTCAATTGTTTACGAAGCCTCCAAGTGATTTAAGTGAGTTTACAAAGGATGAACCAGTTCAATATTCTTTGGATGTGAATATTTATGACATGCTTGGTGCCTTACAAAAGCTCCTGCGTAGAAAGAGATTACAAAAGCCGTTAGCTACAAAAATTACAAGGCAGGAAATTCCACTTGAAAATAGGATGAAAGAAATTTTGGATGAATTAAAAGGTTTCCCTGGAAAAAAGAAATTTACAGATCTATTTCCTTACCATGATAAAAATCATATTGTGGTTACATTTCTTGCACTTCTTGAATTAATGAGAAACAATGCAGTGCTAATTGAACAGCAAAATAATTTTTCGGAAATTTATATTTCGAGTATGGAAAGGGATAAGTAGGAAATGAATTTAAAAGAATGGAAAGCTGTAGTTGAGGGGCTTTTATTTGCTGCTGGTGATGAAGGTTTAACGTTAAAGCAGGTAGCACTCGTTTTAGAAATTGATGAGGCTACTGCTTTAGACATTATAAATGAGTTGAAGGCTGATTATGGACAATTAGAGCGAGGGATTAATATCGTTGAAGTGGCAGGGACATATCAGCTTACTACGAAAAAGGAACATGCCATTTATCTAAAAAAACTTGTTGAATCACCAACGACTACCTCACTGTCACAGGCTGCATTAGAAACATTGGCCATTATTGCATATCGACAGCCAATAACCCGTGCAGAAATTGAAGAAATTCGAGGGGTAAAGACGGAAAGACCCATTCAAACATTAATAGCGAAAGTATTAATTAAAGAAGTGGGACGTGTTGAAGGTACTGGACGAGCGATTTTGTATGGAACAACAAAGGAGTTCCTGGAGTATTTTGGGTTAAAAACATTGGAGGAACTGCCTCCACTACCTGAAAAAATCGATGAGGAATTTGTTGAGGAGGAAGCCGATCTCTTTTTTGAAAGATTTCAAGAAACGATAGAAGATTCGAAATAATTCACCTTAATCATGCCAACATATGGTAATATGGAGTTAGAAAAAATGGTGGCGAGTGAGGTGGAAATGTGTTAATTAAACAATGTAGTGGATTTGAGTTGGAAAAAACGTTAAAGAATACATTTGAGGATTTTTTTAACCAATCTGAAGTCACATATGTTGAAGATGGGGAAGAAAAGACATTCCAAGTCTTATACTTACGTTATTTTGAGGAACAAAGACAAACATTTACTCCTTTTTCCGAAGACCCAGTTTTTACAATTGATTCAAAAGAAGTTTGTTTCAGGGATCTTGTGGCTTTAGTTTGCTTGCTAAAGAACCCAGAGTATCAAAAGCGAAAACGGGTTTATATTAGTGATCAAAAACTATTTGAAGAACATTTTCAAGACTTTCAATTTGATAGATTGAAAGAAATTTTTACACACCTCCATCATAAAAAAAGCTTTGAAGTAACATCATCATTCATCACTCAAGTATAAAGACAAACCCCAATTGCATTAGTCAATTGGGGTTCATTTTATTTTTGGTTGTAGGATTACAATTTGGCGGATTTATTTCCTTCGTAGATTCCGCTAGTTTGATTAAATAATAGCATTCTTCTCTTGCCATATGATCAGCCATTAATGGGGTGAGGACACCTAATATTTCTTTATTTAATTGCATATCTTCCAATTCTTCTAAAAAACCTTTGAAAATCTTCATTTCTAATTCTACATCATTGTTAAATCGAGAGAGGGCTGGAAATTCATATTGACTCGTACGTAAAAAACCAACCATTTCTACGGCTTTTACATAAAAATCTTCCCATTCCTTGACGAATTTCTCGCTTTTTTTATATAAATCTTTTTCGACTCGATCTAGTTTAGAGACAATTCCACCTGCATGACCAGCTGCGTCTAAAAGCCAAATCAGGTGATGATGGAGGGCATGAGTTGGTGGGACATTTTTCCCTTCTACTAAAAAGCTAGACACCCGAAGCCATTCGTCTAATTCGTTGACCATATGATTAATAAAAGAAGGGGTCAGACTGATGTTAATCTCTCCCACCAATTGTGCTTTTATAATCTCTAATTTAAAAATTCTTAGTTCCCGAGCAGCATCTCTACCTTCGTTCATAATAGTAATGAATGCTTGAGTATTAGTAAACTGGTCTGTAGATTCAAGTAATTGATGGAACGTCATCTCAAAATGCTTTGCTTTTGCAATTCGTTCTTCTTCATTTGGAGCAAAAGAGTCATGTAAAAATTTACTATGGTCGGCAAGAATTTGCATCCAAAACTGAGTTTCAAATAAAGCTTCCTCATTAAACGTACGATTCACTGATAGATCCCCCTTAAAATAGGCTTTTGTCATGGTTTATATATGTATCTGTATGTTGATGAGGGTAAAGAGGTGAAACATCTATACACCCTTTATTTTAAAAAGGAACGAAAAAAGATATTGTGCATACGATAGTGACGATTAAACCTGAGGGGGAGTAAGATGGGGAATCCTAAAAAATATATAGATGATGTGAAACAATGGTTTTTAGAGGTGCAGAATCAATATGCAGGTATACGAAATGAAGATCTTCAATCCCAAATTTCTAGTTTTTCAACCTACTTAGAATCTCAGAATGAAAAGGATATGACATCTGCTGACTTATTTGAATTACAGGAACGAGTAAAGAGCCTATACGAAGTAGGGTTACGTCTTGCAGATGAATACGAAGAATATGAGGAAAACGGAGAGAATAGAAGAGTTGGAGTTGGTCAGCATAAATTACCGCCTCTCCCATATGACTATGATGCACTTGAACCTTATATTTCAAAAGAAATCATGAGACTCCATCACGACAAGCATCATAAAAGCTATGTTGATGGTTTAAACAAGGCTGAAAAAATGATGGAAAAGGCCCGCAATACAGGTGATTATGACTTATTAAAGCATTGGGAAAGAGAAGCGGCTTTTCATGGTTCAGGTCATTATTTGCATACAATTTTTTGGAATGTGATGAAGCCAAATGGTGGAGGTATACCTAGACGAGAACTGCTTCGTCAAATTAATAGAGATTTTGGCAGTTTCGAAGTCTTTAAGAGACATTTCAGTGAAGCGGCAAATAAAGTGGAAGGTGTAGGTTGGGCAATCCTCGTATGGTCTCCAAGAGCTGGTCGCTTAGAAATACTACAATCCGAACGCCATCAACTGATGACACAATGGGATACAATTCCATTACTTGTCTTAGATGTGTGGGAGCATGCATATTATCTACAATATAAAAATGAACGTGCGGAGTATGTGAAAAACTGGTGGAATATCGTAAATTGGGATGAAGTAGAACATCGTTTCCGAGAAGCATCAAAATTGCAGTGGAAACAATATTAATGACTTAAGATTTCTATATTGACCTACTATTGGTCAATTTTTTTTACTTTTTATAAGTTTAGTTTGATGATTCATCGAAGTAGAGGCCACTCCTTTCTGCGGGATGGTAAAGTACTCCTTGTTAACATTTGTTTTGAGTTTGATGCCGACTAGTGAGAGCATTACGCATTTCAAATTTTATTCATATAGGTGGACATGTTATGCATACACTTTTACAAAACGGCAAAAGGGACGGGGATCGAATGACAATTTTACGCAGAAGAGCTGTGACGCTTATCATCATAGCTGTGGTTCTCTTTGGTTTATTACCTCAAAAAACGAGCGCACTTTCTGTTAGTGCAAAAGGTGCGATCTTAATAGAACAAGAGTCTGGCAGAATTTTGTATGAAAAAAATGCCCATCAACGAATGAGAATTGCAAGTATTACAAAAATCATGACTGCTATAATCGCCATTGAGTCAGGAAAACTTGATGAAATGGTAAAAGTTAGTGATAAAGCTGTACGCACGGAAGGTTCGTCCTTGTACTTAAAGCCAAATGAAGAGATTAAACTTGAGCATTTAGTATATGGATTGATGCTTCGTTCTGGTAATGATTCGGCAGTGGCCATTGCTGAGCATGTAGGAGGAAGTTTAGAAGGATTTGTTTTTCTAATGAACCAAAAGGCTGCAGAAATAGGCATGCAAAATACCGAATTTGCTAACCCTCATGGATTAGATGACCATGAAAATCATTTTTCTTCTGCCTATGATATGGCAATTCTAACGCGGTACGCGATGATGAATGAAAAATTTAGAGAAATTTCTGGGACAAAGGTGTATCGGGCTCCTAACCCAACTGAAAAATGGGATCGAGTCTGGAGAAATAAGAATAAGTTATTAACACAACTATACAAACATAGCACAGGTGGTAAAACGGGATACACCAAACGAGCTAAACGAACGTTGGTTTCAACCGCTTCAAAAGACGGAATTGATTTAATTGCTGTCACCATAAACGCCTCTGACGACTGGAATGATCATATGAATATGTTTAATAGAGCCTTTGAAACATATGATTTAGTAGAAGTTGTTAAAGAAGGTGACCTTCAAACCAATGATCCATTTTATAAAGATAAACTATTTGTAGATCATAGTTTTAAATACCCCTTGACTTCAGAAGAGAAAAAACAGATTAAACTTGATATAAGTTTGAACGAACCCGATAAAAAAGAGTGGCGGAAACCAGAAGATGTCCCTGATATTGTAGGTTCGTTAACTGTAACTCTAGGGGATGAACTGATCGAAGAAATGCCTATTTATTTTGATAATGGTAATGTCGCTAAGCCAAAGGAAACATTTTGGGAAACACTTAAAAGCATGTTTTTAGTAATTTTAGGGGTTAGATGACGATGATAAATATCATATGGGTTGCCATGACAATTATCGGAATAATCTTTGCCATCGTGAATGGGACAATTAGTGATGTGAATGAAGCAATTTTTAAAGGAGCTTCTGAAGCTGTAACCATTTGTATTGCATTAATTAGTGTACTTATTTTTTGGTTAGGGTTAATGAGGATAGCCCAAGAGTCTGGATTACTTGAAAAACTATCAAAATTATTCCGTCCGCTCGTTAGTCGTCTATTTCCAGAAGTCCCTGTTGAACATCCTGCAATGGGCTATATGCTTTCAAATATGATTGCCAATATGTTTGGACTAGGAAACGCTGCAACTCCTATGGGAATAAAAGCGATGGAGCAGCTAAGAGAACTCAATGGTGGAAAAACATCTGCAAGCCGTTCAATGGTTACATTCCTAGCTATAAATACTGCAAGCGTAACACTTGTACCTACAACAGTTATTGCAATTAGGATGACCTATGAATCAGCAAGTCCTACTGAGATAGTTGGGCCAACTTTAATCGTTACGGTCCTATCAGCATTTGGTGCAGTACTAATAGATCGTTTCTTTTATTATCGAAGAAAAAAGAGGGGTGACATTGACTGATGACCATCATTAATACTTTGTCACTCTGGCTTATCCCAGGAATCATAGGATTTATTCTTTTATATGGGACCGCAAAGAAAATTCCAACTTATGAAACATTCGTAGAGGGAGGCAAGGAAGGTATTAAAATTGCCTTTTCGATAATGCC
>Ga0079224_100001537_pt1 | contig 26759 bp, 30 predicted proteins | sample Stecom2015_FD_80414 | JGI IMG/M metagenome (GOLD analysis project Ga0079224, IMG submission 80414) | Agricultural soil microbial communities from Utah to study Nitrogen management - Steer compost 2015 | ecosystem: Environmental > Terrestrial > Soil > Agricultural land | place: USA: Utah... | reverse complement strand
TTTCTGGATCAGAATCCCGTAGTCGAACGAGCCGCGGATCCGTCGATGTTTCAGCGCATATACTGCTTGTTTCAACGAATCGACCGCGACCTCTTCGTAAACATCGACAAGCCCGAGCGACCGATGCGCCATGATCGCCTTTTTCCACGCGAATGATCTTTTCGGTAATGCGCGCGGGGGCGGTGTCGACGCTTTGCCGCTCCAGCATGTTCCGAAAAGCGCGCAATTCGTTTCGGTAATAATCGACGGTGTACTCCGACAAGTACCGGATTTTGCGCGGAGGAATGCGTTTATCGCCATGTCCAGCTCCGCGGCCTCAAATAACGGTTCCGCGGCGGTCTCTTGTGGGGAATCATCGACGACAATTCGATTACTCCGCCTTTTCTTTTTCATGAAAAAAGACCTCCTAACCGTGGGAATCAGCGAATAATGTTTCGCCTCCTCCGGTACGCACGATTATTCGGCCCTAAAATCGCGAAAAGCTGACCCCGACAATCGTCGGAATCAGCGTCGTTATCGGCTTTATAGCGTTTTGTAACGGTTTTTGGCGATTTTGAGGTCGTGCACGTCTGCCAATTCCGCCACTTCGGCATGTCCCATATATGCTGCAGTCCTGATAATCCTTTTGTCATGTCGGCGCCCCGCCATCGATCTCACCGTGACAAGCGTGGGTTTTTCCAACCGGGACACAAACGCCCTGGGTTACACCCGCCCTCCCCCGTCGACAAGGAACTCACTTTTCTCTCTAGCAATCTCGTACTTATGTTGTATAGCCTCTTCATCCGGAACATGGTAATATGTATCCGGCGATACGCGTCAGTACCCGCCCAAGCCCGGGGAAAAGGGAGGATTCCCCTCAGGGACCCCCCCTTCATACATAAAGAAACGCGGAGCAAGGATTTTTCCAAGAACATGAAGAAGTGGAATAGGGATCAGTCCGTTGTGAATCGCCGTAAGGCAAGGAGGATTGTCAAATGCGATTGAAGGATGAGCATCTTTGTACCCTGACGGACTTCCACATCCGGGACGGATTGGAAGTGGAGGAGCCCATTTATCTGGAACACCTCCAACGGTGCTCCCGCTGTCAGGAAAAGATCCGTCGGCACCAGGCGAAGACGGGGAAACAGCTGGTAAAGCCGGAAAGCGGACAAGCCGCTCCATCGGTGACCGCCTTCTCCCCTCGGCCCGCCGACCCGAAGTACTGGGCGCTCCCGCCCCGCAAGGAACGCAGAAAACGGCAAAAGAAATGGGTCCTCGTCGGGTCCACCGCTGCATCCCTGTTGCTGCTGCTCACGGGATACTCCAACAACAACCAGGGAACATCGAACTACACCAATCACGCCCAGGCGAATCCCGTCGTCACTGAAAGCGATCTGGAAGGTCTCAACGACGCGGAACGGACCATCCTGATGACAGCCGCTCCGGGAACCCGGGCCACCGGAACCCTGTACATCTTGAAAACGGGCCGTTCCGACGAGAAAAAACTGGTCATCGCCATCCGGGGGTTGAAACCCTCCGCCGATCACGTGTACCAGGTGTGGAAACACGAGGGGAACCGGGTGGAAGCCGTCGGGACCGTTGAACCCTCCGAGGACGGGACGGCCATGTTCGCCTCCCGGCTGTCCGATTACCGTTCCATCGACGGAATCACCATTACCAAGGAAAGGCGCCATGCAAAGCGTCCGATGGGACGGGATCTGCTTGTCGCCGCTCTGTCGCCGACATGGGAGAAGAGCACCTTCCAAAACGAATTGCATAAAACTGTGAAGAGGCAAAAGAGCGGAACCGTCAGCCGCTCAGGGACAGCCCTTGCCCAACCGACCCGGACTGTCCGGGTGAGCGACAGCAAAGAGGGGCAATATACCTACTCCCGGGGATCGAGCACCTTGAAAAAGTCCCGCAGCAGCTACAACCAACCCGCTTCGGTCCAAAAGCCCTCGAACACCAGACAGAAGCTGCAAGAGCCGCAAAAACCGCAAACGCCTCCACCGGAGGATACATCCGGCCCGAAGGATGACGACAGCCAATCGGCTCCTCCCGACAACCAAGGCAACACGGACAACAAAAAGCCGAAAAAACGCCTGCTGGATGTGGATCTGGATCTGGGTCCCATCGATATCGGACTCAAGCTGTAACCCCGATTTGCCAACCCCGTTGACGACGATGGTCGTCGGCGGGTTTTTTTGTCCCAGATTCAAAAAAGGAGGGGGGAGGATCCCCCTCACTTCATGGCTTCAATCCGCCGATGGATCTTCTCCACCGGCAAAATCACCTGTGTAAAGGTCCCCTCTCCCACGATGGCTTTGTCGTGTTCAGCAATCACTCGGCAAACCACCTTGTTCGGCTTCACTTCCGTCGCTTCGGCAACGAAGGTGACTTGCTTCCCGACCGGGGCGGGAGAGCGGTGCTCCACGGTGATGGAGCCGCCCACCCCTTCTTCCCCTTCCTCCAGGAAGGGGAGGATCACCTTTCTCCCCACCCACTCCATGTAATAGACCATCGTCACGGTGGACATGACGGGATGAACCTCTTCCCCGCCGAAGGCGGCCGTCATCTCCTCGGTCACCGTGATGCTCATCGTTTCCCGATGGCCCGGAAACAGTCCCGGCTTCACAGGGCAACCCCCTCAAAGGCCAAAGGGGTTGAGGGGCTTGGAACCGATGTAGGAAAGCACGCTTTTCGTCTCGGTATAGAGATCCAACGACTCGATGGCCAGCTCCCGCCCGAACCCGGATTGCTTATATCCGCCAAAGGGCAGACCCGGGAAGGCGGAGAAGGGATTGTTGATCATGACCACGCCCGCCTTCAACTGCCCCGCCACCCGGTGTGCCCGGCTGAAATCGCGGGTCCAGAGGGAGGCGGCCAAGCCGTAGATGGTGTCGTTGGCCAGGCGGACCACTTCCCGCTCATCGCTAAATTTCATGACCACCACGACCGGGCCGAAAATCTCCTCCTGGGCCACGCGCATATCGTTGGTCACATCCACAATGACCGTGGGCAGATACCAGTGACCCTTTTCAAATTCGGCCCCCTCGGGCCGACTCCCGCCGTACAGCACTCGGGCCCCTTCCTTTTCCGCCAGACGGACGTAGGAATCGATCACTTCCACCTGTCCGGCGGAAATGACCGCCCCCACGTGGGTATCGGGGTTCATCGGGTCGCCTACCTTCAATTGTTTCGCCTTCTCCACAAACCGGTCCAGGAACTCCTCGTAGATCGATTCATGGACGAACAGCCGGGAACGGGCTTCGCAGGACTGGCCGGTGTTGTAGTAGATGCCGAAGAGGGATCCGTCCACCGCCGCTTCCAGATCGGCATCCGCAAAGATGATGTTGGGCGATTTGCCGCCCAGCTCCAGGGTGACCCGCTTCAACGTCTCGGAGGCCCGGGCCATGATGTCTTTCCCCGTCTTCGTCTCCCCGGTAAAGGCCACTTTATCCACACCGGGGTGCTCGATCAGATAAGCGCCGATATCGGCACCGCTTCCGGTGATCACATTGATCACCCCGGCGGGAACCCCCGCTTCGTGGCAAATCTCCGCCAGCGTGAGGGCCGTGATCGGCGTCAGGCTGGCCGGTTTCAACACGATGGTGCAGCCGGCAGCGAGCGCCGGAGCCACTTTCCACGCCGCCATCATCAGCGGATAGTTCCAGGGTACGATCTGGGCACAGACGCCGACGGGCTCCTTCACCGTGTAGTGGAAAAATCCGTTGGGAACGGGCTTGGTGCTTCCCGAAAGGGTCGTCACCGCCCCGGCATACAGTTCAAAGTCCTCAATCGCCTGCATCACCTGACCCTTGGCCGCGGAAAGGGCTTTGCCGCTGTTGATGACCTCCAGCTCCACCAGTTCGTTAAACCGCTCCCGCATGATCGCCGCCACTTTGTTCAAGAGTTGTCCGCGGCGGGCAGCCGGCCATCGGGCCCATTTGCTGTTTACCAGGGCCTCGCGGGCGGCGGAAACGGCTTTATCCACGTCCTCCCGCGTGGCCTTGGCCACCCGGGCGATCACCTCGCCGGTGGACGGATCGTACGTGTCAAAGTACTCGCCGGAAGAACCGGGAACCTGTTCCCCGTTGATCAGCAGGTGATACTCCTGTTTCAGCAGTGCAGGCTTTTCCTTCAGCATCGATTCATCCTCCTCTTTCAACCGGCCTCCCCCTAATGGAGAAAAGCCACGTTTCTTCGCATCTCTCCGGCAGCGGAAACGTCCCCGTCACTTTCCTTCGACGACGTCACCGATCATCATCGATACCAACGATCCGGCAAACCCCATCAAATCCTTGGCCGCCGCCTTGCCCTCGGCGGAGGACATCGCCGCATCCAAAGCCCGGCGGTCTTCAAACACCATCTCCGCGAGGAGATAGTAGGGCGCCTCCCCACCCATCGGCGTCCCCACCAGGCGCGTCACCTCCAATTTTTTCAGCCCCGGCATCTTTTCGGCCAAGGGAGCGTGCACATTCCAATAATGATCGTCAAAGGCTTTTTTGTCTTCGGGATGGCGGTAAAGCGCGATCAATTTGACCATCAAAACCCCTCTTTCCTTGAGATGAAAAAGAATCGGAAAAATCCGTCACTCCCTGATCCCCACCGGATTGCGCCGATCGATCACCCGGACGGCCTTCCCTTCGCTGCGGGGAAGGGTCCGGGGTTCCCGCAGGACGACCTCCGTCGTCACGCCGAGAACATCCTTCAGCATGGACCGCAGGCGGAAAGCCAATTTTCTGCAGAATTCGTGTTCCATCGAAAAGGTGGGACCCAAGCGGCGAACCAGCTCCTCCGACACCTCCACCTCGAGGGTCAAGGTGTCCATCACCCCTTTCCGCGACACCACCAGCCGGTAGTGGGGCGCCACCTCCTCGATTCCCAGCACCACTTCCTCCACCTCCGAGGGGAAAACGTTCACCCCGCGGATCACCAGCATATCATCGATGCGCCCCTTGATCCGCGACATCCGGACATGGGTGCGACCGCAGCGGCAGGGTTCCGTATAGAGGGCGGCGATATCCCCCGTCCGGTAGCGGATCACCGGTGTCGCCTCCCTGGTCAGGGTCGTGAAGACCAGTTCCCCATACTCCCCCTCCGGCAGCGGGACCCCCGTCTCGGGGTGGATCACCTCGGGCAGGAAGTGGTCCTCCGCGATGTGCAGGCCGTCCTTCGCCTCCCGGCACTCGATGGAAACGCCGGGACCGATCACTTCGGACAACCCGTAAATATCGATGGCGTCAATGCCCCAGACCTCCTCCAGGGTGCGCCGCATCTCCTCCGACCAGGACTCCGCCCCGAAGATTCCGTATTTCAGCGACGTGTCCCGGGGGTTTTTCCCCGACTCGATCATCGCTTCCGCCAAACTCAAAATAAAGGAGGGGGTGCCGCATATTCCCCGGGGGCGAAAATCCTCGATCAGGGTGATTTGACGCGACCGGTTGCCTCCGGAGACGGGGACCACCGTCATGCCCAACCGCTCGCCGCCGTAATGCAGACCCAGTCCCCCGGTAAACAGGCCGTAGCCGTAGGCATTGTGGAGCACCTCCCCGGCCCGTCCCCCCGAGGCGACGATCGCCCGGGCGCACACATCCGCCCAATGCTCGATGTCCTTGCGGGTATACCCGACCACCGTCATCTTCCCCTTGGTCCCGGAGGAAGAGTGGATGCGCACCACCTGCTTCATTTCGACGGCGAACAGGCCGAAGGGATACTGCTCCCGGAGATCCGTCTTCCGGGTGAAGGGCAGCCGGTGCAAATCCTCCACCCCGCGGATCTTCTCCGGAGTGATCCCCGCCTCTTCAAATCTTCGGCGATAAAAGGGCACCCGGTGGTAAACCTGCTCCACCCGTTCCCGAAGCCGAGCCGACTGGAGTTTGCGAAGCTCCTTCCGATCCATCGATTCCCATTCCGGCTGAAACACCGACCATCCCCCTTTTCAGCTCCCCCCACTCCTGTTGCCTTCTGTCGAGGCTTATACGGGCTTCATCCCCTCAAAGGGCTGGCGACACCGCCGGCAATAAAAGATCGAACGACAGGCCGTGGGGCCGAAGAGGTTGTGAATCTCTCCCCCTTCGGCACCGCAGTAGGGGCAAGGCGGAACGATATCCAGGGGATGATTCCCCGGGTCCCGGGGGGGAGCGATCCCGAAGGAAGCCAGCTGCTTTCTCCCCTCCTCCGTGATCCGCTCGGTCGTCCAGGGAGGATGATATACAAACTTCACCGAGACATCGGCCACGCCATCCACTCGGAGCAGGCGCTCCCGCACATCCCGCCGAATGATCTCCAGCGCGGGACACCCGACGAAGGTGGGCAAAATCTCCACGGTCACCCGATCCCCCGCAACCTGCAGGCGGTGGATCATCCCCAAGTCCACCAGGGAGACCGTAGGAATCTCCGGATCCTTCACCTCTTGCAAAGCCCGCCACAGGGCATCCCTCGTTCCGCTCACACGGATCACCTCCTCCCGCCCGCTTACCACCGGGCCGCCGGATCCATCCGGAATACCTCCGTCATCGAATCCAACAGGCGATCCAAATCGGAGGTGTGTTTTCCCTTTCGCCCGTCCGTTGCGGGGACAACCGGGGAGCCCGGCCAAGGGAGTTTTGCCTCCTCAAAGGCGGGGCGCACCTGCCGCTCCCACCGCCTTTGCAGTTCAGCGGCTCCGAAGGGGATGATGCCGAATTCCACCAGCGGGCGCTCCACATCCCCCAGCGAAAAGAGTCCGCCGATGTCGGGCCACAAGTCCCGGATCGCGCGCCTCATGCGTGCCTCCGCTTCCCCTCCGGCCGATCCCAGCCGGGTGAACCACAGCCGCATGTGGAGCAGGTGATAATGCTCCTCCCGCCGAATCTTGGCCACCCCCTGGGCCAGCGGAACATAACCGGAGTCTGAAAGGGCTTCCAACCGTATTTGATCGAAGACATCGTAAAAAAAGTGGCGGGCAATCGTATAGGCCCAGTCCCCGTTGGGCCGCTCCAACACCACCGCATGGCGTCGCTGATCGGCCCTCCGGTCGAAGGCGAGACGATCCGCATCGGCTTCCCCCAGTTCATGGAGCCGCTCGAAGTAATAAACGGCATGTCCCACCTCATCCTGGGCGATGGAGCTGAACGCCACATCCTCTTCGATATCCGGAGCCAGCCCCAACCATTCGGAATCCCGGTGCCCCACGATGAGTTCATCATCCGCCAGCTGAAACAACAACTCGGTCAATGCTTCCCGATAGCCGTCGATGTTCTTCGCTTCCGTCGCGGATACCACGCGCATCGGCCATCCCCCCGATCCACACGTTGATCATGCCGCACCCCATGCGGCATCCCGCAAAGGGATGGAACGATCCCAGGCCACAGGCACCGGTTCCCAGAACACCCCTAGCTCCGCCGGGATCCCCTCGACTCCTGCTCCCCCTCCGATATCAGGAGGGATCTACGCCGTTCCGCCTCCTTCGCCTCGAAGTAGCGGATCATTTCCTCAAAGTCCGGATTCTCCTCCTTGAACATCTTCCACAACCGGCCGTTTTCGGAATAACCGGAAACTTCCCGGTACCGGCGGTCCAACTCCCGGGCGAAGAAATCCCCCTCACGGGGCGCGGCGTAGATGGCATCCCGGGGAACCACCCACAGGTTGACCGCCGGATCCCGGCGCAGGAAGTTTTCCCGGGCCGTAATGAGGGCCACATCCGGAGAAGGTGCGACCACGCTGCCCACATGCCGGTGATGATCCAACGCCGTCTTTTGGACGAACACTTCGTAAACGCCGAATGCCCGTTTTTCTTCCCGTTTCTCCATGGCTGCGCGCCCCCCTTCCCTGTTCAGACCGCAGCGGACGCCTGCGCCGAACGGAGCATCGCCTCGCGCACCCACCGCTGCCCCTCATGGGCCTGCCTGCGCAACTGGATCCGTTCCTGGGACTTGGGACCGCAGTTTTTCCGCACGATCCGGGAGAACTTCTCCCAATCCGGCGGCGTGTACACCCATCGCTGTTTCCTTTCGTCATAGTGAAGTTCGGGATCCGGCACCTTCAGGCCGATGGCGCGAATCTGCGGAATATATTTGTCAAGAAACTGCTGGCGCAGCTCCTCGTTGGTCTTGACCCGAATCCGGTATTCCAGCATCCGCCGGGCCGCGTCGGTCACCTGGGGCGGGCCGAAGAAGAAGAGCAGGGATTCCCACCAGCGGTTCAAGGCATCCTGCAGCATGTCCCGCTGCTTCTGCGTACCCATCGCCAGGGCCAGGATGATGTTTTCCCCGTGCTGCATGTGGAAGCTTTCCTCGGCGCAGATCCGCTTCAGCACCCGGGCGTACGGGGCATAAGAGGTCTCCAGCAGCGACACCTGGTTGATGATCGCCGCCCCGTCCACCAGCCAGCCGATCAAACCGGCGTCGGCCCAGGTTTCCGCATCCATGTGGAACACATTGTGAAATTTGACCCGGCTGAGGAAAATATCCGTCACCAGATCCTCCCGACTTTTTCCCAGAGGCTCGGCCAAATCCTCCACCACCCGGAGAAGCAGCTGGCCGTGTCCCATCTCGTCCTGTACTTTGGCCATGAGACTCAACTTGCGCCGGAGATTGGGGGATCTGGGCACCCATTCCTTCTCAGGATATACCCCCATCACCTCGCTGATCCCGTGCATGTGAATCAGCTTGATGAGCAGACGACGGTATTCATCCGGCATCCAATCCGTCACTTCGATTTTCTCGCCCCGCCGAATCCGCTCCATGAAACGGGCGTGGCGTTCATCGAGGCTCATGATTCTCCCTCCTTATGGACAGCGATGCCCGACAGGAGGATCGCCGCAAAGCGGTCGGCGATATCCTCCGGGGTCAGGGGACCCTCCGGCTGGTACCATTGGTACAGCCAGTTGGCCGCCGACAGGAGCAAGAGGCGGGCAAATTTGGGATCTTGCCCACGAAACTCCCCCTTTTCGACGCCTTCTTCAAAGATGCGGGCCCAAAGGGCTTCGTACTCATCCCGTTTGCGCTGAATGATTTCCCTCCGCTCCGGCGACAACGACTTCCACTCGTGAAAGAAGACCGTCGCCCCCTCCAGGTTGTCCGCCACGACCCTCGCATGGGCCGTCAGACCCCGCTTCAACTTTTCCCGGGGCGAGCCCGGCCCCCCGACGATCGGGCGAAGGGAGCTGAGGAAGGCCTCCGCTCCCCGGTCCGTGATCGCAAAGAGAAGATCCTCCTTCGAATCGATGTGGGCGTATAAGCTGCCGGATAAGATGCCGCTGGCTTCGGAAATGTCGCGAATGGCCGTTCCGTGATATCCCTTGGTGCTGAAAAAACGGCAGGCCATCTGCAAAATCTGTTCTTTTCTCTTGACGCGATGCATAGCCATGACTCCCTTACAAAAAACAAGCGCTTGCTTGTTTTTAGAATATAACGATTTTACCCAATTTGTCAATAAAAATAATTCAAAAAATAACGCCCCTGCTTTCGGGGGGGCGGGTACGATCCTCGGGGATGCCGGAGAGAGGGTCCAGGACCTTTCCAACCGCGGAGCGGAAGGCCGGCGACGTCCTGAAAAAGCCCCTCACGGGCGAATCGACGGACGCAGGTCCAAACACATCAGCGGCAGCATGCGTCCCGGAATGGCCGTTGACGGAACCTCCCCCACCCGCTCGGCTCCCATCGCCCGATAAAAGGGCTCCGCATGGGGATCGCTGTGAATGAGAATCCGGTCGGCTCCCCGGACTTCCGCCGTCCGGACCGCGTGAAGCCACAGGGCCCGCCCGTACCCCTTTCCGATATCGGCGGGTTCCACAAACAGGAAGGACAGCTCCTTGACGGCACCCTCGCCGGTCAGCTCGTAAAATCCCCGGATCCTTCCCTGATCCTCCAGGACAAAAACCCTTCCCTCGGCAATATTTTCCGGAGAAACCCTCAGGGGCTTGCGGCACTGCGCCATAAATCGATCATCGTATCCCCAGTGCGCTTTGGAGCGAAAAGCCAGTTCGCTCAGCTGCGGCGCCTCCTCCGGCTGCGCGGGACGAATCCTGATCCCGTCCTGCATCCATGAATCCACCTCCGAGCCTTTCCTTGCAAAGGGATTCCGAAAACGTGCCTATAGTTTCTTCCCCGCGTCGAGCGGTGGCCAAACCACCTCAAAACGATCCCATCCGCACCGTTTCAGAAGGGTCGTTCAAGGGTAGGAACGAAGAAGTGATAGAAATCACGAAATCATCACCCTGGATTATGAACAAGGAAGGAACAATGGAGGGATCACCATGACCAGCCCGATCAATCGCCAAATTCGCCTCGTCCGCCGGCCGAAAGGGATGCCGAATGAGTCCTGTTTCCAGATGACCGAAGAAGCGATCCCCGAACCCCGAGAGGAGGAGGTGCTGGTCCGGACCCTGTATCTGTCGGTCGACCCCTACATGCGCGGCCGCATGAACGAAGGAAAGTCCTACGTCCCCCCCTTCCCCCTCGATGAAGTGATCGTCGGCGGGGTCGTCGGTGAGGTGGTCCGCTCCCGCCACCCCGACTTTGCCAAAGGGGATTTCGTGGTCGGCCAACTCGGATGGCAGGATTACTCCGTCGCTCCCGGCAAGCACCTGACCAAAATCGATCCCGATCTGGCGCCCATCACCACCGCCCTGGGCATTTTGGGCATGCCCGGCTTGACCGCCTATTTCGGCATGGTGGACATCGGCAAGCCGAGGCCCGGTGAAACGGTGGTGGTCTCCGGAGCCGCCGGAGCGGTGGGGAGCGCCGCCGGGCAGATCGCCAAGCTCCACGGATGCCGCGTGGTCGGCATCGCCGGCTCGGAGGAAAAGACCCGGTATATCACGGAAGAGCTGGGCTTCGATGCGGCGATCAACTACAAAACCGTCCCCGACATGAAAAAGGCCCTTTCGGAAGCCTGCCCGAAGGGAGTGGACATCTACTTTGACAACGTCGGTGGAGACATCACCGACGCCGTCTTGACCAGGATCAATTACCAATCCCGCATTGTCCTCTGCGGCCAGATCGCCCTGTACAACCTGGAAAAGCCCGATGTGGGGCCCCGGAACTTCACCCGCCTGCTGATCAACAGCGCGACGATGAAGGGATTTATCGTCTCCGACTACGCCGACCGCTTCCCCGAGGGGATGAAGCGGTTGGCCGAGTGGGTGTCCCAGGGGAAGCTGAAGTACCGGGAGACGATCATCGAAGGGCTGGAAAACACCCCCCGGGCCTTCCTAGGCCTGTTCCGGGGCGAAAACATCGGCAAGCAGTTGGTCAAGGTGGCCGATCCGCAGGGGTGAGGATCCACCGTCAGGCGAGGGAATCCATCTCCCTCGCCCTTTTCAGACCCCCATCGGGCTCGACCCATCCGATCTGCAGAAACGGAGATGGAAATCACTTTGACGGGAAAGAAACCGGTGGTTGTGCTGGGGTTGGTCACGCCCCTCTGTGTCCTGGGCGATTCCATGCTTTATATCGTTCTGCCCATATACTGGAAGGAAGGGGGAATCGGTTCCCTGTGGGAAGTGGGGCTGATCCTGTCCGTCAATCGGTGGATCCGCCTGCCGATTCACCCGCTGGTCGGACGGATGTATCAAAAAATCCCCCTCGGCACGGGGATCTTCCTCGCCGTCCTTTTAGGCAGTTTGACCACCGTCGGATACGGCTTTGCAGAGGGCCTGGTGGCGTGGTTGCTCCTCCGCTCCCTTTGGGGCGCAGCGTGGTCCCTGCTGCGGATCGGCGGTTATTATGCGGTTATCCGCGCCGCGGGCGGGCAGAATCGGGGGGAATGGATGGGGACCTACAACGGCTTGTACCGCTTGGGAAGCCTCGTCGGAATGGCGGCGGGAGGCGTATTGGGGCCCTGGATCGGACTTCGGGACACGTTGCTGCTGTTCGGATGCCTCTCCCTGATCGGCATCCCCTTCCTGCTCCTCTCCTTTCCCTCCGAAAAAAAGGGGTGAAATGGCGGCAAAAAAAAAGGGGATTTTGCGTCACCCCCTCGGAAAAGAACGCGTCTTTCCCCTTTTGTTCAGCGTTTTTTGGGTGTCCCTGGTTTTTCAGGGGATTCTCCCGTCTACGTTGAGCGCCTTCATTCTCCTGTTCGGTGAAACGGTAACCCTCCTGGGCTTCACCCTGGCCGCCACCGCCTGGTCCGGAATCCTTCAGGGCGCGCGATGGGGGTGGGAACCGTTCTTGGCGGGGCGGATCGGCCGCTGGTCGGACGGTCCGACGGGAAGGATTCCTTTGTTTGTGGGTTCCCTCATCGTTGCCGCCGCAGGATGGCTGTTGATATCGATCATTTTGCCCTTTCCGCTGTGGGTGGCGGCAATCCTCCTGGTGATGCTGACCGGAACGTCCCTCACCACCCTCTCCGACGCCCTGGCCGCCGATGAAGCGGTCCGCACCCGCAGCGATTCCCTGTTGCCCTTAGCCGCCTTGGCCCAGGACCTGGGAGCGGCGGCCGGGCCGGTCCTGACCTATTTGCTCCTGGAATCCGGAGCGGATCTCTGGGGGATATACGCGGTCGCCGCCGCGGGCTTCGCCGGGATAACCGGATTCTGGCACCGGGTCGATCCGGCGACGGTACAGGGGGGCGGCGGGTCCCATGCCGCATCCGTCTGCGCTGCCGTCCCGGTCGAAAAGGATGTTCTTCAGCGTAAGGAGCGAAGACCGTGAAGAGGATCGGGAAGATCGAAAGCTGCACGCGCAAGGGAAGCGGCGATTGGAACGAAGACGGGCTGATCCTCCATCCGCCCGCGCGCCTGTTCGGAGTGGTGGACGGGGCGACCGGGATGGATCCCGTCCGGGATCCCCTCGGACGGAGTGCCGGCCGCATCGCCATGGAGACGGTGGTGAGCGCCTTCCTGGAGGGGGGTGACGCCCCTTCCCTTCGCACCCTCACCCTGGAGGCCAACGGGAAGCTCCGGACCCTCATGCAAAAATATGGGGTGGATGTCTCCGATCCGTCCCGCTGCTGGAGCGCAGCCCATGCCGTGGTTCGATTCCGGGGGGATTGGGAGTTGGAATGGGTACAAAGCGGTGACTGCAAGATTTATGCGGTGAGCCGGGAGGGGGACGTCAGGGCGCTGGCGGAGGACCGCGTCAAGCCCCTGGATGATCGGGTCCTCTCCCGCTGGGTGGAGGAATTCGGTCAGAGCCGGCCGGGGGGGTTTCTCCCGGAACCGATCCGCGAAGACCTGCGGAAAAACCGCGCACGGGGAAACCGACCGGGGGGCTATCCCGTGATCAACGGGGATCCCGCCCTAAAGGAACATTTGCAGTCAGGAACCCTATCCCTCAAAGGTCTCTCCTTCCCCTGCTCGTCACCGACGGCATGGATCCCCGGCAGGGGGATGAGGCGGCGTGGGTCCGAAGGATTGGACGGGAAGGATTGGGGACGACGATGGAAAGCCTCTGTCGGGAGGAACGGGAAGATGAAGCGTGCACACGGGTGCCCCGGTTCAAGGTCTCCGACGACAAAACGGGATTGCTGATTCGGTTTCACGGGTAATTCTGCCGCTTGCCAAGGAATTGGATCCCTCCCCCGCATTTCGCAAAATCCCGGCGGGTCGATGCGGAACCCCCGATCCGCTCCGAAGGGGATCCCGCACGAAGGCGACTGCACCTGCATCGCCCGCCGCATTCGGCGGCGTGCGCCCACCGGGGGATTTGAAGCGGTTGGCCGCGTCGGAGCACCGCCCCGCGGCCCCGGGCCGGCCCTTGGACGGTTCTGAAATCGGCGCCTTCGTGGGATTCGCCTCCAAGGGCGGGGGCAGGGAACCCTTCCGCCATCACTGGATAGGATGAAGGAACGGAACCGGACATAGCATAACCGGACACCCCGTGAAGGAGGTGAAAATGTGGACGTCATCTTTGCGATTGCGCGCTGGACCCATATCGCCAGCGGATTTACCGCGCTGCTGGTTTTCTGGATTCCGATCATCGTCCGAAAAGGCGGAAAAGCACACACCCGCTTCGGCTGGATCTATGTCGCCGCGATGGCCCTGGTATCGGTGTCAGCGCTGTATATGGGCATCTACCGCATCGCCTGGAACGCCGGGTCCGATGAACAGGCGATCCCCTTCTCATGGTTTCTGATCTTCATCGCCATTCTCAGCGGCGCCGCCGCCTGGTACGGAATTCGCGTGCTCCGTTACAAGAGGAGGACGGTGCCCCACCGTCATGCCGCCGACCTGCTGTTTCCCGCGCTCCTGATCATTTCCGGGATCGGGATCTGCCTGTACGGCTGGAGCATCGGTTTTCCACTGCTGCAGTACTTTCCCTTCCTGGGATTGTTTCTCGGCAGCGCCCAGCTGTTGTACTGGCTGACCGCGCCGAAGCGACGTTCCCACTGGATCGTCGAACATCTCATCGGCATGCTGTCCTGCTGCATATCAACCGTGACCGCCTTTGTCGTCTTCGGCGCCCCCAGGCTCCTCGGCATCCCATCCGTAAACCTGCTCCTCTGGTTTCTGCCCACCATCGCGATCGTCCCGATCATTGTCGGGTTCTCGATCCATTATCAGAAAAAAATGGACCATCGACGGACCGCCTGATCGCCACCTTTGCACAGCGATACAAGGAAAACGGACTCGGTTCGGGCCGGACCATCAACCGCCAATCCTTCCCAAAGGAGCGGTTTATTTTTTGCATAAAGGGTGAAATGATCTCGAATCATTGAATTAAAACCAGGACGGCGGCAGGCGAAAAGGGGCGGCGCCGAGGGAAAAACAGCGACAAGCCTGGACAGGATTGACAAAGCTGCCCTCCCCCGGTTTCAACAGGCTTTCCGGGTCCGCACGGCTGATCGGGCCCGAATGAACACATTTCCGGCAACAAAACAGGAAATTTTCCCTTTCCCCTGCCCGGCTTCTTGGCTCTTCCTCTCGAGACATTCTCCTCCACAGTTTCGTTGAATCTCATTCCCTCGCCATTGAAATTCCAATATCCGCAACCTGTTATTCCTTGTTGTTAAAATGATGAGCAATAAATTATAATAAAAACGAAAGGAGTGGATGAAATGCCAAAAAAACGGCTGATTACAGCATCAGAAATTCAAAAGTTTTGTTATTGCCAGGAACAATTTCGCCTGGAGAAGCTGGATGAACAAGGACAGCTGGATTGGCCGCAAAAGCCGGACACGGGCCGATTGGAAGAGGGCATTGAATACCACAAGCATTTCCGACAAAGGGAGGCGACGGTCCCGAGAAGTCAGGTCATGTTGATCGTTTTGGGGATCATTTTCGGCTTCATCTGCCTGGTATTGATGACCCGTTAGGGGGGATGAGGGTTGAAATGGATCCTTGCACTCCTGTTGATCGCCGGTCTCATCGGGTATCTCATCGGGTATTGGATCCAAAAGAACAAAAAACCGAAGGGAAAACTGCTTTTCTCCGACTTGAACGGAACCGGCCGTGCCTGGGTGGACCCGGTATGGGGGATCAAAGGGAAACCGGATGAGGTTTGGGAAAACGACGGCCGCTTACATATCGTCGAGATCAAATCGGGGGCTCCAAAGAAAAACGCCGCCTATCGCAGCCATGTCATGCAATTGGCGGCCTATATGCGGCTTGCTGAGGTTCGATTCGGCAAACCCGTCGAAGGCGGGGAAATCCGTTATTCCAACGGGAAAACCTTCCGTTTTCATTGGGATTATCAAATGAAAAAGGATCTCCTCACCGTGCTGCAACAGATGCGACAGGTCGAAGAAACGGGAGAAACCTTTGTCTCCGTGACGGCCAATCAATGCAGGAGCTGCCTTTACAACCCCGTTTGCGAAAAGAAGAGGTACGCACGAAGCGGGTGACGACACGATATCCGGGAATTTAGCGGCAACGCCGTTTCGGACAGGTTTGGCAGAGCTGTCCGTCCCCGAGCTCGCAATAGAGACAACAGGTTTTCCGGATCCGTACCGGCTGGTCGCATCCGGGAAGACAACACTTCTCGCAGAAAAACCGCTTTATCGGGTTTTTCCGTTCTCCGAACAGCGAGGGCCGGGCGTTCAGCATGTAGTGAAAGTCCTCGGCGATGCGCCTCCTCTGTTCCTCCCCGACTTTCCCCGGCATGTACGTCTCGTACATCCAGTACAAATAAACCGATGCATTCTCCCAAAGGACGGCGGTGGATAGTCCGGACACCCCGGAAACCGTATGGATCACCTTCGCGAGATGATCCCGGAAAACGGCCCCGACCACCTCCTCCCGCCAGGTGAGGCGGCCGCTCCCTTCCGGCGATGAAACGCCCCGGTCCTTCAGATGCAGCCGGGTGCGCCAGGCACCTTCCCCGGTAAAGGTGACTTCGAACAGGCAGTTATCCGGTTCCAAATTGAGCCCTTTGTCCAGAAGGGTCATCGCATAAAAGGCCGGTACCAGCAGGCTGTAACTGTAATGCTTGATAAGCTGGGAAGCGGTCACAAAAGGGGAGGGGGATTTCAGCCGTTCCGTCAAATCGCGGAGAAAATACGCGGCCTGGTCCCGATCCATCAGGACGCGGGGATCAATCCAACCGGTGTCGGCTCGGAGCTGGGTCGCCATGTTGCACTCCGCTTCGAGGCGGGTCATCTCTTCTTCACTGAGTGTCGACGGCGCGAAGGCTTTCATGGTCCTTTCGCCCCCCTTTTCCACAGGGAATGCACAACGGTTTTCCGTAGACCGGATCCGGCATGATCAGGCATTTGAGGCCGAACACCTTTTGGACCAGTTCCGGAGTGATGACTTCCTCCGGTTTTCCGTGGGCATAAACCGTCTTGTCATGCACGACAACCACGTTGTCCGCATAGCGGACGGAAAGGTTTAAATCGTGAAGCACCATGATGATGGTCCTGCCCTCGTTCCGATTCAACGCATAGAGCAGATCCAGGATGTCGATCTGATGGGCCAGATCCAGGTAGGTGGTCGGTTCATCCAGCAAAATCGTGTCGGTCTCCTGGGCGAGAACCATCGCGATCCAGACCCGCTGCCGCTGTCCGCCGGACAGGGAGTCCACCGGACGGTCCATGAATTGTTCCAGACGGGTGGTTTTCAGCGCCTTTTTTACAGCCCGCTCATCCTCGGCGGACCATTGCTGCAACAAATTTTGATAGGGATACCGCCCTTGCTTCACCAGCTGAAACACCGTGAGTCCCTCGGGGCACTCCGGGGATTGGGGAAGGATGGCCATTTTTCGAGCCACCGCTTTGGTGGACATCGTGGAAATCGCTTTTCCGTCGAGGAGAACGGCTCCATCCCGGGGTTTCAGCAACCGGGCCAGCGACCGGAGCAGCGTTGATTTTCCGCTGCCGTTGGCACCGATCAGGACCGTGATCTTCCCCTTCGGGAAAACGTGATCCAACCCCTCGATCACCACACGCTCTCCGTAGGCCAATGTGAGGGCTTTCGTTTCCAACCCGTTCATCCCCGACACCCCTTCAATTTCGTGTCCGAAGCAACAAATAGATGAAGTACGGTGCACCGATCGCCGATGTAAACACCCCCGCGGGAACCTCCATGGGCGAAAACGCCGTCCGCCCGATCCAATCCGCTCCCAGGACCAGGAAGCCGCCAATCAGCGCAGACACCGGGACCAGGGCCCCGTAGGAGGAGCCGACGATTCTCCGTCCGATGTGCGGCGCCATCAGGCCGACAAAGCCGATGCCCCCGACGAAGGCGACGGCGCTCCCTGCGAGGGCGCTGCTGACGGCCAGGAGGAAAAGTCGTTCCCGCTGCACCCTGCTCCCGACGCCCCCAGCGATCGCATCGCCCAGCTCCTGAATGTTCAGGTGCCGTGCGCTGATCCAGATCCAGGCGATCAGCAGGAGGGCCCAGGGGAGAAGGGTGGTCACCTGGTTCCAGTTGGCACCGTTTACACTCCCGGTTGTCCATATGTGAACCTGCGTCGCCAGATAGATCGGACCAAACAGGATCATGATCGTCGTCAAGGCCTGTACGGCGTGGGTCAAACCAATGCCGATCAGCACCAGGCGCAGGGGGGTGACGCCGCCCTTCCAAGCCAGAGCGTATACGATCGTTCCCATGAGAAAAGCGCCGAGAAAGGCCGCCAGGGGTAACCATTGGATGCTGACGGTCAAAGCATTGGCCCGGTCGCTGAATACCGTCAAAAAGGTGACCACCGCAAGGGAGGCTCCGCCGGTGATCCCCATCAGGTCCGGCGACGCCAGCGGGTTGCGGATGATCCCCTGCAACACGGCTCCGGAAGCGGCCAGTGCCATCCCGGCCAACAAGGCGAGCAGGATGCGGGGCAGCCGGAAGGACCGGACCACCAACTCGTGCATCCCTTCACCGGCTCCGAAGAGGGCCTTCACCACCTCCGCCGGAGGGATGGACATATCCCCGGATCCCAGGCTGAGGATTGCCACGCCGGCGACCAGCAGGAGAAAGGCGCCCAGCGCAGCGACCGCTTTTTTGTCCACCAGCAGGGAAACCCGTTTCCATCGAAGGGGAGTATACCGGTTCATAGGCGATTCAACCCCCTTCGCGCGATATAGACGAAGAAGGGGGTCCCGATCAAGGCGGTCATGACGCCCACCGGCACTTCGTTCGGCATGATGATATACCGGGCGCCGATATCGGCGAGGAGCAGCAAGATCGCTCCGAGCAGGGCGCTATAGGGGATGACCCAGCGATGATCCATGCCCACCAGGCTCCTCGCCACGTGGGGGATGACCACCCCGACAAAACCTACGGGACCGGCGATGGCCACGGATCCTCCCGCCAGAAGCACGACGACGACACCGGCAAAAATTTTGACGATCAGGATCCGTTGACCCAGGCTGGCAGCCACATCCTCCCCCATCAGCAACACATTCAACGGACCGGAAATCATCAGGGCCCCCAACCAGCCGGCGGCGAGATAGGGCAAAAGGGAGGTGAGCACCTCCAGCTTCCTGCCCTCCACGGATCCCGCCAGCCAGAACATCACCTCTTCCAGGGCTCTTTCGTTCAACGCCAGCATCCCCTGGGTCAAGGAAGCGAACAGGAGCCACATCGATGCCCCCGCCAGGGTCAGCTTCACCGGCGTCAAACCGCCCGCTCCCACCCCACCGAGCAGGTAGACGATGACGGTGGTGCAGGCGGCCCCGAGGAAGGCGACCCAGGCGAATTGGTGGATGGACGAGACCGAAAAAAAGGCGGCCGACAAGACAATGGCAAACCCGGCGCCGGCATTGATTCCGAAGATGTCCGGCGACGCCAGCGGATTTCTCGTCAACCCCTGCAACAGGGCCCCCGCGATCGCCAGGCTCATCCCGACCGCCGCACCAATCAACGCCCGCGGCACGCGGTTTTTCAGCACGATGATGTGCTCCTTGGAACCGTCGAAGACGGTCAGCGCATCCAGCGCCGTCTTCCAGCCCACTTCGGTATAGCCGTACACCGCGCTGCAGCCGGCAAACAGGATGACCAGCAGGATACCCACTGCGATACCCGCGGCTTTTTGGCGTGTGGTCTTTATCAAAACACTCACGGATTAGTACCTTTCTCTCGGGATGAAGATCTCACCACCAGTCTATACGGGTTTTGAATGACTGTCAATGATAATCATTATCATCTCCCGGTTGACAAGGCGTTATTCAACGGGCTATCCTAATCATTGGTAATGAAATTCATTTTCAATTACACGCGGGAGGTTCCATATGTTTGCAAACAAACTCCGCTGGATCGCGGCCACCCTCGTCCTGCTGCTGGCGTTGACCGCCTGCGGTTCCAACACCGGGACCGGTTCAAGCGATCCAAAGGATTCCTCTTCCACTTTTGTCGTCGAACACGCGATGGGAAAAACGGAAGTCCCCGAAAATCCCCAACGGGTCGTCATCCTGACCAATGAAGGGACGGAGGCCCTGCTGGCCCTGGGCATCAAGCCGGTAGGGGCGGTGAAATCCTGGTTGGGGGACCCCTGGTATGACTATCTAGCGGACCGGATGAAGGGGGTCGAAGTGGTCGGGACGGAAAGCGACATCAACCTGGAAGCCATCGCCGCCCTGGAGCCCGACTTGATCATCGGCAACAAGCTGCGCCAGGAAAAGTGGTACGACCACCTCAGCCAGATCGCCCCCACCGTATTTTCCGAAACCCTTCGCGGCGATTGGAAGATCAATTTTGAGCTGTATGCCAAAGCGGTCAACCGGGAGGAAAAAGGGCAGGAACTGATGGAGGCATTCGATCGGCGAATCAAAGAGATCCGGAATCAGCTGGGCGATCAGGTGAACCAAGAGATCTCCGTCGTCCGCTTCATGCCCGGAAATGCGCGGATCTACTACAAGGACTCCTTCTCCGGCGTGATCCTGGATCAGATCGGCTTTAAACGTCCACCTTCCCATGACAAACAGGAATTTGCCGACGAGGTGACCAAGGAGCGCATTCCCGACATGGAGGGGGATGTCCTCTTCTACTTCACCTATGAAACGGGAGACGGCGAAGCGGTAAAAACGGAAAAGGAATGGACCGGCGATCCCCTATGGAAAAAGCTGAAGGTGGTCAAGAGCGGAAACGCCCACAAAGTGAGCGACGCGATCTGGAACACCGGGGGTGGAATCCTCGCCGCCAATCGGATGCTGGACGATATCGAGAAGTTTTTCCTCAAGGACAAGCATTAAACCCGCCCAAACAGGAAACGCCCCGGCTGTTTTGCCGGGGCGTACTTTCCCTGCGGGCGGGAGAGCGACTCTCCGCCTCATCGCCAAGGACGAATCGGTCCGCAAAATCAGCTTCCGACCCTTGCATCACATCGGATCCGCACAGTGGGTCGTTTTCTTTCTAAAACCCCTTTTCCGCTATGCCGCCCTTCCGGACCGGCGACCTTCCCCCATCGGCGCAGGATAGAGGAGCGCCAGGAGCACGAAGGTCAAAAAGGCCAATGCGAGGGCGTAAAAAAGGCTGCCGCCCCCGATATAGTGGATGAGCAATCCCCCCGCATAGGGGCCCATCATGCATCCCACACTGAAGTGGGCTCCGGCGATGGCGTTCGCCTCCGGCATGTGGCTGGAGGGGAGGAGATCCGCCAGATAGGCCAATCCCAGGGAATAGAGGGAGCCGAGGAGCCCTCCGATCAATCCGAACAGGCCGAGCAACATCGCCGGTTCTCCGCTGAAGGAAGGGACGACCGCCAACCCCATTCCCCCCAGCAGGCAGATCGTCATCAGCACGTTTTTTCGACCGTACCGATAACTCAGCATGCCGAGGGGCATTTGCAACACGAGACCGCCGCACACAAAGGTGCTCAACAGGACGGAAATCCATCCCGTGCTCAGCCCCTCCCGGTGTCCGTATACGGGAAAGCTGGCCGCCAGCGACGCATCGAGGAACCCATATAAAAAAGCCGGACACAGGGCGACGAAGGCCCACCGATAAATGTCCGCCCATTTCCCCCCGGTGCGCGCCCCCGCCTTCCCCTCATCCGCCGGCGGTGCTCCCAGATCCAGCCGCGCGGTCAATAGGACCGCCGACAGGAGGCTCGCCCCCATGACGGAAAAGGGAGCCCACAATCCCCAGTTGAGCAGATTGATCCCCAGCGGCCCCAGACCGAAACCCGCTCCGAAAGCAAAGCCGTACTGGGTAATATGCCGTCCACGCGTCTCAGGCGGGCTGGCGGAGGTCACCCACAACTGCGTGGCGAAGTGGAGCAGACAATCCCCTGCTCCCACCAATAGCAGCAGCCCGCTCCACACCGGGGGACCATCAAAGAACGGAAACAACACGGCACAGCAGGCGATGATCAACAAACCGGTCAAGATCACTCTGCGGTATCCGGCCCGCCGGAGGATCGGTCCCACGACGGGCACCATCAACAGCATCCCCAGATACAAGGCCGCTGCGTTGAGTCCGTTGATGCTGGAACTGACTCCCTTCTGCTCCAGAAGGGTCGTCAACAGCGGAATCAACAGACCCTGGGTCATCCCGGTGAGAGCAATGATGACCAGCAGGATTCGGAAACGGATCTGTGACCACTGATGAACCATGCCTCTCCATCTCCTGTCCCGAGCACGTTTGAATTTTGTACATGTACCGAATATATCCTTTTCGACCTTTTCCGGCAATCCCCTTCACCGTCGTTCCCGCCCCGTCAAAGGGGGCGGTAGCGGAATTTCCGCTGGATTGGCGGACACCAAATCCTTCCTCCCATCCGGAGGAAACGTTTCCCTTCAAGGGAAAAGCCGGACAAATCCCTATCCACCCATGGCGCGGAAGACCATCGAAGGCAAGGGATAACCCGTTTCCTGCGACAGGGATCCTCCCGTACCTCAGTATCGGTTCCTATCCTCCCTCTGAAACACTAACATAGGGGCCGTTATCCCGCTGTCACGGCGACCCTATTTGCGGAATAACGGCCCACAGTCTCCTACGGTTTTGGCGCTTTTCCCTCAACGGTTTTTGCTGTTTATTCCGGCAGGAACACCATTTGCAGAAGGAAGAGGATCATAAACAGGATCATCAGCGGGTGGATCTCCCGATAGCGACCGCGGACCAACTTCAGCAGGGGATAGGTGATAAAACCGAAGGCGATCCCCGTGGCGATGCTGAAGGTGAGGGGCATGCTCAACAGCGTGATAAAGGCCGGAAATGCTTCATCAAAGTCTTCCCAGGCGACGTTCTTCAGTCCCCCCAGCATGAAGCACCCCACAATGATCAGCGTCGGAGCGGTGATGGCCGGCAACGCGGCAATCGCCTGCACCACCGGCGCGAAGAAGAGGGTGAGAAGCAGCAGGATGCTCACCACCACCGCTGTCAGCCCCGTTCTCCCCCCGGCGGCCACCCCGGCGGAGGATTCCACGTAAGCGCTGGTGGGGCTGGTGCCCATGGCTGCCCCGGCGGTCATCCCGACGGCATCCGCCAACAGCGCCGACCGCATCCGGGGAAAGGTGCCGTTTTTCATCAACTTGGCCTGCTCCGCCACCCCGATCATCGTCCCCGCCGTATCAAAAAGGGTTACCAGCAAAAAGGCGAAGATGACGGCGTACAGCCCCTGGGCAAAGACGTCGGGTACCGCCAATACCGCCTTGCCCAGGGTGGGAGTCAGGCTGGGCGGCATTGTCACCCACTGCTCCGGCAGTTGGAACAGACCGAATATCCAGCCGAAAAAGGCCGTAATCACCATCCCGAAAAACAGGGCTCCACGTACGCCGAGGGCCATCAACACCAGGGTGACCAGCAAACCCGCCAGGCTGAGCAGGGTCATCGGGTCGCGCATGTCGCCGAGGCCCACCAGATTCACTTCATCGTCCACGATCAGTCCCGCCGACTTCAATCCGATGAAGGCGATGAACAGCCCGATGCCCGCCGTGATCCCGTGCTTCAGGCCATCGGGAATCGCCCGGATCAGTCCTTCCCGGAAGGGGGTCACGCTGAGCAGGAGAAAAATGACGCCGGCCACCAGCACGGCTCCCATCGCCGTCTCCCAGGAAACGCCCTTCTGACCCACCACACTGAAGGCAAAATAAGCATTCAATCCCATCCCGGGGGCGATGGCGATCGGATAATTGGCGAACAATCCCATGATCAGCGTACCGATCACCGACGCAAACACCGTCGCCACAAACACCGCGCCGATATCCATTCCCGCCTGTTCCAGGATCGACGGGTTGACCACCACAATGTATACCATCGTCAGAAAGGTGGTCATGCCGGCGAGGATCTCGGTCCGCACCGTTGTTCCCCGTTCCTTCAACCCGAACAATCGATCCATGATTTTCCCTCCCTTATCGCCCGCAGATGAATTACCCCTGTAAATCATAGTCTGTTCCGCATCCTGTGACAACGTCCTCCTTTTCCATCGAGCCCATTCGTTGCGTTGACGCCTTCGGTGTACTAGTGTATTATTAAATTAGTACACTAATACACTAAGACATCTTCCGCTGACAGGACGAGGAGGCACCTGCATGAAGGCTTGGCGCGGTATGTTGGTTAAAGATTTCCGACTGACCCTGCCTTTGTTTCTTGGAGGACTCGTGGTCCTCACCGCGATCGATTTGTGGGCCGCTCTGATGATTGACAATTGGACACTCCGTATCTTCATTACTTTGATAAAGGCTGGACTCTACCTCATTGCATTCTTTCCGATGTATTTTTATGTCAGCTTGCGGTCGGAAGGGGATAAAATGCACCAGTGGTTGCACACGCCACGGCCGACCTGGCAACTGCTGCTTTCCAAGCTCCTTGTCGGCATTCCGCTCTTTTTCCTCTCCCTTGTGGTGAGCGGGTTGTATCCGTCATGGATGATTTTCAACCATTTTGACTTGTTCGGGACAACCGCCTTAAACCCACTTTCTCTATGTGCGGATATCGCCTTGGTCCTCACAAAAACCTTTGGGACATCCCTCGTCATCGGCGTCTTTGTCATGACGGTCTGGACCGCTTTCCACTGGATCCGATCCTATGTGGGAAAGTGGGCATGGCCGATCATCGTTCTCGGAAGCTTGGCACTTCTTTACAGTTTCGGCCGGTTCATCCTCACCCCCCTGGCCGAACTCCTGATGCAGTGGGGACCCCTCATCCAAGGGTCTGCATTGCTCCAGGAAGTGCTGAAAGGAAAACCGACCATTTATACCGGAGAGATTCTGACGGCTCTTCTGCTGACGCTCTTGCTTTTCACCCTCTCCTCCACCCTCTTGAACCGATTGGAGGTTCGAAGATGACGGCATGGCGGTTAATCCTTCACAAGGATTTTCGATTGGGGCTCCCTTGGTTGGGGTTGGGGATCATCGTAGTTGCGACTGGAAATGTGTTCGCCGCCGCCCTGTTGGAAAATCCCATGTACCGTTTCATCGCTGCGGGCATCCTGGCCGGGGCCCATATACTCTACTTCCCCGTTTTCCTCGGAATGAGTCTGGGTTGGGAAGGAAGACGACTTCACCAATGGTTGCACTCTCCCCGCCCCGGCTGGCAGCTCCTCTTGTCCAAAGTGTTGAACGCCTTGGCGGCTTCAATCCTTTCCTTGTCGATCAGTCTCTTATACCCGGCCTATTTGGTCCATCGTTTTCCGGAACTGCGGAAACTTCTGGAGTCGATGGATTGGGGCGGAATCACCTATCAGTGCTTTTCAACATCCATCTCCTTCGGTTTCCTCGTCATGGTTCTGTGGACGATGAAACACGTTTTGAAAAACCTGATCGGCCCGTGGAACAACATCCTCTTCATCGCGCTGTTCATCATCGTCCTGACCTTTCAAATTCAATTCCACAACGAGTCCAACGGAGAGAACATTTCCGTCCACATGCAACTGTTACCCCCCCTCACAACGGAAAGTCTCCTGATCGACTTGGGGATTTGGACGGCTCTCTTTCTGATGACCGCCTGGTTGTTGGACCGAAGGACGGAGGTGTAGGGGGTGAAAGATTCCTTTAAACATTCCAGCCCGATCTACATCCAGTTGGCTGATCGGATTAAGCGACGCATTTTACGAAGGGAAATGAAGCCGGGGGAGAAACTCCCCTCGGTTCGCGAAATGGCCGTAGAATGCGGCGTCAATCCCAACACAGTGCAACGCACCTACAGCGAATTGGAGAGGATGGGAATTGTGGAAACACGGAGAGGGCAAGGAACCTTTATCACAGAAGACGCGGACCGGCTGGAGGAACTCCGGAAGGAACTCCGTCAACGTCAGATCGAATCCTTTGTCCAGTCCATGGAAGAAATGGGATTCGGCCCCCGGGAAATCCTCTCCGGTTTGGAAGCATACCTCAAAGAAGCGGAAGGGAGAGAAAAGCAGTGATCCGATTTGAACAGGTAACCAAGCGGTATCTTTCCAAAACCGCTCTGATCGATGTTGACCTGGAGTTTCCCGCGGGGAAGATCATCGGCGTCGTCGGCGAAAACGGAAGCGGAAAGTCGACAATGCTGAAGCTGATCGCGGGCCTGCTCCGCCCCACAAAAGGGCGCGTGCTGGTAAACGGCGAGCCTTCCCATCGTCGCATCGCCCGCAAAGTGGCTTATCTGTCCGAACTGGAGACCTATTATCCCTTTTTTACGGTTCAGGAAACCGTTGATTATCACGCCGCCCAGTTCGGTGACCTCGATCGAAAAAAAGCCTGGGAAATCATCGAGTTCATGGGTCTGGATCCGAATGCGAAGATTAAACATCTTTCCAAGGGAAACCGGGGACGCGTCAAACTGGTGGTGACCCTGGCCCGCAAAGCCCCTTATATCCTGATGGATGAGCCCCTTTCCGGCCTGGATCCGATCGTCCGGGACTCCATCATCAAGGGAATGATCTCCTTCATCGATCTGGACTACCAGACGGTGGTGATTACCACCCACGAAGTGAATGAGGTGGAACCCCTGTTGGATCAAGTGGTGGCCCTTCGGGAAGGCCAAGTGATCAAGGTGATGGATTTGGATGCGTTCCGTTCCAACGAAGGGATGAGCCTGGCCGAATGGATGACGAACCACTATGCAGGCCACAGCCCCCTGAAGAAGCAGGGATCATGAAATTCCGGCGCCGCATCCGGGTGACGGAAAAAAGGCCTTCGACGAAAACGGGCTTTACCGCTGGTCTGCAGCTGTTTCCCAGGAACGGATTAGCGCATGTCATCTTCCAGCCGTCCGATCGGAAGGGGGTTTTTCTCGATCCTTGGAGACAAACCGCCACAGTTTGCGGGGGATGTCGTAAAAATAAAATTTCGGAATCTCATACAGCAACTCCCGCAGCACATGAAATAACCATAAAAAGGGGTAAGCGATGAGGATCAGCAGCCACCATCCCGCGATCCGCCACCCGTATTTCCGCAGATAACGTCCTGTCGCCCGCATTTCCTTCGAATTGGTGGGGATGCCAAAGTGGCGGCGCAGGTTCTTTTTGAATTCCTGTTTCGATGGAAACATGGAGCCG
>Ga0079224_100001536_pt1 | contig 26762 bp, 27 predicted proteins | sample Stecom2015_FD_80414 | JGI IMG/M metagenome (GOLD analysis project Ga0079224, IMG submission 80414) | Agricultural soil microbial communities from Utah to study Nitrogen management - Steer compost 2015 | ecosystem: Environmental > Terrestrial > Soil > Agricultural land | place: USA: Utah... | reverse complement strand
GCCGAACGACACCGCGTGGGTGCGCAACATGGCGCCGTCGCCGGACAGTGCCTTGAAGCGACGGCGTTTGCCCAGGCCGTTCAGCAGGCCGGCGAGGATGATGCAGACGATGTTGGCGACCATCACCGCCGGCGTGATCTGCGCGAGGTACTGCCCCGGATCTCCGGCCCCCGACGACGACGCGTAGATCTCGGACATCGGTATCGCCCCCGCAGCCATTCCGCCACCCATGCTGGGAGCCACGACGAGCAGGAGCGCTTTCGCAGCGCCGAAACCGGTCAGATAACCCACGAGTGCGCCCGCCGCGCACGCGGCGAGCACCGCGGAAACCAGCGGGACGAAGAACCGGACTCCGACCTTGATGAGCAATCGTCGGTCGATTCCCAGAATGCTGCCGACGATGATGCCGGTGACGGCGAACTCGGCGAATCCGAACTCGGTGTAGAAGTCGTCGGTGAGCTTCTCCACGCTCCCTGGTAGTACGCCGGTGTACAGCAGAAGCGCCGGAACGACGATACACAGCAACGGACCGCCGCCGAAGGTGTTGAAAACGGGAATTCGGTCGCCGATCCACTTCAGAGCTCCGCCGATCAGTACGGCGACGACCATGCCGCTCACGATGTTGTCCGGTAGGGCGTCGAGGTAGATGGCAACCAGAACGACCGTGAGCATGACGGCATAGACCGTGACGCTGAAACCGGAAATCTGGGGAGAACGCCGACCGGAATCGGATTCCTCGACTTTCCCCTCGGTGCTGGAGACAGCACTGTCATCAGCCATTGATGAAGCCTCTCGGACGGTTTCCTGGAATGCGAGAACGCGAAGTGTTCGTGAATTTTCCTCGCACCGGGCGAACTTAACAGGGCGGCGATCGGACGATAAATACCCGCCGGTTCATGGTACTGTTTCGCGCGAGGAAAGAGTGCCGGTAGTCGGCTTCGGCGGAGGTGTGATGACCAGGAAAGGTATCGGCGACGACCTGGAGTTCTTCCGGGTCGTGGCCACGTCTACGAGCCTCACCGGTGCCGCCCGTGTGCTCGGCGCCTCGCTGCCGTCGGTCAGTAAACGGCTTCGGGCTCTGGAGTCGAGGCTGGGAGTGCGGTTGGCCCGCCGGACCACCCGCCGGATCGACCTGACCCCGGAAGGGGAGCTGCTCGCGCAGGAAGCGGATCACATCCTGCGGCAGATCGACGACCTGGAAGAACGGCTTGTTCCTCCCAGCGAGTCGTTGACGGGCAAGCTACTGGTCCAGGCGCCTCACGGGTTCGGACGCAACCACGTGGCCCCGCTCGTCGCCCGGTTCGGACGGGCGCACCCGAAGCTGGAGATCCAGCTGGACCTGACCAACGAGCCGGTCGAGGGCACGCGTACCAGGTTCGACGTCGGCATCATGCTCGGTCAACCGCCCGACTCGCGGCTCGTCGCGCGGCGCGTGCTGCCCAACCGCAGGATCGTGTGCGCCGCGCCGGAGTATCTCGCGCGCATGGGCGAACCACGGACGCCTGCGGAGCTGCGGGAGCACAACTGCATCATCCTGCGCGCCAACCAGGACGACTACACGACGTGGCGACTGCATGACGGGGACACCGAACACAACGTCCACGTGTCCGGCGACCTGGCGAGCAGTGACGGTGAAGTCGTCACCGAGTGGTGCCTGCAGGGACTCGGGCTGATCCTGCGTTCCGAATGGAACGTTCGCGAGTACCTCCGGGACAACCGTCTCGTCCGTGTACTGGACGGATTCGGGGATCAGCGCGCCGACGTCCATGTCGTGTTCGAGTCGGCGCCGACGGTGCCGCGGCGGGTGTTCGCCTTCGCCGACTTCATCCGTGCGGAGATGCCGAAGCGATTCGATGCGGACCCAACGGTGAGCCCGGGTGCCTGACGACGCGCGACAGATTCGTGCACCGGCCTGCGTACAGACCCGGCCGCGCCTGCTACGAAGGTTCCGGGGGCGGCGGTTGACGGCCGGTCGCGGTGCTGCGGGTCTGTGTTCGCCGCGACGTTCTCCGCGACCGGCCGGCCGGCGTCAGCTGCCGAGGATCTCGTTCACAGCCGCGGCCGACGGCGGCACCGTCGCCTTCGGGCCGATCTTGTCCTCGACCGCGTCGAGGGTCTTCAGGCCGTCACCGGTGATGAGCAGGACGGTCTCGGCGTCCGGGTCGATCTTGCCCGCCTCGATGAGCTTCTTCGCCGTCGCGACGGTGACCCCGCCCGCGGTCTCGGTGAAGATGCCCTCCGTGCGTGCCAGGAGCCGGATGCCCTCGACCACCTCGTCGTCGGTCACGTCCTCGATCGCGCCACCCGTGCGGTTCACCGTGTCGAGCACGTAGGGACCGTCGGCCGGGTTGCCGATGGCCAGTGAGCGGGCGATGGTGTCCGGCTTGACCGGCTGCACGACGTCGTGACCGTTGCGGAAGGCGCTCGAGACCGGGGAGCAGCCCGTGGCCTGGGCGCCGAAGATCTTGTACGCGGTGTCGTCGACGAGGCCGAGCTGCGCGAGCTCCTTGAAGCCCTTGTCCACCTTCGTCAGCTGCGAACCGGAGGCGATCGGTACGACGATCTGCTCGGGCAGACGCCATCCCAGCTGCTCGGCGACCTCGAAGCCGAGGGTCTTGGAGCCCTCGGAGTAGTACGGCCGGACGTTGACGTTGACGAACGCCCAGGACTCGTGCTCGGCGGCCAGTTCGGTGGCCAGGCGGTTGACGTCGTCGTAGTTGCCGTCCACGGCGAGCAGGGCGCCGTCGTACACGGCGGTGGTGAGGATCTTGGCCCGCTCGAGCGAGGAGGGGATGAGCACGACGGACTGCCAGCCCGCACGCGCGGCGGCCGCGGCGACTGCGTTCGCCAGGTTGCCGGTCGAGGGGCACGCGAGGGTGTCGAACCCGAACTCGCGCGCCGCGGCCAGCGCAACCGCGACCACGCGGTCCTTGAACGAGTGCGTCGGGTTGCCGGTGTCGTCCTTGACCCAGAGGCGCTTCACGCCGAGCGCCTTCGCCAGGTTGTCGGCACGCACCAGCCTGGTACAGCCCGGCTCGGTGTTCGGGATCTCCTCGACGTTCGACGGCACCGGGAGCAGCTTCTTGTAGCGCCAGATGTTGCGTGGACCGGCCTCGATGTCCTCCCTGCGCACGCGGCCGAAGTCGTAGGCGACCTCGAGCGGGGAGAAGTCCTCGGCGGACACGAACTCAGGAGCCAGAGGCTGGCGGTGCCCCTCCTCCTTCGACACCAGTTCGACGGCCGGACCGAGGTCGACGGCGCGGGTGGTGGAGGTGGTCAGGGCTGCTGTCATCGCGAGGTTCCTTTCCTCATCTGCCCCGCTGGCACGGGTCGGAATTAGCACCGTTGTCGTCAGCTACCTCGCGGGATCGAGATGACAGGCTGACGCCGGTTGCCGGGGCTTCGTCGGGCCGTTCCCTCTGCCCCTCTTGATGAGCGGTATTCGATTGTCCGCCGTATGCCTGCGCGGCGTGTGTGTGCGACCAGCCTAGGGCATCGAGATCAGTGCCTGCCATGCCCGTGCGCTCCAGATCACCGTGGCAGGATCGGGGTGTGACCGCCTCCTCCGCTGCACCGGCACCGCTCCACCTCGTGCTCGGCGACGAAGAACTCCTCGTCGATCGGGCTGTCCACGCCGCGGTCGAGGCGGCGCGGACAGCCGACTCGACCGCGGAGCTGACCCGCACGAAGGTGTCCGACATCACCCCTCCGGAGCTGGCCGAGCTCGTCAGCCCGTCGTTGTTCAGCGAAGGGCGGGTGATCCTCCTCGAGCAGGCGCAGGACATCGGCCAGGAGCTTGCCGACGCCGTGACCGGCTACGTGAAGGACCCCGCGGAGGGCGTGACCCTCGTGGTGGTGCACTCGGGCGGGGGACGCAGCAAGGCAGCGAAGTCGCTGCCGACGACCCTGAAGAAGGCCGGCGCACAGGTCACCGAGTGCGCCAAGATCACCAAGCCGGCCGAACGTGAGGCGTTCGTGCGCGCCGAGGTCAAGCGGGTGGGCGGCCGGATCGACGCAGGAGGCGTGGCTGCCCTCGTCGACGCGGTCGGCTCCGACCTGCGTGAACTGTCGTCGGCCGCCACTCAGCTGGTCGCCGACTCGGGCGGAAAGGTCGACGAGGAGGCCGTCCGCCGCTACCACCGGGGCAAGGCCGACGTCACCGGGTTCCTCGTCGCGGAGAAGGCCGTCGGCGGCGATCGCGCGGCGGCGCTGGAAACGCTGCGGTGGGCACAGCAGATCGGCGTGCCGCACGTGCTGATCGCCGACGCGCTCGCCGACGCCGTCCGCACGGTCGCCCGCGTGTCGGCGGCGGGCAGGGGCAATCCGAACCAGCTCGCCGGAGAGCTGGGCATGCCGCCGTGGAAGATCCGCAAGGCCCAGGGGCAGACCCGAGGCTGGAATGCGCGTGGACTGGCCGAGGCCATGCGGACGGTGGCCCGGGTCAACGCGGAGGTCAAGGGCGCGGCCGCCGACCCCGACTACGCCCTGGAACGTGCCGTGCTCGAGGTCATCGGCGCGAAGGAAGCACGCTGAACCGGGCTACCGCCCGCTGAGTGCGAGCACCTGGAGGCGCAACACGGGCCCCGGGAAGCGCAACACGGGCTCCTGGGGGCGCAACACGGGCTCCTGGGGGCGCAACACGCGCGCCGGGATGCGCAACACGCGCCCCGGGATCCGCAACACGGGGTCGACATGCACGAGGCCCGGCTCCCTCGTGGGGAGCCGGGCCTCGGGTGCGACGAGCGGAAAGCTCAGAGCTTGTTCACGCGCTGGGCCATGGCCGACTTCTTGTTGGCGGCCTGGTTCTTGTGAATGACGCCCTTGCTGGCGGCCTTGTCCAGCTGGCGGCCAGCGGCCTGCTGCAGCTCGGCGGCCTTGGCCTTGTCACCGGCGTCGGCGGCCTCGCGGAACTTGCGGATCGAGGTCTTCACCGCGGACTTGACGGCCTGGTTCCGCTGACGGCGCTTCTCGTTGGTCTTGATGCGCTTCATCTGCGACTTGATGTTCGCCACGGGGGCACTCCTTCACGTTCGGCCGTCTCGTACGGCGGTTCGGATCGTCGCCGCGCTCGTCTCGGCACCGGTGGAACCGGTCTTCCTCCCTGGCGGAATGCCGCACGGCGACGAGGGACAAGCCTAACAAGGCAGGTCGCGGGCTCGGTCGGCAGGTCACGGGTGGTCGCGGGGCTACTGTGGCTGCGGGTCGGCCGGGTTCACCGGGCCGGCTGAGGTGACTGCGGAGGGAGGGCGGCATGACCGCGACGGCGCTGCCGCTCGTCGTCGCTGCGGCGTTCGTCCACGCGGGCTGGAACCTCGCCGCGAAGCGGGTTCCCGGAGGTGGGGCGCGCTTCGTCTTCCTCTACTACGCCGTCTCCGCGGCGCTGCTCGTGCCGATCGCCGCCGTGGTGGTGCCCGTGGCCGGATGGAGCCTGTCGGGGACATGGGTGCTCGCCATGGTGGGCACCGCCGTGTTCCACGTCGCCTACGGCGTGGTGCTGCAACGCGGCTACGCGGTGGGCGATCTGTCGGTCGTGTATCCCGTGGCACGGGGGAGCGGTCCGCTGTTGTCGGTGGCGATCGCCGTGCTCGTGCTGGGCGAGCGACCCGGCGCGGTCGGCCTGGTCGGTGCCGCACTCGTCGTGCTGGGCGTGTTCGTCATCGGCACCGGAAGCGGCACCCGCAGCAGCACCGGCCGCACCCCCGGAAGCAGCACCGGCAGCACCAACACAGCGGCGACGGACTGCGGGATCGCACGCAGGGCGGGGATCGTCTGGGGCGTGCTGACCGGGGTGACGATCGCGGCGTACACGCTGTGGGACGCCTTCTCGGTCACCACGCTCGACGTTCCCGTCGTGGCGTACCTGGCGGGCGGATCGGCGTTGCAGGCGCTGTTGCTCGCTCCCGTGGCCGGGCGCGACCGGAGCGACACCGGGCGACTGTGGCGGGAACATCGCAGGGAAGTGGTGCTGGTCGGCCTGCTGTCGCCGGTGGCGTACGTGCTGGTGCTGCTGGCGATGCGGATCGCGCCGGTCAGCATGGTCGCGCCCGCGCGTGAACTCGGCATCGTGGTGGGCGGGCTCGCCGCGTGGCGGATGTTCGGCGAGCCGGACCCGCTGCGGCGCATCCTGGGCTCGCTCGTGGTGCTGGCGGGGATCACGGCGATCGCGCTGGCGTGAGATCCTGCGGTCATGGACGTGCTCAACAGCCGCATCCTGCTCATTCCGGCCGATCGCGAGGTCACGACGGCCTTCTACCGCGACACGCTGGGTCTCGCCGTGTACCGGGACTTCCCCGGTGGCACGGTCTTCTTCCTCGGCGGAGGGCTGCTCGAGATCGTCGGCCAGGCGGACGCAGCGCCCGCCGACCGCCCGGACACCATGGCGCTGTGGCTGCAGGTGCGGGACGTCTCCGCGGAGTTGGCCGCCTTGCGCGCGAAGGGTGTGCAGCCCGAACGGGACGTGCAGCGCGAGCCCTGGGGCCTGGACGAGGCCTGGATCCGCGACCCGGACGGCGTGCGCATCGTGCTCGTGGAGGTGCCCGCCGACCACCCGCTCCGGACCGACGTGCGCGCCGACCCCCGGTGACGGCATGGGACCATGGGGGCGGCTAGTCCACGAGCGATCCGAGGAAACGAGTGACACAGAACCGCCCGTCCGCCCAGAAGACGTTCACGCCGCCGGAGTTGATCCGCAACTTCTGCATCATCGCCCACATCGACCACGGGAAGTCGACGTTGGCCGACCGGATGCTGCAGTTGACCGGCGTGATCGAGCAGCGGGCGATGCGCGATCAGTACCTCGACCGCATGGACATCGAGCGCGAGCGCGGTATCACCATCAAGGCGCAGAACGTCCGCCTGCCGTGGAGCGTCGACGGCGGTGACCACGTTCTGCACCTCATCGACACCCCCGGCCACGTCGACTTCACCTACGAGGTCTCCCGGGCGCTCGAGGCCTGCGAGGGCGCGATCCTGCTCGTGGACGCCGCCCAGGGCATCGAGGCGCAGACCCTGGCCAATCTCTACCTCGCGCTCGACAAGGACCTGCACATCATCCCGGTCCTGAACAAGATCGACCTGCCCGCGGCCGAGCCGGACAAGTACGCGGCCGAGCTGGCGAACATCATCGGGTGCGAGCCCTCGGACGTGCTCCGGGTGTCGGCGAAGACGGGCGACGGCGTGGAGGACCTGCTCAACGAGGTCGTGCGGCAGGTGCCGCCGCCGGTCGGGCAGGCCGACGCCCCCGCCCGCGCGATGATCTTCGACTCGGTCTACGACACCTACCGCGGCGTGGTGACCTACATCCGCGTCGTCGACGGCAAGATCACCCCACGCGAGAAGATCCGCATGATGTCCACGGGGGCGACGCACGAGCTGCTCGAGGTCGGTGTGATCTCGCCGGACCCGAAGCCGTCCGAGGGGCTCGGCGTGGGCGAGGTCGGCTACCTGATCACGGGTGTGAAGGACGTCCGCCAGTCGAAGGTGGGTGACACCGTCACCTCCGAGCGCCGCGGCGCTGAGGAACCGCTGACGGGGTACCGCGAGCCGCAGCCGATGGTGTTCTCCGGGCTGTATCCGGTGGACGGTTCCGACTACCCGGTGCTGCGCGACGCGCTCGACAAGTTGCGGCTCAACGACGCCGCGCTGTCGTACGAACCGGAGACGTCGGTGGCGCTCGGGTTCGGATTCCGGTGCGGCTTCCTCGGCCTGCTGCACCTGGAGATCACGCGGGCCCGCCTGGAGCGTGAGTTCGGCCTGAACCTCATCGCGACGGCGCCGAACGTGGTCTACGACGTGTTCCTCGACGACGGCACCGAGCACATCGTCACCAACCCGTCCGACTGGCCCACCGAAGGCAAGATCGCCGAGGTGCACGAGCCGATCAGCAAGGTGACGATCATCGCGCCGTCGGAGTTCGTCGGCGCGATCATGGAGCTGTGCCAGAGCAAGCGCGGCACGATGCTGGGCATGGACTACCTGTCCGAGGACCGCGTCGAGTTGCGCTACCACCTTCCGCTCGCCGAGATCATCTTCGACTTCTTCGACTCGCTGAAGTCCCGCACGCGCGGTTACGCGTCGCTGGACTACGAGGAGGCGGGCGAGCAGACGTCCGATCTGGTCAAAGTGGATATCCTGTTGCAGGGTGAGGCCGTCGACGCCTTCTCGGCCATCGTCCACAAGGACTCGGCCTACAGCTACGGCAACAAGATGGCCAAGCGCCTGCGTGAGTTGATTCCGCGGCAGCAGTTCGAGGTGCCGATCCAGGCCGCCGTCGGCTCGCGCATCATCGCCCGCGAGACCATCCGCGCCATCCGCAAGGACGTGCTCGCCAAGTGCTACGGCGGTGACATCTCGCGGAAGCGCAAGCTGCTGGAGAAGCAGAAGGAAGGCAAGAAGAAGATGAAGACCGTCGGCAGGGTCGAGGTGCCGCAGGAGGCGTTCGTCGCGGCACTGTCCACAGACGACGGTGGGGACGACAAGGGTAAGGGCAAGGGCAAGAAGTAGCCCGTAGGCTCCCGGTCACCTGTCGTCCACATGCGACGGCTGGGAACGGCGAAACGCAAGGGCCGCATACGATCGCGCAGATCGTATGCGGCCCTTGCGTTCTATCCGGTGTGGAGATCAGCTCACGCCGAGCAGCACGCCCAGCGCTTCGACCAGAGCAGCGGAGGTGGACGCGATCGTCTCGTCGAGGTACTCGGCGATCGGGGTCAGCTCGGCCGCGGAGGCCGAACCGCCGAGGACGGCGACCATCGGAACGGCCAGGGCGCTCACGGCGAGGCCGCGCATCGTCCAGCGCTTGGCGGTGCTCGTGGTCTTCTGCGTCTCGGTCATGTGTTCCTCTTCCTCTCGGTTGTCACGCGAAGGGATCTCGCGTCTGGACAGCACCCTGCACTGGTCCGAAAGGCGCAAACAAGGCTCGGCGAACAGGCTTAGCGTGCCCGAAACGAGCGGTAGCCCAGCAGGGTGACACGGGGTAACTCGGGTGTTACGCCGACGGTTGGTCTGTCACATGATCGCGATCCGTGTGCGACCGCCGCCCGGTGCCGCATCGAAGCGCGACGAGGTTCGTTCGTACGATGAGGGGCATGTTCGAGTCCTTGCGCGTCCCGGTGATCGCAGCGCCGATGGCAGGCGGTCCGTCCACTCCGGAGCTGGTGGCCTCCGTGGTGCGTGCGGGCGGCTTCGGGTTCCTGGCCGGCGGCTACCTCACCGCGGCCGCGCTGTCGGGCCAGATCCACAAGACGCGTGAGATGGCGGGGGAGACGTTCGGCGTCAACCTCTTCGTGCCGGGCGTGCGGACCATGGTGAACGTGACGCCGTACGCCGAGCGACTGCGCGAGGAGGCCGAGCGCTACGGCGTACGGCCCGGCCCGGGGCGGTGGGACGACGACGGCTACGCCGCGAAACTCGATCTGCTCGTCGACTCGCGGGTTCCGGTCGTCTCGTTCACGTTCGGCACCCCGGTGGCGGCCGACATCGAGCGGCTCCACGACGTGGGCACCCTCGTGTGCGTCACCGTGACGACGCCCGAGGAGGCACGGGACGCCGCGGCTGCGGGCGCCGACGTGCTCTGTGTCCAGGGCTTCGAGGCGGGCGGCCACCGTGCGGTGTTCGACGACGACCCGGCGCAGGATGCGGGTGGTGCGTTGCTGGGCCTGCTGGCCGCGCTGCGGCTCGTGCGTGCGGAGACGGACCTGCCCCTGGTGGCCGCGGGTGGTCTGGTCCACGGCGCCGACGTCGCGGCGGTGCTGACCGCGGGAGCGGTGGCGGCGCAACTCGGCACGGCGTTCCTGCGCGCCGAGGAAGCCGGGACGAACGCGACCTATCGGGCGGCGCTCGATGCGGCCGGTCGTGCCACGGCCATCACGCGGGCGTTCAGCGGCCGTCCCGCGCGCGGTCTGGAGAACCGGTTCATGCGGGACAACTCGGCCAGCGCGCCCGCGGCCTACCCGCAGCTGAACAACATCAGCAAGCCCATCCGTGCGGCAGCGACGGCAGCCGGGGATCCGGAGGCGATGTCCCTGTGGGCCGGGCAGACGTACGCGCAGGCGCGGACCGCGCCCGCGTCGGAGATCGTCGACGGGCTCGCCGCCGAGGCCCGCGAGGCCGTGGCGGCGACGGCGCGCCGGTTCGGCTGACGACGTCCCCGGGGACGCAGTCACGCCCGACGTCAGCGCTGCGGTTACCGGGTCGCCCCACCCGTCAGGTCGTGGTGACCGCGGACGGCCCGCGGCGTCATCCCACGGCGCCCGCCAACGCGGCAGGGCGCGCGCTGCGCCTGCGGCCGTCCGCACCCTGGGCGGCCATGGCGCTCGTGGCGAAGTAGTGGAGTGCCTGCGCCAATCCGCGCGGGTCGTCGAGCTGCGGACAGTGTCCCCAGTCCTCCCGCACGAGGAGCCTGCTGTGCGGCACGAGCGAATGCAGTCGCTCGCCTGAGCTGGCGTTCACCAACCGGTCCTTGCCGCACGCCACGACGAGCAGAGGCAGGGCGATGCGTTCGAGTTCGTAGGCCTCGTCCAGCTCGGTGAGGAGCCTGCCTGCCTGGTCCAGACGGTCGGTGGTCGACCGGAAGTCGGGGAAGAGATTGACGAACCTGGCCACGTGCTCAGCCGCGGCGTTGCGGGAGTCGGCGTACAGCAGACGCGGCACCACCTGCTGGGCCACGGTGCGGACCAGGAACCGCGGCACGGGCACCGGCAGCGCGGAGGCGAGCCGCCGGGCCAGCGGGTTCCGGGCGAGTCCGCGCATGAGCCACGAATCGGACAGTCCCGGCGCCGCGATCGAAGCGACCCCGGTCAGGGGGAGTTCGGGATTCTGAGCGGCGCGCAGCGCCGTGGTGCCGCCGAGCGAGTTGCCCACCAGCACGACGCCGCCGAGCGCGGACTGGTCCTGCACGACCGCGGCGGCGAAGGCGTCGAGCTGCGGCAGGATCGCCCCGGAACGCAGGGCGGCCGCGTCGCCGAAACCGGGCAGGTCCACGGCGGCCGCGGAGACGCCCGCTCGGGCGAGTTCGGTGAGCAGCGGCCGCCAGGTGTCGGCGCTGTCGCAGTAGCCGTGCAGGAGGACGAGCCTCGGCTGGTGGCGCCTGCGGTCGGCGGAGCGTTTGCGGAAACGCCGGCCGGCTGGCCGTTCGACAGGACGGGGGCCGGCTTCGAGAACGCGGGTCGAGAAACCGCCGAACCGGCGGTACCCGGCCCGGATCTCGATGTCCGGGCCGGGTCCGGCGGTGTCGGCCTGGTCCGGAGACTCCTCGGGGTCGGAGGAGTCTGATGCTTCCCGCTGGGATGCGATCATGGGTCCAGGCTAAACACAGATCGCGCGGCGGTGATCCGTAAGAAAGGTCACGAAAAGATATCGTGACCCTCTGTGTTCGGAGTTTTCCCTGGTCGGCGTAGTGATCCTCGGTTAACGGGTGAAGACGATCTTGCCCGCGGTACGGCCTTCGAGCATGTCCTCGAAGCCCTTCCTGGCGTCCTCGAAGGGCAACTCGGCGCCCACCTGGGGCCGGATCCCCGCCAGCTCGGTGTAGGCGAGCAGATCGGCCAGTTCGTCGCGGGTGCCCATCGTCGAGCCGGTCACCCGCAGCTGGAGGAAGAACAGGCGCTGCAGTTCGGCACTCGCGTCGGGCCCGCTCGTGGACCCGGACACCACGATGATGCCGCCCGGCTTGAGCGACTTCATCGAATGCGACCACGTGGCCTTGCCGACCGTCTCGAACACCGCGTCGACCCGCTCGGGCAGCCGGGCGCCGGACTCGAAGGTCTGGTGCGCGCCGAGCCGCTCGGCCAGCGCGCGCTTCTCCTCGGTGCGGCCGGTGACCCACACGCGGATGCCCGCGGCACGGCCGAGCTGCACCAGGGCGGTGGAGACGCCACCGGAGGCGCCCTGCACGAGCATGGTCTGGCCGGGCCGCAGTCCCGACTTGACGAACAACATGCGGTAGGCGGTCAGCCACGCGGTGCCCATCGTGGCCGCCTCGGTCATCGAAAGGCCCGCCGGCTTCGGCACGGCGTTGCGGGCGGGCACGACCACGGAGTCGGCGAACGTGCCCTGGAACTTCTCGGTCAGGAGCGTGCGCTTGGGGTCGAGGGTGTCGTCTCCGCGCCACGACGGGTCGTTGATCACCGAGTGGATGACCACCTCGGTGCCGTCGTCGAGGACCCCGGCGCCGTCGCAGCCCAGGATCATCGGGAACTGTTCCTCCTTGATCCCGACGCCACGCAGGGTCCACAGATCGTGCATGTTCAGACTGGCGGCCTTGACGTTGACCTTGACCCAACCCTCGGGCACCTCGGGGTCGGGGCGCTCGCCCACGACGAGCGAGGCCAGCGGGTCGTCGGCATTGGCTTCGTTGGCATAGACGGCGAACATGGCGCCAACCTACCTGCAGTACCCTCGTCGTGTGTTCGACGGAGTTGCCCGCTGGTGGGACGGGTTCGAGCTCTGGCTCGCGCAGCAGTGGTTCCCTGTCCAGTTCGTGCTGGTCGTGGCCGTACTGCTGCCGCTGTGCGTCGGTCTGACGTGGCTGCTCCGGTTCGGTGTGGATTTCGCCATGACGCTTCCGCGTCGCGTGCGTGGCACGCGTGCGGGCGGGGCGGAGTCGCAGCAGGCCCGGCGTGGCCGCCGGGTTTCCTAGGGAGGCGCGCGTGTTCTCGCGCAGGCGTATCAGTGTGGCGTTGGCCGGGCTCATCCTGCTCGCACTCGGCGGGTGGCTCGTGGGGCAGTTCACCGGGGGCGAGGAAGGTCAGGGCGGGCGAGGTAGCCTGCCCGGCGCGGAATCCGGCCTCGAGGTGGTCGCGCTGACCGACCTCCCCTCCGAGGTGGAGCAGACGTGGAAGCTCATCGAACGCGGTGGGCCGTTCCCGTACCCCGACAAGGACGGCACGACCTTCGGCAATAGGGAGCAGTTGTTGCCTTCGAAGCCCTCCGGTTACTACCGCGAGTACACGGTCGAGACGCCCGGCAGCGCCGACCGTGGCGCGCGGCGACTCGTCACCGGTAGCCAGGAAGAGCTGTACTACACCAACGACCACTACGAGTCCTTCGTGGTCGTCGACACCCGGACATGACTGTGACATCGACTCCGAACCCCGACAGCACCGCGCTCGTCGCCGAGGCGAAGGCGCGTGGCGCATTCACCTACGTTCTCGACGGCAGCAGGCTGACCGACAAGGCCGCGACGCTCGACGCGATCGCCGAGTTGCTGCGTTTCCCTTCGTACTTCGGCCGCAACCTGGACGCGCTCTACGACTGCCTGACCGACCTGTCGTGGCTCCCCGCCGGGGAACACGTCCTCGTCTGGGTCGGCGCGAACGCGTTGAAGCAGTCCGACCCGCGGACGTACCTCGCCGTGCACGGCACCCTGTCCGACGCCCAGCGGGCGCTCGCGGCGGGCGGTGAGCGGGCCGACAGCCGCCGGTTCACTGTTCTGCTTGCCGACTCCTGACGTTCGCGAACCGGACACACCCGACAGCTTCGATCGGCTCCGACATCGCATCGACGTGAGGAGCCCGAATGCACGCGTCCCGTGCCTCCGTACTCGCCGCGCTGGCGGCAGTGCTCGCCCTGATCGCGCCCGGGGTCGCCGGCGCCGCGCCGCGCCCGGATCTCGGCGAGCCACTGGCCCAGACCCACGCGCACAACGACTACGAGCACGAGCGGCCGTTGTTCGACGCACTGGAACACGGATTCACCAGTGTCGAGGCGGACGTGTGGGCGGTCGGCGACGAGCTGCTGGTCGCCCACGACTTCTGGGAGCTCGACCCGGACCGGACGTTGCGCAGTCTCTACCTCGATCGGCTGCGCGACGCGGTCCGCGGCGGGTCCGGGGTCTACCCGGGCTGGGACGGCCAGTTCCAGCTGCTCGTCGACATCAAGAGCAGCGGCTCCCGGACGTGGGCGCTGCTCGAGGAGCAGCTCGCCGACTACGCGGACATGGTCGCCTCGTACGCCGACGGTCAGGTGCGGCCCGGCGCGATCCAGGTCGTGGTCAGCGGCAACCGGCCGCTCGACGACATGGCCGAGGCGCCGCAGCGGCTGTCGTTCTACGACGGTCGCTCCGGAGACCTCGGCGGCGACCTGCCGACCGAGCTGATGCCGTTGGTCAGCGAGAACTGGACGAACGTCTTCGACTGGAACGGCGAGGGCGCCATGCCCGACGAGGAGCGGGCGCGGTTGCACGAGATGGTGGCCCAGGCTCACGACGCCGGGCAGCGGCTCCGGTTCTGGGGCACGCCCGACGAGGCAGGGGACGAGCGGACCGCCGTGTGGACCGAGCTGCGGGACGCCGGCGTCGACCACATCAACACCGACGACCTCGCAGGGCTGCGCGACTTCCTGCTCGGCTGAGCACGGCGGGTGCGACGGCGGGGAAGCCGCGGTCGCACCCGCCCGCGTGTTGCGGATTCCGGAGCCCGTGTTGCGCCCCGGGGAGCCCGTGTTGTGCCCCCGGGGAGCGCGTGTTGCAGCTGCGGGTGCCCGTGTTGCGCCTCCAGGAGCGTGTATGGCGGATTCAGGCACCGTGTCGCGAGTGGGCGGCCGACTGAGTCGGCACGCCGGCCCAGCGGGGCGGGCGCTTCTCGCCGAACGCGGCGATGCCCTCCTGGCCCTCGTCGCTGGCGAAGTAGTGCGCCGAGACGGCCTGCATCTTCTGCAACTCATCGCCCATCGTGCGGCCGCGTTCGCCCTGCAGGAGGTCCTTGGTCGCGGCCAACGCGGCCGGTCCTCCGCGCACCAGGGAGTCGACGTAGGCCGCGACCTTCGCGTCGAGCTCGTCGGGTGCAACGGCGGCGTTGAGCAGCCCCACCTCGACCGCGCGCGTGGCGTCGAACGTGTCGCCGGTGAGGAACAGTTCGTGGGCGGCCCGCGGGGCGAGCCGGGGCAGCACCGTGACCGAGATGAGCGCGGGCACGACCCCGATGCGGACTTCGGTGAACGCGAACGTCGCCGCGGTCGAGGCCACCGCGATGTCGGCGGCAGCGACCATGCCCACGCCGCCCGCGCGCGCCGGCCCCGCGAGCTTGGCCACCACCGGCTTCGGACTCGTCCAGAGCCGTTCCAGGATGGCGGGGAAGCCGTTCACCCCCTGCTCCTCGGAGTCGGCACCCTTGGCCTCCTTGAGGTCCATGCCCGCGCAGAACACGGTCCCGGTGTGGGTCAGCACGATGACGCGCGCGTGCTCGTCGTCGACGGCCTTCGCCAGCGCGTCGGTGAGCTCGCGGCGCAGTTGCGCCGACAGCGCGTTGCGGTTGTGCGGCGAGTCCAGCGTGATCGTGGCGACACCGCCGTCGAGGTCGTAATGGACGAGTTCGTCAGCCATACCGGACACCTTGGCACATCCGGTGGGGTCACCACGGTGACCTTGGTGGCACTCGACGCGACGGATGCCACTGTTGCACCGGGTGCCGCTGTCGCGACGGATGCCGCTGTCGCGCCGGGTGCTCAGGCGGTGCGGGTCGCGGCGGCGAGAGCCTCGGCGTAGCGGTCGAGCACCACTGCGGCGACCCTCGGATCTGTTCCCAGCGGTGCCGCGACGAGTGAACCGGGAGCGGATTGCTCGACCAGGTCGGCGATGCGGTCGGGCAGCAGCCCGGGTGCGAAGAACCACGCGGCGACGGCGAATCGCCGCGCACCACGGGCGCGCAGCTTCGCCACGGCGGCGGGCACGTCGGGACGTGCCGTGCTGGCGAACGCCGCAGTCACCCGTGCCCCGTGCGCACCGTCCCAGGAGCGGGCGATGCGGGAGACGACCTCGTTCGCGGGCGCGTGCGAGGAACCGACGGCCGTGAGCACGACACCGAGGTCGGGATCGGACAGTTCCGCGCCCGCCTCGGCCAGCCGGTCGCGGGCGACGTCTTCGAGCAGCGGATCGGGTCCCAGCACGTCCGACACCGTCACCGACAGGCGCGGCAGCCGCGCCGTGACGTCCTCGACGAGTGCGGGCAGGTCGATCCGTGCGTGGTAGGCGTGGCCGAGCAGCAGCGGCACGGCCACGACGTGCCGGTGTCCCTCCGCGTGCAGCGCGGCGAGGGCGTCACCAACGGACGGTTCGGACAGGTCGAGGAACGCCACGCGCACGTCACGTCCCTCGGCCTGCGTGCGCACCACCTCAGCCAGCGCGCGCACGGTAGCCGCGGACCGCGGGTCCCGGCTACCGTGCGCGACGATCAGCAGAGGCGGCTGCGCCTGCGTCACTGGCCCTCGGGCTCCGTGACGCCCTTCAACTGGCTGAACCGGTGTCCGACCAGACCGGCGGCGAGCGTGTCGCCGTCCTTGGGGTCGATCACGATGAACGCACCGGTGCGCGGGCTCACGGTGTAGTCGTCGACCGGGATCTCCTCGGACAGCCGCAGGCTGACGTTGCCGATCTCGTTGAGCTCCAGCTTCTCCGGAGCATCCACGATGGACAGCGTCTGCTCGTCGAACCGCGCGTTGAGCTCCTCGACCATGGCCTGCACCGTGCGCGTGCCCTGCTTGACCAGCACGCGCGCGCCCGGCTCCAGCGACTTGCTCGACAGCCAGCACAGCGCGGCGGTGAACTCGTCGGTGACCTTTGGGGCGTTGGCGCTGGCCGCGATCACGTCACCACGCGTGATGTCGAGGTCGTCGGCGAGCACCAGCGTGATCGACTTGCCGGTGCCCGCCTCGTCGAGCTGGCCGTCGGCCGTGTCGACCGACTCGACCGTCGACTTCAGACCCTGCGGCAGGACGACGATCTCGTCGCCAGGGCGCACCGTGCCGGCCGCGATCTGGCCCGCGTAGCCCCGATAGTCGGGGTACTCGGGCGTGCGCGGGCGGATGACGTACTGCACCGGGAGCCGGAACGGCGCCTCGTGCGGGTCCGGAGCCACCGGCACCTCCTCGAGGTGCTCGAGCAGCGTCGGGCCGGAGTACCACGGCGTGTTGTCCGACTTGGTGGTCACGTTGTCGCCCTGCAGCGCCGACACCGGGATCGCGAGGACCGTGCCCTCGCCGTACCCCAGCGACGCGGCGTGCGCGCTGAACTCCTTGGCGATCACGGTGAACGCGGCCTCGTCGTAGTCGATGAGGTCGACCTTGTTCACCGCGAGCACCAGACGCGGCACACCCAGCAGCGCCAGCACCGCGGCATGCCTGCGGGTCTGCTCGACGACACCCTTGCGCGCGTCGACCAGGAGCACACCGAGCTGCGCCGTGGACGCGCCCGTGACCGTGTTGCGGGTGTACTGGACGTGGCCCGGCGTGTCGGCGAGCACGAAGCTGCGCTTCGGGGTCGCGAAGTAGCGGTAGGCCACGTCGATCGTGATGCCCTGCTCCCGCTCCGAACGCAGACCGTCGACCAGCAGCGAGAGGTCCGGGGTCGACATGCCCCGGTCGACGCTGGCCCGCTCGACGGCGTCGAGCTGGTCGGCGAGCACCGACTTCGTGTCGTACAGCAGCCTGCCGACGAGGGTGGACTTGCCGTCGTCGACGCTGCCTGCCGTGGCGAGCCTCAGCAAAGAGCTCATGGTTAGAAGTACCCCTCCCGCTTGCGGTCTTCCATGGCGGCCTCGGAGATGCGGTCGTCGGCGCGGGTCGCGCCCCGCTCGGTGAGCCGGCTGGCCTGCACCTCGGCGATGACCTCCTCGACCGTGGAGGCCGTCGACTCGACGGCGCCGGTGCACGACCCGTCGCCGACGGTGCGGTACCGGACCGTCAGCTCGTGCACCTCTTCGTCCTCCCGCGGGCCGCCCCACGGGCCCTCGGTGAGCCACATGCCGTCGCGCTTGTACACCTTGCGCTTGTGCGCGTAGTAGATCGAGGGCAGCTCGACCTGCTCACGTGCGATGTAGTTCCACACGTCCGCCTCGGTGAAGTTCGACAGCGGGAACACCCGCACGTGCTCGCCGGGGCGGTGCCTGCCGTTGTAGAGGTTCCAGAGCTCGGGGCGCTGCCTGCGCGGGTCCCACTGGCCGAAGGCGCTGCGGAGGCTGAAGATGCGCTCCTTGGCGCGGGCCCGCTCCTCGTCGCGGCGACCGCCGCCGAACACGGCGTCGAACTTGTTGTCGGCGATCGCGTCCAGCAGCGGCTGGGTCTGCAGTGGGTTCCGGGTGCCGTCCGCGCGCTCGACGAGCCTGCCGTCGTCGATGTAGTCCTGCACGCTGGCCACGACGAGCCGCAGGCCGTACTTCTCCACGACGTGGTCACGGAAGGCGATGACCTCGTCGAAGTTGTGGCCCGTGTCGACGTGCAACAGCGGGAAGGGCACGGGGGCGGGCCAGAACGCCTTGATGGCCAGGTGCAGCAGCAGCGTGGAGTCCTTGCCGCCGGAGAAGAGGATCACGGGACGATCGAACTCGCCCGCTACCTCCCGGAAGATGTGGATGGCTTCCGACTCCAGCGCGGCGAGATTGTCGCGCGCAGCGTCGGCCGCGGCCTCAAGTGTGGTCATGACATCCTTCCTCAGGCGTGCAGCCCGCACTCAGTCTTGGACTTGCCGGCCCAGCGACCACTGCGTGGGTCGGCGCCCGGCGCCACCTTCGCGGTGCACGGGGCGCAGCCGATCGAGAGGTAGCCCTCGTCGACCAGCGGGTTCTGCAGAATCCCGTGCTCGTCGATGTAGCCGTTGAACTCGTCGTCGGACCATGCCGCGATCGGGTTCACTTTCACCAGGCCATTCCGATCGTCCCATGTCACGATCGGAGTGTTCGCCCTGGTGGGTGCATCCACGCGACGCACCCCCGTGATCCAGCACGAGTAATTCGAGAGAGTGTTCCTCAGCGGAACGACTTTCCGCAGGTAGCAGCACTGGTTGGGGTCGCGGTCGTGCAGTTTGGGGCCGTACTCGGCGTCCTGTTCGGCGACGCTCTGCTCGGCCTGGGCATTCACGATTCGGACATCCGGGTAGATCGTCGCGACGGCGTCGCGCACCCCGAGTGTTTCCGCGAAATGGTAGCCCGTTTCGAGAAAAAGAACGTCGATGTCTGATTTGACCTTGGCGACGACGTCGATCAGAACAGCGTCCTGCATATTCGACGCGACGATGAGATCATCACCGAATTGCTCGACGGCCCACCGGATCGCCTCGTCGGCGGACGCGTCCGCCAGCTCCTCGGAGGCCCTCTCGGCCAAGGCCTTGAGGTCGTCGTTCGTCCTGGTCGCGGTCATCGCTTTACCTCCGGAATCCGCAGTCCGATGAAGGACACCTTGAATACCCGCCGACAGGACGTGCACAGCCATGCGCCGTCGTCTTCCGGTCGGAGATCCTCGTCGGCACAGTACGGGCAGTGCATGGGCGCGGCCCTCGAGGGAGTGGGCTCACTCACTTGAGATCGGTTTCCTCCGCGCGGGTGACCCACTGTGCGAACCGTTCGCCCTCGGTCCTCTGGTTCAGGTAGTTCCTCACGACCCGCTCCACGTAGTCGGTGAGCTCGTCGCTCGTGACCTTGTGACCACGCAGTTTACGGCCGAAGCCCGCGTCGAGTCCGAGGCCTCCACCGAGATGCACCTGGAAGCCCTCGACCTGGTTTCCGTCGGCGTCGGTGACGATCTGGCCCTTGAGGCCGATGTCGGCCACCTGGATGCGGGCGCACGAGTTCGGGCAGCCGTTCAGGTGCACCGACACCGGGTTGTCCAGGCCGTCTTGCAGGTCGGCCAGGCGCTGTTCGAGCTCGGCGACCAGGTCGGCCGCGCGCTTCTTCGTCTCGACGATCGCGAGCTTGCAGAACTCGATGCCGGTGCAGGCCATCACGCTGCGCCGCCACGGGCTGGGGGAGGTGTCGAGTCCGGCGGCAGCCAACTCGGTCTGCAGCGTCTCGACCTCGGACTCCGGCACGTCGAGCACGACGAGCTTCTGCTGCGGCGTCAGGCGGACACGGCCCGATCCGGCCCGCTCGGCCGCCTTGGCCACCGACAGCAGCAGTGAGCCCGACGCGCGTCCGGCGACCGGAGCGCCGCCGACGTAACGCAGGCCGTCGACCTGCTCGTGGACGCCGACGTGGTCGATGGGCCGCTCGGGCACCTCGGGGGCGGGGCCGTCGACGAGGCGGCGCCCGAGGTACTCGTTCTCGAGGACCTCCCTGAACTTCTCGGCGCCCCAGTCCTTGACGAGGAACTTGATGCGGGCCCGCGAACGCAGCCTGCGGTAGCCGTAGTCGCGGAAGATGCTGATGACGCCTTCCCACACGTCCGGCACCTCGTCGCGCGGCACCCACACGCCGAGGCGCTTGGCGATCATGGGGTTGGTCGACAGGCCGCCGCCGACCCACACGTCGAAGCCGGGGCCGTGTTCGGGGTGCTCGACGCCGACGAACGCCACGTCGTGGATCTCGTGCGCGACATCCTGCTGGCCGGAGACGGCCGTCTTGAACTTCCGCGGCAGGTTGGCGAAGGCCGGGTCGCCGACGAACCGGCGTTTGATCTCCTCGATGGCGGGGGTGCCGTCGATGATCTCGTCGGCGGAGATGCCCGCCACCGGTGAGCCGAGGATCACGCGGGGGCTGTCTCCGCATGCCTCCATGGTGGTCATGCCCGCGTCCTCGAGCTTCTGCCAGATCGTCGGCATGTCCTCGACGCGGATCCAGTGGTACTGGATGTTCTGCCGGTCGGTGATGTCCGCGGTGTCGCGGGCGTAGGTCTGGGAGATCTCGCCGAGCACGGCCAGCTGCTGGGTGGTCAACGCACCGCCGTCGAGACGCACCCGCAGCATGAAGTACTCGTCGTCGAGCTCCTCCGGTTCGAGCGTGGCCGTGCGGCCGCCGTCGATGCCGGGCTTGCGCTGGGTGTAGAGGCCGAACCAGCGGAACCGGCCGCGCAGGTCACCCGGGTCGATGCCGGCGAAGCCGGTGTGGGCGTAGATGTTCTCGATCCGCGCCCGCACGTTCAGTGGCGCATCGTCCTTCTTGGAGCGCTCGTTGGGGTTGAGCGGCTCGCGGTAGCCCAGGGCCCACTGGCCCTCGCCGCGTCGCTGCTTGGGGCGGGTGGGTCGGCCTGTCTCGGCGGCCATGGCGGTGTCCTCCAGGGCGATCTGTTCGGGCGGTGCGGCGAGGAGCCGGGCGGCGCTGCTCGGGTGCTGCTCGTCGGGTCGTCGTGTTGGTGCTGTGCTGCTGCTGTGGTGGTGCTGTGGTGGTGGAGTCGGGCTTGCGTGCGGACTGGGACAAACGGACTGGGACAAAAACTGTCGGGCTGGCGTGCTCGCACGTGCGCACCGTGGACGGTTCGATCCGGGGGATCGTGGTGACCGGGCGCAGCGCGGGCGGCGTCATGGGGTGGTGCCGGCGTCGGCGTGCGGAGGTCACGGCCCGGAACGCGCTCGACCGCGGCGAGGGAGCGCGAGTGGTCAGAACCGGCAGAGACTGCTGGATACGCGCAGGTAGTCGACGTGGCGTCGGACCACGAGCGCTACTCCGGCGGTTGTCACAGTCACGAACTCATCGTGTCACGGTGTTCAAAAACCGGTCCAGTGGCGTCCGCATCGTGGGAGGAACGTCACCTGCCGCTCACCTGCGGTGTCGCCGGCTCGGCGGGTGCGGGGGCGGCCGGGGTTCGCGGGCGTGGCCGGTCTGCTCTCAGGATGTGGGTTCGGACGTGGGCGCCACGCGGCGTTCGGCGGCGCGCAGGCCGCTGCGGCAGTCCTTGCCGAGCTGCCGGTGGCGGCGGGTGCGGGCGAGCAGGCCGAGCGGTGGCAGGTCGGCGCCGGGTTCTCCGGTTCGCGCCGACACCTTCAGTGCGCCGCCGGCCACGGTGCCCGAGACCGCCCACGTCTCCCACCGTTCCAGGTCCGGCATCGTGTAGTCGTAGCCGAGCATCAGGGTGGGCCCGTCCGGCAACGGCGCACCGGACAGGTCGCGCACCGCAGGCCCGGACCGGTCACCGACGCCGTCGACACCGTCGAGGCCGTCGAGGTCGACGCAGCGCGGTGTCCCGTCGCCGGTGAGGGCCAGTGCGTGCCGTGCGGGGTTCGTGCGTGCGGGCAGGGGCGTCACCGCGCCGGGCCCGTCCAGACGGATGACGATCCGCGGCAGCCACCACCAGTGTTCCCTGCGCAGCAGCACGCTGTCGGCCAGCGTCCGCGACGGCGGGTACTTGGCCAGCTCCTGTTCGAGGAGGCCGTCGGCCAGCACCTCGCCCTCGACGTCGTCGACGACGGTCACCGGGCCCGAGGCGGCCAGGCCGGGTTCGCCGCCGGTCGAACGGGAGTCGGTGACGCAGAACGTCGCGGTGCGGCCGGCGCGCAGGCTCTCGACCTGTGCGGCACGTGAGTACGGCAACGCCACGCACACCGACCCCTCGTGCACCAGCGGGGTCACCGCGATCGCGGAGGGGCTGCCGTCGGCGCCTGTCCAGCACAGTTCCGCCGTGACGGCCGTCCGCCAGGCCTTCCGCAGCCGTGTCACGCCTCGTCTCGCCTCCGCCTCGTCCGGCCCGGAACTCATGTCGCTCTTACCTCGGGCGCGCAGTGCTGTTACCGTCCCACGTCGCCTGACCACCGTGTCAACGCCGCTCACGGGAAGGGAACGTCCATGCCGGCCATCGTGATGGTCCTGATCGTCGGGGTGCTGTTCTACCTCGGCTACCGCTACTACTCGGGATACCTCGCCCGGCGGGTCTACGCACTCGACGACAGCAGGCCCACGCCCGCGCACACGATGCGCGACGGGGTCGACTTCATCCCCACGAACAAGCATGTCCTCTTCGGACACCACTTCACGTCCGTCGCCGGCGCGGCGCCGATCGTCGGGCCGGCGATCGCGGTGTTCTGGGGGTGGGGTCCTGCGCTGGTGTGGGTGGTCGTCGGCACGATCTTCGCGGCGGGCGTCCACGACTTCGGCGCCATCGTGGTGTCGGTGCGGCACAAGGCGCAGAGCATCGGCACGCTCACGCGCGAGGTGATCAACACCCGGGCACGCGTGCTGTTCCTGCTGATCATCTTCTTCCTGCTGACGCTCGTGAACGCCGTGTTCTCGGTGGTCATCAGCAATCTGTTCGTGGCCAACCCCGAAGCGGTGCTGCCGATCCTGCTCGAGATCCCGTTCGCCATCGCGATCGGCCAGTACATCTACCGCACCCGCAGTGCGGCGCTGATCCCGTCGCTCATCGGTGTCGTCCTGCTGTACGCCTCGATCCTGCTGGGACAGGAGCTGCCGATCTCCTTGGCCGGCATCGCCGCGGAGGACGGCCTGTTCACCGAGCGCAACATCTGGGTCATCCTGCTGTTCGTCTACACGTTCATCGCCGCGCGGATCCCGGTCTGGGTGCTGCTGCAGCCCCGCGACTACATCAACTCCCACCAGCTGTTCATCGCACTCGGCGTCATCGGGCTCGGCGTGCTCGTCGGCTGGGACACGATCGTCGCGCCGATGGTCAACGACCAGACGCCGGACAACTCGCCGAGCTGGTTCCCGCTGCTGTTCGTCACGATCGCGTGCGGTGCGATCTCGGGTTTCCACAGTCTCGTCTCGTCCGGCACGACGTCGAAGCAGTTGGACAAGGAGAGCGACGCCCGATACGTCGGCTACTTCGGGGCGATCGGGGAGGGCGCGCTCGCGCTCGGCTCGATCCTGGCCTGTACCGCGGGCATCGTCGCCACGACCGCCGACTGGCACGCCGCGTACTCCGACTTCGGCACGGCCTCGGGTGATGCGACGTCGAACTTCGTCAACGGCGTCGCGCACTTCGCGGGCAACCTCGGCGTCCCGGAGGCCACGGCGGTCGTGTTCGCCGCGGTCGTCGTCATCAGCTTCGCCGCGACGACGATGGACACGGGCGTGCGGTTGCAGCGGTACATCGTGCAGGAGATCGCCGAGATCGCCCGGATCCGTCCGGTGGCCCGCAGCCTGACGTTGTCGGGCATCATCGCCGTGCTCATCCCGTTGGTGCTCGCACTGCTGCCCGGTGGGGGCGAGGACGGCTACACGTTCGGCGTGCTGTGGCAGCTGTTCGGTACCACGAACCAGCTCACGGCCGGTCTCGCGCTCGCGGTCGTCGCGGTGTGGGTGACGAAGAGCCGCAGGAACCCGATCGCCGTACTCGTACCGCTTGTGTTCCTCGTGGTCATGACGACCTGGGCGCTGATCGACAACCTGCTGACGTTCGTCGCAGAGGGCGAGTGGGTGCTCGCCCCGCTCGACGCGATCATCTTCGTCCTGGCCGTCTGGCTCATCGTGGAGGCGGCACTGGCCCTGCGACAGGCGCGCAGCGGTTCCGGCACGTCCGAACCCGTCGAGGTTCCCGAGTCGTGAGCGGGCGGCTGCGCACGCGGCTCCTCGGCTGGTGGCGGCGTCTGGAACGTGGTCACGACCTGCTGCTGGTCGCCCGGTGGCGGCAGGGCCTCCGGAAGGAGGCACGCCGGGAGGACGACACGCTGCGTGCGCTGCTGCTGCTCGAATCGCTCGGGGTGGACAACCCGGTGGCGTACGAAACACTGGACGTCGTGCCGTACCTGGTCGCCGATTTCCACGCGTGGCACCGGCGGATGGGACGCGATGAGTTCGGCGACGCCGGGGTGTGCTGTTGATCCGGTTCTTCGGCGGAAAAGGCGGGGTCGGCAAGACGACGTTGGCCGCGGCGTTCGCGACCGCGCAGGCTCGTCGCGGCGTGCGCACACTCGTGGTGTCGACCGATCCGGCGCACTCGCTCGGCGACGTGCTCGACACGCCGCTGTCGGAGGAGCCCCGCGCGGTTGCCGACCGTCTGCTGGCCGCCGAGATCAGCGGGGAGAATCAGGCGGAGCGCCGTGTGTCCGAGGTGCTGGAGGATGCTCGCCATGCGGTGCCGCGGGAAGTGTTGCCCGCTGTGGAGCGGCATCTGCGCCGCGCGGTGGACAGTCCCGGAACCGTCGAGTCGGCATTGCTGGACCGGCTGACCGACCTCGTCGAGCGCACCGGCCGGGAGTGGGACCTGCTCGTGGTCGACAGTGCTCCGACCGGGCACATGCTGCGCCTGTTGAGCCTGCCGGAACTGCTGACCCCGTGGATCGAGGGCCTGGCCCGCAACCGCCGTAAGGCGCGCGACATCGACGGCTACGCCGACGGCCTGCTCGGTGAGCGGAGCGACGAACGCGATCCGCTGTTGGAGCGGCTGCACGCCCGGCGCCGACGGCTGGACGATCTGCGTGAACGGCTTCGCAGGGACGCGCGGGTGCATCTGGTGCTGGTGCCCGAGCGGCTGCCGCTGGCCGAGACCGAACGCGCAGCCGACCGGCTGGCCGAGGCGGGACTCCCGCTCGGCGCGGTCCTGGTGAACCGCGTGGCGGGCGAGGACGAGTCGGGTGTGCTGGCCCGGCGCAGGGGGCAGGAACGTGCCGTGCTCGCGCGGGTGCGCGAGCGGTTCGCCGACGTGGTGACGGTGCCGCTGTTGCCCGGCGGACTGGCGGGCGCGGCGGAGCTCGACGAACCGGCGTGCTGGCTGGCGGATCTGTAGCCGCGAGACTCTCGGCCTCCCACCTCGACCTCGCAGCTCGGGGTGGGCGGCACAGCGCCGCTAGGCCGGCTCGCGGATCAGCCGGGGTACCAGCCGCACCAACACGACCATGACGACGAGTTCGACGAGCGTCTGGGTCACGACCACGAGCGGGGCGAGGTCCATCGAGGCGGGCAGCGCGAGCACCAGTGGCAGAACAACGAGGGAGTTGCGGGTCGCGCCGCTGAACACCACGGCCCTGCGTCCGGCGACGTCCAGCCCGCCGACGCGGCCGGCCGCCGCGCCGAGCACGGTCATCCCGACGGCGAACAACACGTAGACCGGTACCGCCAGCAGCAACGCGCCGAGGCGTGCACCGACCCCGGCGATCTGCGAGGCGACGACGACCGTCAGGGTGACGACCATGAGCGGCACCATCGCCGCGCTCGCGACGCGTTCCCACACCGCCGCCGCCCGGGTACGCGCGGCGGCCACCTGCGTGAGCGCGGCTGCCGCGAGCGGGACGGCGATGATGACCACGAACGCGTCGACGAAGGGGGCGAACTCCACCGCGTCGACGATCTCGCCGCCCACGAACAGCCAGAGGTACAGCGGCAGCGCGAGCATCTGGGCGAGCATCAGCACCGGTGCCGCCACGAGAAGTCGCTCGGCGTCCCCACCGGCCAGTCCGGCGAACACGATCACGTAGTCGATGCAGGGCGTCAGCAGGACGAACAGCACACCCACCAGCAGCACCCGGTCGTGGGTCACGAGGCGCGACAGCGCCCACACCACGGCCGGCACCACGGCGAAGTTGAGAGCCAGGACCGTGAGCAGGAAACGCCCGTCCCGTAGCGCCCGGCGCATCCGGCCGAAGGGAATGCCGAGGAAGGTGACGTAGAGCAGCAACGCCAGCACGGGGTGAATCGCGGCCTCGGCCGCGCGCGCCGTCGTGTCCGACGACAGCAGCCCGACCACGGCGCCGAGCACAAGACCGGCCAGGTAGAGCGCGACCTGGTGCCGATCCAGCCACGCCACGCTCGCTCGCACGGCCCGTCCTCGTCCTCTCGGTTCTTTGCGCTGTGTTCTGTCCCGGCTTTTCTGGTGCTGTGTTCTGGCGCTGCGCGCGGTCGTCAGGTTGTGTCGCCGGCTCCCGGTCGCCGGGTTCGGCTTCGGCGGTGTCGCCGGGAGCTGTCGCACGCGGCCGCTCACGGTAGCCGGTGAACCAGGCAGGAGCAGGAGAGGACTCGGGCATGGGAACGGGGAAGGGGAGGTAAGGCGGCGGGTGGGACACTGGAGACGTGAGCACTCCCGACGCATTCCAGCTGCCCGCCTCCGCACTGGAGGGTCTGGGCACGAGGCCGTTCGGGGTCTACGTGCACGTACCGTTCTGTGCCACGCGGTGC
>Ga0079224_100001535_pt1 | contig 26763 bp, 21 predicted proteins | sample Stecom2015_FD_80414 | JGI IMG/M metagenome (GOLD analysis project Ga0079224, IMG submission 80414) | Agricultural soil microbial communities from Utah to study Nitrogen management - Steer compost 2015 | ecosystem: Environmental > Terrestrial > Soil > Agricultural land | place: USA: Utah... | reverse complement strand
TGGCACGATGCGCCGCACGCCGGAGGTGATCGACGTGTGGTTCGACAGCGGGGCGATGCCGCTGGCCCAGTGGGGATATCCGCATCGCAATCGGGATATGTTCGAGCAGCAGTTCCCGGCGGATTATATCTGCGAAGCTATCGACCAGACACGCGGCTGGTTCTATACGCTGCACGCGATCAGCACCATGCTGTTCGAGAATGTCGCGTTCAAGAATGTGATCTGCCTGGGGCATATTCTTGATAGCGAAGGCAAAAAAATGTCCAAGAGCAAGGGGAACATTGTTGATCCCTGGTCAGTTCTGGACGCGCACGGAGCCGATGCCTTTCGCTGGTATCTGTATACATCCGGTCCGCCGGGCGATTCGCGCCGGTTCTCAGTTGATCTGGTGGGCGAGGTCGTCAAGAAGTTCTGGTCAACGCTGTGGAATACCTACAGCTTCTTTGTGACCTATGCCAACCTTGATGGATGGACACCGGCCAGCCCGCAGCCACCGGTCGCGGAGCGCGATTATCTCGATAAATGGGTGCTGGCTGAACTGCACCAGTTGACCAAAACCGTGACCGAAGCCTATGAGACCTACGATGTGCCCAATGCCACACGTCCGATTCAGGTGTTCGTTGAGGCGTTGAGCAACTGGTATGTCCGGCTGAGCCGCCGCCGCTTTTGGAAAAGCGAGAGCGATCAGGACAAGATGGCGGCGTATGCGACGCTGTACGAATGTCTGGTGACGGTTTCCAAGCTGTTGGCTCCGGCGATGCCGTATCTGAGCGAGGCGCTGTATCGCAATCTCGTCGCAGATGCAGACAGCAGTGCCCCGATCAGTGTGCATCTGGCGCAGTGGCCGGCTTATGACGAATCGCTCATCGACCGGCAGGTGATCCGCGAAATGCGGCTGGTGCAGGAACTGGTCAGCCTGGGGTTGGCGGCACGCAACAGCGCCGGCGATTCGGGTATCAAGGTGCGTCAGCCGCTGCCACTGGCACAGTTTGCCACCCGCGATGCTTCCGAAGCCGACATCGTCAAACGTTACGCTGATCTGATCCGCAGCGAACTGAACATCAAGGAAGTGGGTGTGGTTTCTGCCGATGACGCGCGCGGGCTGGTCAGGGTCAATTACAGCCTGAATCCGATCCCGCGCCTGCTTGGTAAAAAATTTGGCGGCGCTTTCAAGCGGCTTCAGACGGCGCTGCGCGATGGCGAGCAGGATTATGTCCGCCCAATTGCCGAAAAGCTGCTTGCCGGAGAAAATGTGGTGGTCGAACTCGACGGCGACTCGTTTGAGATTACCCCGGAAGAAGTTGAGGTAAAGGTTACTCAGGAAGTCACCGAGGGCTATGCAGTTGCTGAGGAAAACGGTTACGTCGCCGTGCTGGACATCAACCTGACGGAGGATTTGATCCGCGAAGGGCTGGCGCGTGAGGTGGTGCGCCGGGTCCAGACGATGCGCCGTGACGCCGACTTCAATATCAGTGACCGCATTATCACCCGCTACCGGGCGAGCGAAAAACTGGCTCAGGCGATTGAACAGTTCGCCGATTATATCCGGGCGGAGACGCTGAGCGAGGCGCTGCTCAACGAAGCGTTTGACAACGGGTATTATACTCAGGAGTTTGTCATTGATGGCGAAACGTTGTCGGTAGGGGTCAGGCGCGTCGATTCCTGATTGTGCGTAATTGCTATATTACCCGGCAGGATAGGCTGGAAGTTCGCAGCCTATCCTGTTTTGTTTTGTGCTGTTGTACAATAAATTGTTGCAAATACCTGAAAGTTGACGGATGCCCTTGTGAGAAATGCACATAGTTCGATGTGTGCCCAGAAACTAGAATAACCCATATTCTGGGGATTTATACATGACGACCAATAACGCGACTACGCTCCAAGCCTTGCTCCAGTTTGCGCTGCCGCTGGGGACAACCCTGGCTGTGGGTTCGCCCGATGAGCAGATCACGTGGGCCGTAACGATTCGCGCTCAGCCGCCGGCTTTTCCAGAAATCTATGGCGGCGAACTGGCGCTGCTGTCAATGGACATCCTGCGTTCGTATAACAGCCGGATGACGCTGTCAGAGGTGATTGACAGCCTGGCTGATGCTGGAGTCAATGCCATTGCGGTCAAAGATCAGATTTCGGACGTTGCCATTGCGACGGCCAGCAACCGCGAGGTCAGTCTGCTGGCGCTGACTCCGGACAGCAACCTTACCAGCATCGAGCGAGCGGTCAACACGCTGATCGTCAATCAGTCAGCCCAGCTTACCCAGCGTGCCATCGAGATACAGCGTCAGCTTACGCGGCTGGCGGCGGAGAATCGTGATCTCAACAGCCTGCTGCAAATCATGGCGCGGGCGACAGCCAAGCCGGTCGTCGTTCATGATGACGCCGGTGTGTTAATGGCACAGGTTTATCCGAACATGACACGGCGTACCGGTGGGCGTGCGTTGATGCACAATTTGCCCTACGGCGCATTCCAGAACTGGCTGAACCGCGAAGCGCCCAACAGCGAAGGCAGCATCGTTGCCAGTCCGCTGGGCTATACCACCGTGCTCAAGGTCGAAAAGCGCGTGGCGGGCTATCTTTCGCTCGTCAGCAATAATGACCGGTTGGATGATTTTGAGCGGCTGGTGCTGATCTATGGCGCGGACGTGTGCGCGATTGAACTGGCAAAAAACCGGGCGATTGCGTTCGCTGTCGAGCAGACGCGCGGCGATTGGGTGCAGATGTGGCTGAGCGGGACTCCGGCAGATGACGATCTGATGGCAACCCGAGCGCAGCAGGCCGGATTCGATGCAGACTCGCTGTGTATGGTGGCGGTTTTTCGCGCGATCACAGCCGCAGGAACGCCGCTGCCGCTGGAGGCGCTGACGCCGCTGGTGCGCGACGACATGGGACGGCGGCAGATCAATGGCGCTGCTGGTCAGTATGTGGATGTGATTGTCGCGCTTTATCCACTGGAAGATGCTGCACAGGCCCCGCGCATCCGGCGGATTATTGAGGAAGTGCGCGATCAACTGGCTCTGCGTGCCTCCAGCGGTTTGGTTGGCGCTGGGATCAGCCGACCTACGAAGGGATTAACCGCCCTGCGCGAAGCCTATCGGGAGGCAAAAGACGCGCTCAGCATTGCGCATGAACTTGGCGATATGGAGCGCGCGACCTTTTACGGCGACCTCAAGCTGTATCAACTGCTGCTGGCGCTGAAAGAGCATAACCTCGAACATCTGCGGCGCTTCTACGAGGCGACACTGGGGCCGCTCGTAGATCACGATGACCGCAAACAGGGCGACCTGCTGCGTACGCTCAATGGCTTCTTTCAGGCGAATGGCAATCTGGCAAAGGCCGCGCAGGACCTCGATGTGCATCGCAATACGCTGGTTTACCGCCTGGAACGCATCAGCGAATTGACGGAACTCGATCTGGACGACGCCGATAACCGCCTGATTTTACATCTTGCGCTGAAGATACAGCGGGTACTGGCGACCATGCCCGGTTCGTGAGAGCCGCGAATCAAACAGCCGGCACCTTCCAGATGGTACGATGCCGGCTGGCTTCAGGCTGTGACTATTTTTCAGTCACTCAGCGTCGTCGGTGTGGAGCACATTCTTGGGTTTCTCTTCCGGCTCTTCAGGGATAACCAGCGCCAGAATGAGGTACAGCAGCAGTCCCGGCCCGCCCATCAGGGTCAGCAGGACGACCACCAGCCGGACAACTGTTGCATCAACATTGAGATATTCGGCTATTCCCCCGCAGACCCCTGCGATTTGCCGATCACGCCGCGACCGATAGAGTTTCTTTGCTTCTGCCACGTCAGTTTCCTCCTGTGTCTTGGCAATACTACTCCTGTATACGCAGCCGGTTCATAAAAAGTTGCTGATTGGGAGCCAGGGAAGTTGTGCTGTGTGGGATAACCAAAAACCGCCAGTGTGGGAACCGGCGGTCTTTGGCGTTACATCGGTCTGAAGTCTAGTGCCTGACCGGTGCGATCTTGATGAAGTAATCCTGTGGACGCCCCAGCAGGCTGTAGAGGTGCTGCACAGCCTCAGCCTGGTTGTTGTTTTCCAGCGTTTCAATGTACTTGCTGAGAAGTTCGTGAACCTGCTGCGCGTCCTGCTCGCTCAGCGGGAAGATGTCGACGGGTGCGCCCTTTGCGATTCGCCGCCGGATAGCATCAATTGTCAGGTTCATATCCGGCTGGATACGCTGGTAGATCACACCACCGGTCATGCCAGCGCACATCCAGGGGCCGGGATCACCCAGCACCAGAACGCGGCCTGAGGTCATGTACTCGAAGGCGTAGCCCTTTAAGGTGGCTCGTACGCCAATCCCGCCCAGTTCATCATGCAGCGGCTCGGTAATCTCGCCGCCGAAGATCACATCCGCACCGCTGAGGCGAATACAGGCGCGGGTATCAGCATAGCCCTGGACGATAAACAGGCCGCCCTGCGCCCCGTAAGCGAAGCTCTTGCCGACGGAGCCATCCAGACGCTGGCCGTTGTGATTCAAGCCTTTGAGTATCGTGATTGTACCGCCGCGCGCGCACTTGGCGACACCATCCTGCGCGCCGCCTTCAGCAATGATATTGACCGGAGCATCGTTGAAGGCGCCCAGCCCGTTCCCCGGAATCGACGAGTTGCTGAAACTGAGGTGAATGGCCTCCAGTTGATTTATATTGGGGAAACCGGGCCGCTTGAGCGCGCCACACAGGTGCGTGCCCAGCGCGCGATCCGCCGCCGAAACATCCTCATCTTCGTAGGTCATTTCGGTTTCGCCCTCGGCAGCATATTCCGCCAGCACCTCGGTGATCTGTTTGCTGAGCGTGTTGCGCGGACGGGTAACAAGGCGGCCAACACCCGGCTGTAGCTTGCGCTTTTGCACAGGCGGGACCGGGCGGGTTAACACATCCAGGTCGATGGTGTCCTTCATGGCGATCTGTTCCAGCAGGTCAGCGCGCCCCACCAGTTCCTGAATATTGCGCACACCGAGTTTTGCCGCCCATTTCTGCGTATCAGCTTTGAGCATCTCGAACACGTTGCAGATGCCTTCGACAGCCTTGTCATAATCGCGAGGCTCGAAAGAGGGGAGGCCCTTGAGTTTGGCTTCTTCCTTCGTCTTGATGTGCGTGGTGATGCCGACGTGACAGGTTCCTTCGTGGCATTTACGGCAGATGGTACAGCCGACAGCGACCATCGCCAGTGTGCCAAAACCAACGCGGTTCGCGCCGAGACACAGCATCTTGATGATGTCTCGTCCGCTGCGCATTCCACCGTCGGCCCACAATTCGACGCGATCACGCAGGCCACTTTCGATCAGGGCGCGGTGCGACAGCCACAGGCCAATTTCTGCCGGCAGGCCCACATAACGCAGGGCATGTGCTCTGGCCGCGCCGGTGCCGCCTTCGTAGCCTGTCAGATTGATTATGTCAGCGCCGGCTTTGGCGATTCCGACAGCGATAATGCCGACACCCGGCACAACCGGAATCTTGACGGAGACACGGGCGTTGGGATTGGCTGTTTTTAACTCGTCGATTAACTGCGCCAGGTCTTCGATTGAATACAGGTCATGGTTGTTGCTGGGCGAGATCAGCGCCACGCCGGGCGTAGTCTGGCGGGCAGCCGCGACCTGCTCCGTCACCTTAAAGCCGGGAAGATGACCACCTTCGCCCGGTTTCGCACCCTGGCCGATTTTGATTTCGACCAGATTGACCGAGTTCAGGAAGCCTATATTGACGCCGAAACGGGCCGACGCAACCTGCTGACCACGATTATGCGGATACAATCCCATAATTTCCGGCAGTTCGCCACCTTCACCGTTCACACAGATGATGTTGAGCCGGTAGGCAGCTTCCGCATAGGCTTTGTAGGCCAGTTCTCCCTGCGACCCGAACGACATGGCGCTGATGAGTACGGGCATATCGTGGGTGTAGCCATTGGCCGTGATTGACGTGTCCACTTCGGACGGATCAATCGGTTGGTCGCTTTCTTTAAGGCCGAGCAGATGACGAATGGCGATAGGAATCTGGTCTTCCAGGTTGAGCAGCGCCTCGGTGTATTCCTCCAGAGTGAGCTGGCCGTGCGCAACATCCTCGACCTTCTTCCATATCTTGGGATAGAACCGATCCGGGTTTGCCAGTTTGCCCACTTTTTCGCCACGCAGTTCGGCAGCACGTTCTTCGGCATCGGCACGGAGCGCGGTCCAGGTCAGCCCGCGTGCTTCCGAACCAAAGTAATTGGGTGTGCCAAAAATGGCGGCGACCCCGGTCGCCAACCCCACCGAACTAAATGAGTGCCCATACCCGCGCAGTTCGTGGCAGCCTATGGTCGAGGTAACTTTTTGCAGTCCCAGCGTAAGGGCATCCACCGTAGCCGACAGCGCATCGACAATTTGGTCTGAAGTTGGCGGCTGCTTGGCCGGACGCGGCGCAATTTTGAGCGCAACCGCGTACATAGCATAGGGCACGACGGCATTCGCGCCCAGACTGATGCAGAGCGCCAGATCATGCAGGTTGCGCAGCGCCCCGGAGCGCAGCACGATGCCGGTACGCCGGCGCAGATTGGGTGTGTAATCCGCTTCGCGCAGCGCCCGGTCAATGGCCGCAGTTGCCAGCGCCGGGTCGATCCACAGGCACTCGCCGGTCAGGGCGTCATTATCATCCAGGATAAGACACTGCGTGCCGGCAGCGACAGCTTCCACAGCCTCGCGCTGCAATCGTTTAATAGCTGGTTCGATGCCTTCTTCCAGCGACGCACTGAGTGAGAGGAAGCTGGCACGCTCGCCGAAGGCCTGGATGAGGTTTTCGACGGTCATTGTGCCGAACTGGCTGGCGACAAGCTGCATGTCTTCCGGGCTGCCGAGATCTGGATGCCCGCCCAACAGCAGCGGTGTTTCCAGTTGAATCAGGGTCATCTCTGGATCAGCAGCGTTGCCAATCTCCGGGCGCACCCCCAGCACCACGCGCGTCGAAAACTGAGCGTGTTCGCGCTCGCGATCAATCGACGGATTGGTTACGACAGCCACCGTTTCTTTAAAGTAATCGGTCAGGTTGGAACGTGTGTGGGCCATTGCAGCCAGCGGTCCATCCCAGCCCAGCGAGCCAATCTGCTCCTTTTTGGTATCGGTCATGCTCTCTATCAGGCTGACGTGATACCGCTCCCATCCCAGCGCAGCCATGGTGACCGTGTTGACCGCTGCGGCGCTTTCCTGCCAGGGAAGAGGCGCCGGCCGGGTCACGACCATTTCGACAGGCTTCTGGCGGGTGCTGGTAACTGTGCCGCCTCCATCCGGCTGGTAGTCAAGCCCTCGATCCGAATGTCCGTTGAACGGCGTCGGATACGTATCAGGCGAATCCAGTTCCAGATCGCTGAGCGACCAGATGCCGCCGGACAGATCGGCGAAGTGGACGCCACGTTCGCGGTATTTTTCCAGCACATAACGCTGTATGGCGGGGTAATCGAGCAGTTCAATTGCCCGTCCGGGTTTAATTTCGATTGCGATTTTCTCGCCGGGCGCCAGCGGCTTCGGGTCCGATGACATCATATCGAGCCAATACACGCCACGTTCCGAACTGGCGAAGTATTCTTTCTCCGTTTCGCCAAACCACAGAGGGCGCAAACCGAGCGCATCCACGCTGAAGACCACCTGATCGCCCATGCGGGCTACCACAGCCGCCGGCCCCTGCGCAAATGGCCCGAAGGCGTTGCGCAGGTGATCGTACATGGTATGGATTTCAGGGGCATTGGCGATCAGATCGTGATCGAACGGCGGGAAAATCATTTCCATCGCTTCGATCAGATCAAGGCCAAAATTGTGACACAGATAGGCGACAACCCGGTCCACATCCTGCGAGTCGGAATTGTGCGGGTCAAGTTCCATGCCCAGCATCCCGGCTTCGATCCGGAAGCGGGAGATGGTGTTGAATTCGCCGTTGTGGCCCAGCACCCCAAAGGGCTGCACTCGCTCAAAAATCGAATTGGTATTGGTCGAATAGCGGGCATGGCCGAGTGTAACGGTTGAGGCGTAGTCCGGGTCGCGCAGTTCCGGGTAGTATCGGCGCAGGATTTCGACAGTTCCCTGCACTTTGTAGACGACGCTGTGCGAAGAAAACGAGGGGAAGTGAGCGCCCAGGTCGCGTTCCAGTCGCAGTTGCAGGTTAAACAGGGTATGTTCCAGGTTATCAGGATCGACCTGGCCGTTCATCCCGGCGATCTGCCAGAATACCGGCGCGTTCTTTTCCGCATTTCGGCCAAGCACATGCGGGTCAACCTTGCCCGGATGGTCGAGCAGGACATCCAGACCGGCGCTGGTGATTTGCAGACAGATTTGTTCGATCAGATGATCGGTGCGGTTGCGCGCTTCCGCCGGGATAAATACATGGGCGACCCAGAAATTGCGGCTGGAGGCGAGCGATGAACGCAGGCCGGCCTGCGCCAGTTTTTTCGTCCATAACTGGCGGGGAATATCGGTCATGATGCCGACGCCATCACCTTCGCCATCGATATAACCTGTGCGATGACCCATGCGGGTAAGGGCTTCGATGGTGCGCTTTACATTGCCGTGTGTGGCTTCGCCGCCCTTGCGTACCGCGCAGATCAGGGCGCAGGCATCACGCTCGTTCGTGTCGATCGGATGAAGTTCGGGAATGTCATGATTCGATGGCTGGATGTCTGGATTCATCGCGCTCCTCCCGAGAATGTTCCAGGCACAGATAGTTAAGGGTCCTAGAGGGGATGAAACCTCGATTTTAATTGTTACAGATTTCCGAAAAAAAACTGCCAGATTTTTTTTGCAATCCTTTCAGGTAATGTGCATAAAGAATCGGTGAATTTCCTCAATTTTTGAGGCAATTTTCGTTGCAGTCCGTACAAAAGCCAGGGCAACTGTAATATTATGTAATGTTTGGGGGTATTTGTCGCCCGGTTGAGTTGGTCAGACTGAAGCTGCTACCTACTTCATAGTCAGCAGCCGCCGAATGGTCAGGGCCAGATGCAGCGCGAGTCGGGTTTCGGGCCGGTTCAGGTCGATGCCGGCGATGTCGTTGATCCGGTTCATCCGATACAGCAGCGTGTTGCGATGCACAATCAACATTTCAGCCGTCTGGCTGAGGTTGCCGTGACAGGCAAAAAAAGCTTCCAGTGTCTTGATAAGGTCGGCGTGCTGGCGATGATCGTATTCGACCAGCGTGCCCAGAGTGCGTTCGCAGAATTCCAGCAGTTTTTCCCGATCCGACAGGCTCAGAATAAGCTGGTAGACGCCCAGATCGCCGATATAGAGGGGGACATCAGTTTGCAGCCGCCGGGCAAGGTCGAGAGCCTGCACCGCATCCCGGTAGCTCGTGCGCCATGCGCTGATCTCTCGTGCAACCTGCCCAAGTCCGACCGCAACCCGCGCCTGCGGATACTGCTTCTGGGCCTCCTGCGTGAAAGCCTGCGCCAGCGCCATGCTCGAGTCGATGGGGTTTTCAGGATTGGGCGCATAGAAGACGAGGACTTCTTCCTCACGTTCGCGCTGCCAGACCAGTGCCGGGGCGCGCCGGCTGCCGACTACACCGTTGACAAGGGTTTCCAGCCGCCGGGTGGACAGCATCTTGTCCCCCTGCCACGCCAGTACGATAGCGACGTGAGCCAGCGTCATATCATGTTCAAAACGTTCCCCCTGGCGAATTGCTTCCTGCTGGCTGACATCGCCGATGAGCACGCGGTCCAGGAAGGTGCCGCGCAGGCGTTTCTCCGTATCGCTGATCGCTTTGGCTTTTGCCATTTCCAGCGCACAGGCCGCAGCACCGTGTTCGGCGACCAGCGCATCAATATCGTCGATTTCGTTATCCCAGCCAATGATCGACAGATGCCCGCGCCCAATATCTTTGGTTACAATGGGCGAAACAAGCCGCGCCAGGCCAGGCGTAGGCAGTGCCTGTATCAACACCGGGTTATCGATCTCAACGACCCTATGTCGATCCTGTAGTTCTACGGGCAGATTGTCGAGCTTGCGCAGAAACTGTTCGATGTCTTCCCAGTGGGCGACAAACTGCGGCTGCACGGAACTGTAGAGAATGCGCAGCCGTTTGTCCTGCACGACGACTGATTTGTTGGTCAGGCGAGCCATCGCGCTGATAAGTTCAGCCATGCCCTCATTGCGTGACGAAATCTGGGTGAGCTGGCGGTATATCTGCGTGCCGCGTCGTTCGAGCTGCCCTTTTCGATCTACCAGCAAGCTGACAATGGCCTTTTCTACCAGCCGGATGCGGCTGCCGGGGGGAAGCGCCAGAACAGGGATATTGTAGGCGTTGGCTTCTGCTATAGCAGTTGGAGAGGGTGCGTCGCTCAGCACAACCGCTGCTGCCTGTGTATCCGAAGCCCAGCGCACGACATCAACGTCGGTTGTCACCGGCTTGCTGTTTGGCGACAGCGAAGCCACCAGGATCATCTCCCCGCGCTGCAACGTTTTTGAGGCTGTGCCGTCTTCTGGGTAGATGACAGTCGTCCAGGACACTGGCTGCCCCAGCATACTGTCGCCGGCGACGACTCGGGTGCCGAGTGGAAGCGCCTGCTTGCGAACATCTTCGACTGTGATGCGCTCGTTTGTGTCTGTCATACTGTATCGGTCATTTTGCACAAATGACTAGGTAAAAAACGGATAGCGTATTTTTGCGCAACTGTCAAGTTTCACCAGTGAAGGTGCCAAAAACAATGACGATCAGTGTCACCAGCAGCGATTCGATGATGAAGGAACGATTCGGGGCGACATAAAAGCCGAGAATCGCCAGAACGATGAGAATCACACCGGTAATCCACGTCACAGGGCTGACGTGCCAGCGGCGCGAGTACTGATACAGGCCAGAGCCGAGGAGCACAACGCCGCCGGCCATGGGAACCAGCCAGTTTGGCAGCGCCTGGAGGATGCTATCGGAGGCAATGTACAGCAGCGCGAAGATCAGCACCAGCAGCCCCCACGTCACTCGTTCGACCCGCGCTTCCTCGCGCGATTTTTTGTGTGCCATATCATTGCCTGTATTGATAGGGTTTTCGATGACTTAAAGTTTGTGTGACTCCATCTTACAGGTAATAGCCACTTTGGGCAATTGCGGGATTGCTTCCGCGTACTATAATCACAGGGAAGCAGGCTCGGTGCCATGAAGCGTAAAACAGGGTAGCTTTCGCCGTCTGGAACCGGCGGGAGCTACGAATTTGTCAGACTTGTGGGACATGAGCCGGAGTGAATGACCACATTACTTGATGAGGGGTGTCTATGGGCAAATGCCCATACTGGCTGATTTTCTGGCTGTTTGTGTTTGGCTGCACCTCCGATCCGGGTATCAGTGCCGGGCCGCGTCTGGTGCAGGAAGTGACTGTTGAACCGACGGTGGCGCTGCCAACACGGGCTGCGACGGTGACAGCGGTGGTGATTCCGGTTTCGACTTCCGAACGTGTTTCTCCGCTTGAGGTTGCTACGGTTGAAGGACGCTACCCGGAATTTGTGCTGGTTACACCAACCCTGCCGCCGAGCAAGACGCCTACACCGACTGCGACAATTTCGCCAACCTATACGGCAACCCGGCCACCAACCGCCACCGTATTGCCGCCCCTGTTTCCGACACAGGTACAGGTGTTTATTACCTCGGCTGCGGTCCAGCCAGCGATTAACAGCAGTCAGTCCTGTGCGACAGGCTGGTTCTTCAGCCAGCCGATTGCGTCGGCCTGCCCGTTGGGCGCGTCCCTGACCAGCGCCGCGTCGTTCCAGCAGTTTCAGCAGGGGTTCATGGTCTGGGTGGGTGAGCAGGACGCGATCTACGCGGTTTATGACAGCGCCAATCACCCGCGCTGGCAGGTGTTCAAAGATAACTTCGAGGATGGGATGCCCGAATATGATCCGTCACTGGTCGTATTGCAGCCGCCCTATACCTGGCAGCCGAGGCGCGGATTCGGCCTTGTCTGGCGCGAGAACCCCTCCGTGCGCGAGCGTATAGGCTGGGCAGTGCGCGAATGGGAGGAACCCTACACAATCCGGCTGCAAATTGGCATGGATGGAAGCGTCTTTTTTGAGGACCCACGCGGTGGTATTATTGTCCTGAAACCCGGTGGTCAGGGTTGGGATCGCTATATTTTCTAGGGTATCCGGCACAACCCGCCTGTCCCGCATCCAGCATCTGGTGAGGCAAGCATGTCCAAGCGTATCGGAATATTAACCGGGGGCGGCGACGCGCCCGGTCTGAATGCTGTGATTCGCGCTGTCGTTCTGACGGCGACCCGGCGGTATGGTTGGGAAGTCGTGGGTATATTCCAGGGCTTTGATGGCCTGTACGCCGGACTGCCGACGATGCCGCTTTATGAAGAAAGTGTGCGCGATCTGCTGGCGCGCGGAGGGACGATTCTGGGGGCGGCCAATCGGGGGAATCCCTTTGCTCTGCAGGTGGCGAACCCCGACGGAACCGAGACGATAGCCGATGTGTCTCAGGATGCTCTGGATCGCATTGCTGACCTTGGCCTGGATGCGTTGATTGTTGCCGGGGGCGATGGCACGATGACAATTGCTCACCGCCTCGTCGGGCTGGGTGCGCGCATTGTGGGAGTCCCCAAGACGATTGATAATGATCTGAGCGAAACCGATGTGACCTTCGGCTTCGATACCGCTATCAGCACAGCGACCGAGGCGCTGGATAAACTGCAAACGACGGCAGAGAGCCATCACCGGGTTATGGTGCTGGAGGTCATGGGTCGTTACGCCGGGTGGATCGCCTTGATGGCGGGCGTCGCCGGCGGGGCAGATGCCATTTTGATCCCTGAAATTCCGTTCGACATTGAACTTGTCTGCCAGAAAATCCGCGACCTGCAGGCATCGGGCCGCCATTACAGTCTGATCGTGGTTGCCGAAGGCGCAACGCCTATCGGCGGACAGCGATCGTATTACATCAAGGCTGAAGGCGGGCGGGCAGGGCGGCTCGGCGGTATGGGGCATATAGTTGGGGAGATGCTGGCAGAATGCGTGGCCGCAGAAGTCCGGGTTACAGTGCTGGGGCATGTCCAGCGCGGCGGTCAGCCAACTGCGCGTGATCGCTGGCTGGCGACCCGTTTTGGCGCGGCTGCTGTTCATCTGGTGGCACAGGAACGGTGGGGATACATGGTTGCTCTGCAGGGTACACAGATGGTCACTGTTCCGATGGAACAGGCCATAAACGCCAAGCTGGTCGATCCACTTGGTGCTATGGTGCAGATGGCCCGCGATATGGGCATTGTATTCGGTGAACCGGTATGACTCCAACTCGCCCGCATATCCGCCGGGTTCCGAAGCGATTTCGGAAAAGATCCGCCCTGATAGTGCTGCTGATTATTGTATTGCTGATCGCGCCGGTATTTCTGTGCGGATTCTATTTCGTCTTCGCTCCGCCTCATACTGATATTCTGGTTCTGGGCGTCGACAGCCGGGAGGGTGAAGGATGGATGGCACGGGCAGACAGCATTATCCTCGTGGGTATTGAACCCCGCTGGTTCCGCGTGGCAATGATGTCTATCCCGCGTGATCTGTCCATTGATGTACCGGGGTACGGCCTTCAGCGGGTGAACACAGTCAACATGCTGGGCGAGATGGAGGGCGCTGGCGGTGGGCCTCAGCTTATGAAATCCGGCATTCAACATAGTTTCGGGGTGAAACCTGATCGTTATGTTCGCCTTGACTTTAAGGGGTTTGTCCGGCTTATCGACGCGGTGGGTGGAATCACGATCAATGTCGAACGACCTATTGTGGATTACAACTACCCGACGGAGGACCTGGGTGTGATGACGGTGCAGTTTGATGCAGGCGTGCAGCACATGGATGGTGAGCGCGCCCTGATCTATGCCCGCACCCGCTATGCCGATGACGATTACCGGCGTGCAGAACGCCAGCAGCAGGTGATTTCTGCCCTGCTCGGCAGGCTGATTAACCCGCTGCACTGGCCGGCGGTGGTTGGGGCACTCAGTCAGGCTGTGGATACGGATCTGACGCTCTGGGATATGATCGTTCTGGCCCCGCCGGTTGTACTGGGCGGTAGCCGGGCCGAACGTCTGGTGATTGATCGGGACTACATCACGGCGACTGCCGAGGGCGTCGCGATTCCAGATTATGCGCGCATTGCCCCCTGGCTCGATACCTATTTTGATTAGCGCAGCGGTGGTTTTTCGCGCATCAGCCGTTCGTAACTGCCGCTCCAGAGATCCGGCTTGCGCATAAATTTATTGATCTTGATGTCACTGAAGTGCGGCAGCAGCCTGACCATCATCTCCGGCATTCGCTGCCAATCGTCCTGAAAAATCATATCCTGTAATTCATCCGCCATCGTGCCGGCCCAGTGCCACCGCTGACGGAATTCCTCGGCCTTCATCCAGTAATCACGCTTCTCCCACGCTCTGGCCGATTCGTCAATGCCTTCGTCGATCTCGCGAAGACAGTAGACCAGCAGGGCGACCATATCCTGTGCTTCTTCGTCTATCGTCGTTTTCTGACTCAGACGGCGCAGCAGTTCTGCGCCCGTTCTCATATTCTGGTTGCGCCGCTTGCCGGCACTGTCTGTATTGATGACTCGGCTCATCTGGTCTGGTTTCCTTGCCTAATTGTCGTCTGAAGCAGTTTCCGGCGTGTATGGTCGTATACCTTTGTAGATACGTGTGCCGCTGAACGTCTTGAGGATGGTAGACGCGCTGCGCCCGGTTGCTTCCGCGAGTTCGCGCGGCGACAACGGCTGATTGCCGTTCGCCAGAAAAACCCGAAACACACTGTCGACCAGAGAAGTCTGCGGGTTGATAAAATTGGGGTCTTCGGCTGCCTGTCTGATTGCCAGTTGCAGTTCATCAAGCTGAAAGACTTCGCCGGTTTCGGGGTCTATATAGTCGATGACACTGCCGGCTTCTGCATTGATGAGTCGGTCGCGTTGTTCGGGCAAAACGTGGCTGAGGAGGTACATACGCAGGTCGTCAGTGCTGCGATCCCACCAACTGTAGTCAATGTAGAATTTGGTGTCGAGTGTGGGTTTGACCAATATACTTGGCTTGTTACCGGATGTGACCATGCCATGTTCTCCTAATGATCTGCGAGTTTCCAGTAATGCCCACCCACATTCTGAAAATCCAGATTAGCAACCAGCGTTGCGAAGATTGGTCCCGGCGGACAGCGTCTGACCATGTTTACGGCGCTGTAAATGGTTTTAGCGTGAACGGTCCCCTGCGGCGTCATGCCTGCCAGAGCCGTAATGACGTTGTGAATGATCGCCGAAAGCGGCCGGCGCTGCTGGCGAAGGGTATCAAACAGGGCATCGACCCCTTCCGGGTCGTCGGCGCCCAGCAGCATCAAATCGTCGTAGTCCGCCCCGATAGAACGACGCGCCTCTTCAAACGTAATCTGGTTGTTCTTCGGCACAATCAGCCGAACCCATTCAGTGCGGGGACGGTAGGCATTGAAGTCAATCACGATCTGGCCGGGTTCTTCACCTTTACGTACAGTCACGAATGCGCCAACCGGCAGTTTGTGCTTCCGGTAAAACTTGTTCAGACCAAACACGTAACGGTCTTTTTTGACCACCCAGCCGGGGTATTCCTCACCATCCTGACCATCAATCAGGGTGACATAGGTTCGTTGAGTGCGCTGGGCAGTGGGAAATACCTGTCGGGTGGCCGCGTTGAGTGGGAGCGTGCCAACCCGGCGGTGCGGGTAAATCAGGGTGATAACGCCTTCGCGCCTGGGTGTTTGCGAAGCTTCCGGCGGCGAAAGTTCGTCATCCAGTTCCCATTCGAGTTCGAGCAGTTCAGGGCTAAGCAGGGAACGGTCGTATTCGATAGGTGTGAATTGCAGGATTTTCGGCGTTTGCTGAACTTCAGCAGGTTCGAGCCGGGTGAGATACCACCAGACCACGCCTTTCGGCCCCACCTCGTCGAAGCGATCATCGTCTTTGAGGACATAGTTGAGGGAAAATTCCTGAAGCGCCTGCGAGCCGCTTTCGAGGCCGCCCATTTCGCTGAGGATAGCGGCGGTACTCAGCGGACCGCCTCCATTTACGTCCAGTATCGCCTCGGCAAGATGCAGATGTCCGATATTGACCTCCACCAGCAGTTCCGGCGGGAACCACTTGCCGGCGACCTGAACCAGCGTGCCTGATTCGGACAGTTTGTTTTCCAGTTCGTAGATTATGTCATCGCCGGCAGCCTCCATAATTTCGTCCACCGTCAGGCTGCTGGTAAACAGCGCGCTCTCGTAATCATCGTCCTCGGATCGGCTGAGCGCGTGTGGCGCGGTTAGTTCAGTAGCAAATTCACGCACGGTGCTGCCACCGTTTTTGTCGGGGTCTTCAAACTGAACCTGTGTAACCGTGAAGGATTCGTATTCCGGGTTGACCCCGGGACGCTGGCCGACGACGACCCCTGCCGCGAAATCCAGTGCTGGAAAGATGATCCGCTGGCCGATGTCATAACGCTCTGCGGGATTATAGAAATGAGCGTCCCTGAATTTTGCTTGCAGGGCTTCGACTTCCTGCGCGAGCCGATTTTCAACAAGGATGCGGGCCAGAGTTTCGGTATCGAGAGGCTGTTCTTTTTCCAACAGCAGGTTAGCAAGAGCTTCGATATCAGCCTCACTAACCCGGAAATTGCGCACCCAATGGTTAGCTGGTACCAAGAGTCATGTGCCTCCAGCTTCTTGATAATAAGATTCCACAGGAGAAAGTTGGATTGTGAAGATAGAATGTTCTGTTAATTCAAGCTAAGTCGAGATTATACTTGAATTCCAGAGGGCATTCAAGCGTCGGGTTGACCGCCTATGACGTGTCATGTATACTGAGCCTTCCTATTAACAGCCATCAAGATGCGGCCATTTGAGCTGCCTGGATACGAGGTTAAAACAATATGTCTACAAAGCGCACCTGGCAACCCAAGATTCGACGCCGTAAACGCGTACACGGCTTTCGCCAGCGGATGCAAACCAAGAACGGACGACGGGTGCTCAAGGCACGCCGTAATCGTGGTCGTCACCGCTTGACTGTGACCCCGAATCATGTGAAGAAGGTAAATTGGAAAGCCTGAGCAGCTTATGGAGCGGCGCTTGCGCTTGCGTCGGCCCAAAGACTTTGAGCGCATACGCCGGCAGGGCAGGCAGTATCATCATCGGCTGATGTCTCTCAGCGTCATGCCAAATGGGCTGGCAGTTAATCGTTATGGGATTGTCACCAGTAAACGTTTGGGAAAGGCGGTGACCCGCAACCGGGTACGCCGCCGTTTGCGTGAAATACTGCGACTGCTGCACCCGCGCCTGCAAAATGGTTATGATATAGTGATTGTCGCCCGGCCGGCGGTTGTGGAACAACCATTTGGCGCTATTCAGCGTATAATAAATGAGCTATGCCAGCAAGCCGGGTTGTTGCGGGTGGAAAGTGATCTGACGTGAAGCATGTTGCCCTTGCCCTGATTCGATTTTACAAACGTTTTATTTCGCCTGCGCTGCCCCCAAGCTGTCGGTTTCATCCTACGTGTTCTACTTATACTTACGAGGCAATCGAACGTTATGGGGTTATCCGGGGCGGCTGGCTGGGCATAAAGCGTATCGCGCGCTGCCATCCCTTGAACCCGGGTGGTTATGATCCTGTCCCTGACCTAGAGGAGTAAGTGCTTGGACATTGTAAAAAGTCTGGCGCAGCGCCGTTTGCTGGTCGTTGCGATATTTGCGGGTTTATTCGTCGCGTCGTGTGTGCCCATCCGTATGGAGGCGTCATGGCCGGCGCTGGGTGTAATCGGTGATGAACAGAGTATTTACGTCGCCTACAATGACCGTCTGGTCCTCATCAATCCGGCCGATGGCACACCGTTGAAACTGCGCAATCAGGATGGCGAAGTCCGCCTGGATGAACAGGGCAATGCCCGCATCTGGGAATTTACTGGTCCTGAAGGCTCGCGGGCGCAGTTTTACTCCGCCCCGGTTGTTGTAGACAACAGCAAGCTGCTGGTCGCTTCCTATAACGAAAGGCTGTTCGAGGTTGGCCTGGTGACGGCGCGCTCGGATACCAATCTCAGCGGGATCGAGCTTCCCGGCCCGGTAATTGCAGACCCGGTTCTGAATACGGACGAGAATCTGTTGTACCTGGGTATCAGCGAGCGCGATCTGGTGGCCGTGACGCCGACCAACTGGGCAGAGCAGTGGCGTGTCAGCACCGAACACGGCGTCTGGTCTGAACCACTGGTCGTCGACGATATGCTTTACTTCACGTCGCTCGATCATCGATTGTATGCTTTGGATGCCCGTACCGGGGAAATAAACTGGACGCTTGATTTGCAGGGGGCCGCACCGGAACCTCCGCTGTTCTATGAGGGCCGCCTGTATGTGGGCAGCTTTGCCCGCAAGCTGTTCGAGATTTCGCTTGAGGGCGAAATTCTGGACGAGTTTCAAACCGCTGATTGGGTGTGGAGCACGCCAACGATTGTCGACGATGTGTTGTACGCCGGCGATTTAGGTGGTACGGTCTACGCACTGGACGTGAGCGATGGGGGTTTCCGGCAGGTGTGGCAGTCCAAGGTAGCCAGTAAGGCTATTCGCACAACACCGCTGGTGCGCAACGAGTATGTCATTGTCGGCTCGCGCGATCATAACGTCTACTGGTTAAGTCGGGCAAATGGCAGTACATTCTTTGTGCGGCCAGTGGGCGGAGAGGTCCTGTCTGACATTGTGCTGATCGAACCTGGCGGCAGCATCAGCGAGCCAATGGTGGTGGTTGGGACGCCCAATTATCAGGAACTGCTGGTCGCTTTCACGTTGCAGAACGGTGAGCGTGTCTGGTCGTATGGCCGGTGAGTGAGCAGGGGAAGAAGCGAGGAGTGCTGTAAATATGTGGGACTTGATCCTCAATCCGTTCATTACGCTGCTCACACTGCTTTACTCCATTCTGGGGCAAAACGTGGTGCTGGCGATTGTGGTCTTCACGGTGCTTGTCCGGGTGGCTATCCTGCCGCTTACGGCACAGCAGCAGCGGTCAGCCAAGCGTATGCAGGAATTGCAGCCGGAGCTGAAGAAGCTTCAGGACAAATACAAAAATGATCGTGAAAAACTGGCGCAGGAGCAGATGGCGCTTTATAAGCAGCACGGCGTCAACCCGTTTGGAGGCTGTCTGCCGCTGCTTATCCAGTTTCCTATCCTGATTGGGCTGTATCAGGCGATTATCTTCACGCTGGCGGCGACGCCGTTTCAGTTGATTGACCTGTCTGGCCGTTTTCTGATTCCGGGCCTCGATCATCTGGTGCCGCTCAATAATATGTGGCTGGGGATGGATCTCACCAAGCCGCCAACAGACAACCCGACATGGGCGCTGGCGCTGCCGGCGCTGGTGCTGGTGACCACCTGGGCGCAATCCAAACTGACTGTTCCGGCAACGCCACCTTCAGATAACGACGATGGCCGGCCTAATCAGGCGCAGGCGATGACGCAGTCCATGACCACGATCATGCCGCTGATGTTTGGCTTCTTTTCACGGTCGTTTTCTGTCGGGCTTTCGATCTACTTTGTGGTTTCCAACCTGATCGGGATTGTGCAGTACAGTCTGATGGGCCAGTCGAAATTGGACCTGAGCAAAGTTGGCATTGGCCGGCGTGCTAAAGCCGATAAGAGACAGCCGGCAGCATCGGATGAGGAACCGGCAGCCAAAGAAAAGCTAAAGGCACAACCCTCGACCAATGGCAAGGCAAAAGAGACGGATCGGCCCAAGGCCAAGACCAAAACCAAAAACAGGTAACGCGCTGCCGATGCGCGAGTGATTCACGGTAAGGATGTACCTATGGACTCAGGACGTTCAATTGAGGTGACAGGCGAAGATGTCGAACAGGCCATAGCTAAAGGGCTGGCCGAATTGAACGCTGGCCCCGGTGACGTTATTGTCGAAGTGCTTGAGGAGCCAGCACGCGGGATGTTCGGTATCGGGGCGCGTCCGGCGCGCGTTCGTTTGCAGATGCTGGTAGCGCCCTCTCCGGCAGCGCAGGAAAAGCCCATCGCCCGGCCAGTGCCGACAGTGGAGATTACAGACGACGATGAGGATGGCGACGACAGCGCCTTCATTGGTGATACTGCCGAGGTGTACGAAGGCCCGCTGGATGAAGATGCTGAAGTGGGCAAAGTGGTCCTGACCGAACTGCTGGAAAAGATGTCGATTCGTGCCAGGGTTGAGGTGCGCCGGGCGCAGAGCAGCGGTGATGGTGAAAACACCCCCTGGCTGCTGGATGTTTCCGGGTCGGGTGATCTGAGCATGTTGATTGGTCGGCGTGGCGAGACGCTGGCTTCACTTCAGTATGTCACCCGCCTGATAACCAGCCGGGAATTGCAGCGCAGGGCCAACATTGTGGTCGATGTAGCCGGTTATAAGGCCCGGCGTACCAGCAAGTTGAGTGAACTGGCGTTGCGGATGGCGGATCAGGCCGTGCGGCAGAAGCGCACGGTGACTCTTGAACCGATGCCCCCATACGAACGGCGCATTATCCATCTGGCCCTGCGCAACCGGGACGATGTCATGACCCAGAGTGTCGGTGAAGGGCAGGCTCGCAAAGTTACCATTGTGCCGAAGTAAGTGATGGCACACGACTATCTGATTATTGGACACATCACGGCGGACCTGACCCCTGATGGCGGACGGCGGCTGGGGGGGACGGTTTCGTATGGCGCGCCCGTGGCGCATAACTTTGGTCACCGGGTTCGCGTGCTGACCAGCGCCGCCCCTAACGAACCGCTGCTGGCCGGGCTTGAACCCTATGTTGCTGAAAAGGTGGTCATCCCCGCTGATTCTACCAGCACCTTTGAAAATATTTACGACGCGCAGGGGAATCGTACCCAGTATATTCGCGGCGTGGCGGCTCCGCTTGGCGTGAAGGACGTGCCGCCGGCGTGGCTGTCGACACCGCTGGTGCATCTGGCCCCGCTGACCGGTGAGGTCGATCCGCAGCTTGCCCACCTGTTTCGAGACTCCATTGTCCTGTTGACCCTGCAGGGCTGGCTGCGCCAGTGGGGGGCAGATGGGCGTGTGCATTTCAAACGCTGGTTTGATCCTGCTGTGCTGGAGGACATTGATATTGTCGTCTTCAGCGAGGAGGACATTCGCGAAGCGCCGGACCTGGAAGCCGCTTTTGCCGGCGTCGTCAGGCATCTGTTTGTGACCCGGGCAGAACGCGGCGGAACCTATTATTTTCGCGGCCAGCCATTTCAATACGATACGCCGCAATTTGAGGAAGTGAATACCACCGGGGCAGGGGATGTGTTCGCGGCGGCGGTGCTGTCGTGCATCAAGCTGCTGGGTGAGGATATGCTCTCGGTGGCGAAGGTGGCAGCTTATCTGGGGGCCACGGCCATCACACGCCCCTGGCTGGAAGGCGTCCCCACGCGTGAGGAAGTCCAAACGGCGCTGAGTCTGGTGCGGAAAAATGAGCCTTGTTGACCGAATTCTGTACAACGGCAGTATCTATACGTTCGCCTCGAATCCACCGTCAGTCTCGGCGCTGGCGATCATCAACGGGCGGATTGTTGCCGCTGGCACTGATGATGACATACTGCCGCTGGCCGGGCCGGGGACAAAACGCGACAATCTCGGCGGCAGGACGGTTATCCCCGGTCTGACCGATGCGCATATCCACTGGTCGATGACCGCGCAGAATCTCCAGTGGGTGGATGTATTTGAAGTGGCATCGAAGGCAGTGGCGCTGGAACGAGTGGCAGAGCGTGCCCGTACCACAGCGCCGGGTGAGTGGATTCGCGGGTCAGGCTGGGCGCAGGATTTCTGGCCGGAGCCTGTTTTCCCCACAGCGGCTGATCTCGATGCTGTTGCCCCGCAGCATCCGGTCTTTCTGCGCGCCAAGAGCGGTCATGCCGCCTGGGTGAACAGCGCGTCGCTGCGGCGCTGTGGCATCACGGCGAGTACGCCTGATCCGAAGGGCGGGCATATCCAGCGTGATGCCAGCGGCCAGCCTACCGGCATTCTGTTCGAGAACGCCATTGATCTGGTACGCGACCAGATTCCTGATCCGACTCCCGAACAACTGGCTGACCAGATGCAGATCGCCCAGTCACAGGCGCTGGCTGCCGGCCTAACCGGGATTCATGATTTTGACGGGCCGGATTGTTTGCGTGCCCTGCAAATCCTGTGCGAGCGCGGCCTGCTGGCCCTGCGCGTGCTCAAAAACGTCAACAAGGAATGGATCGACGCCCTGCTGAGCACTGGCCTGCGGCATGGCTTTGGCGATGACTGGATTCGCATTGGCGCGCAGAAAATCTTTGCGGATGGTGCGCTGGGGCCGCGCACCGCGTACATGATTGAACCCTATAACGGCGAGCCGGATAATTATGGCATAGCGCTGGTCGATAAGGAAGAAATGCAGGAGCTGGTCAGCCGGGCCAGCGCGGCGGGCCTGCCTTCGACCATCCACGCGATTGGGGATCGTGCCGTGCATGATGTGCTGGATGTGTTTGAGGCTGTCCGCCGGGAGGAGACCGCACGCGGCGAAGCCCCGGCTGCCCGCCGCCACCGCATCGAGCATGTGCAGATCATTCACCCGGATGACGCCCACCGGCTGGCGCAATTGGGTGTCATTGCGTCGATGCAGCCGATACACGCCACGTCGGATTATTCGGCGGCGGATCGCTTCTGGGGGGAACGCAGCCGCTGGGCTTACAACATCCGCCTGCAAATCGATCAGGGTGCGAACATTGCTCTTGGGACGGACTCGCCAGTAGAGCCGTTCGAGCCGTTGAAGAGTATCTATGCGGCTGTCACGCGCCGCCGCCCGGATGGTTCGCCGGGGCCGGAGGGCTGGTATCCTGAACTGCGTCTGACGATGGACGAAACGCTGCGCGGCTTCACCACTGGCCCGGCCTACGCGGCTGGTATGGAAAACCGACTCGGCAGACTGGCTCCCGGTTATCTGGCCGATCTGGTGGTGCTTGATCGTGATCTGTACCGCATCCCCCATGATGAAATTCTGGAAACGCGCGTGCTGGGTACGATGGTCGATGGTGAGTGGCGCTCTGGCGGCGTCGCCTAGAACATGCAGTGGCTGATGGCTATTTTGGGGCGGCGAGTGAGCCGTCTCTTTGTTTGCAGGAGGAGCAGTTGTCATGAGCGATATTCGGGTGCAGCGTCTGGCACATGTGCTGGTCAATTACTCAACCGAAGTGCAGCCGGGCGAATGGGTCGGTATTCTCGGTGATGTAACCGTGCTGCCGGCCCTGCGCGAAGTCTACGCAGCAGTGCTGAAGGCAGGTGGCAATCCAACGGTCATGATAAGCGATGAGTACATGACACGCCTGCTGCTGCGTGAGGGCAGCGACGCGCAGCTTGAATGGCTTGACCCGTCGCAGACGCTGTTTTACGAGCAGGCAGATGTTTATATTCGGGTGGGCGGCACGAGCAATACCCGTGCCATGACCAGTATTCCGGGAAAGCGGGTGCAGCAGGAACGCGCCGCGAAGCGGGTCTGGCTGGATACCCGGCTGAGTCGGGCTGCTGAGGGCAAGATGAAATGGGTAGGTACGCAGTACCCGACCGAAGCCAGCGCGCAGGAAGCCAACATGAGCCTCGAAGAGTATGAGGCATTTGTCTACGGCGCGACATTTTGTGACCGCGATGACCCGGTGGCGGAGTGGCGCAAGATCAGCGCCATGCAGCAGAAGAAGGTCGATTGGCTGAACGGTAAGAAGCATGTCCGGCTGCAGGGGCCAAATGTCGATCTGCAACTGTCCATCGAGGGCCGGACGTTCATCAACAGCGACGGACACAAAAACATGCCCAGCGGCGAAATATTTACCGGTCCGGTGGAAGATTCGGTCAACGGCTGGATTCGCTTTGATTACCCCTCGATTGTCAGTGGCCGGGCGGTGAAGGGCATCGAACTGAAGTTTGAGCAGGGCCGGGTGATCGAGGCGCGGGCCGAGGAAAACGATGATCTGCTCCAGGCGCAGCTTGATACCGACGCCGGGGCGCGCTACTTGGGCGAGTTCGCCATCGGTACGAATTTCGGCATCCAGCGGTTTACCGGCAGCATCCTGTTCGATGAGAAGATTGGCGGGACGGTGCATGTCGCCATCGGCAAAGGCTACCCCGAAACCGGCAGCAAGAATGACAGTGCTGTCCACTGGGACATGATCTGCGACATGCGCAACGACAGCGAAATCTACGTCGATGGCGAATTGTTTTACCGCAACGGCGAGTTCGTGGTGTGATTATTTGTACAGCCCCACGTGATTCTGGCCCAACTCAGGGAGAGTTAGAGTGGGGCTGATAATCAATTGTTCTACTCTGGCTTGATGCCTAGTTCGCGCCAAAACGCTGCATGTATCTCAAAAACTGTGTCATCGCCAATCTCAATGCTTTTTAACTTTTTCCCCTCATAAGACCATTCTACGGGAAGGTAGCTTTCTGTTTTGGCGCCTAAAAAACCGACCTTGAACAAAATTCTCAGTATCTCCGCTAGTAGTTCATCAAGACGTTCGTCGCTGAGCTTTCCAGAGACCAATTGATAAATTTCATCCTCTGAACCCGCAAAATCAATACAAAAATTTAATATATCATCTTTAAACTTTTCTCTTTGAACGTCTTTGAAATTGAATTTGCGGGGGTATCGTCTAAAGAAGAGGCACATTTCAACCAAGTGTTGATAATCGCTATACCATTCGTCTGCAAGGGCACGTAGCCTGCTCTTTGAATAGTGCTCTTCCGCCTGAAATATATTGGTTTGAGCTATTTTTGCTTTGCCTTCAGCAGCCTTGATACATTCATTGAAAAACATTATTACATCCCGGGGGCGGAGCATTGTTCTCTGAATAATATATTCGGTTGGCTCACACCTTGAGCGATTCACTCTAACGTAAGTCGGCAAAATATCCTTTAGCGATACTGCTCGCTGAGTGTATTGTTCACGGATCAATTGTGAAACTCTTCGATCCAGCAGTTTGATCAAGTCTTGTTTCCGCCAATTTAGAGGAACATACAGATCTTTAAATTTCTCTTCTTGGTGGCCGGTACCACGCGCGAATCGAAATATTCTGCCCAATAAGTCCTCACGTAGCGCGACGACAACCTTCGCATTTTCCACCTTATGATTGAAATCCTTTGCTGTTTCGAGGAGTGAGGCGAGAAGATAATAACGAAGTTCGTCATTTATCCAGTTTTCATCCAATTTATCTATTGTGATAAAATATTTTTTTTGTTTATCGATCAGAATATCTTCATCTAAGGCTCTCATAACATCAGACAGTTTTTTTATCTGAACTTTGTTAACCACCCTTTGCCCAATATGGCTTATTTCTGCCTTCTGTTCCTCTGATAGACTTTTGACAGCTTCAGCATTTAGTTCGGCTGTAGTGCTGAGAAATTGAGCTAGATTGCTGCTTCCACTAGCTTTAACCTGTGATCTAAAATCATCTTCTAAAGACGTGGTAATTTCCTTGATTCGATATTCTGTAGTTTGCCAAAAGGTTTCACCCCACTCGCTGAGATAATCTAGTGCATCACGTTTTGCTCTATTTCTCTCTATTCCAAAGGCTTCACGGATTTTCGTAAGGAAGTCATCTCTTTTTTTCTCATTTATTATTTCATATCGCTCTTTCAATATTTCTACCGTGAAGACATGTCTCCAGAGGAGATTGTAGAAAAGGTCCATTTTTATATCGAGATCCATGAAGAAACTTATTACACTGTTGTCAGAGAGATAAGTTAGTGCCAGCTCTTCTGGCGCAATCTTTATTACGCGATCTTCTGTTTCAGCGAGTCGATTTAGTAGGGCTGTTTTTCCTGCACCTGTTCTGCCTACGACAATAAAACGAGGGTCAATTGTGTCAGCCAAAATTAGGAGTTCACCAGTGTCTACAAATGATTCGGAGAGAAACTTCTTATCTTGATCGGCATCAGCTGTGCCTATATTATCATGTCGAAGAAATCTGAACTTTAGCTCTGCTTTGGATTTGCTCATTTGTATGACACTTAGCCTCAAATAAAAGGTTTGCTTAGTATTCGATTTCTAGATTATAACATGCTTCACATTTTCAACGGAGAATCGTGGCCTAAAAGTGCATTGCAACACTCCATTTAGGGATGTTTCCGCAAGGTGTTTTCTAACCTTCTAACCGATCTTAACCAAATCCAGCAGTTAGCCGCCCAGCGCCATGACGAGTTCGAGGTCATGCGCTACATGCTCCAGGCTGACGACGACATCGACGATGCGGCGCTGGATGCGCTGGTGGAGCAGGTCGCCGCGCCGATTATCGCCGCGATTGATTGTACCCGGTGTGCCAACTGCTGCCGTTCACTCGATGTGTATCTGACTGAGGAAGATGCCCAACGACTGGCTGATGCCATTCACATTCCGCTTGAACAGGTCGTCGTGCGCTATGTGGATCGGGAGGCGGCCCGCGAACAGGGCGAATGGGGCCGGTTTCGCGCCCGCCCCTGCGCCTTTCTCGATGATGGCCTGTGTGCGATCTATCCGCACCGGCCTGAATCGTGCCGGCTTTATCCGGCCTTTACGCCTGATTTTCGCTGGACGCTGGCCGATACGATAGCTGGCGCGGGCCTGTGCCCGATCATTTATCACGTGCTGGTCGCTATGCTGAGCAGAGTTGATGAGATTATCCGATCAACCGCGAAATGAGCCTGTTGGGTCAGGCTATCATCCGCTATAATAAACGGTCCCATCCGAACTGACGTTCTGTTAAGGAGCCGCCATGCCCCCGTTCGAGATCGTCTCTGAGTTCATCCCCACCGGCGACCAGCCCAAAGCAATTGGTGAACTGGTCGAAGGCATT
>Ga0079224_100001534_pt1 | contig 26783 bp, 26 predicted proteins | sample Stecom2015_FD_80414 | JGI IMG/M metagenome (GOLD analysis project Ga0079224, IMG submission 80414) | Agricultural soil microbial communities from Utah to study Nitrogen management - Steer compost 2015 | ecosystem: Environmental > Terrestrial > Soil > Agricultural land | place: USA: Utah... | reverse complement strand
GGTGGCCGCAGCCGGCACACACGCCATCTGGATCAGCGCCGAACTTCTCACCCCCGAGGAGGAACAGATCGTGGCAGAGCGCGTTTACGCAGCGTACGCCGCGCTGGCCCGGCGTTTCGGAAGGAACTCATGACCCAATCGGTCCAACGCGCACTACGCGTCATGGAAGTGCTCGTCGCCAAGGCGCCACGCGCCGTTCTCGGTGACATCGCCAAGGCCGCCGGGCTCACGCCATCGACCACGTACCGCATCGTGCAGACACTCGTCCAGGAGGGCTACGCCACCGCCGAGGAAGGCGGCTACTACCAGCCGGGATCTCGGATCCTGTCGCTGGCCGGGCAGATGGTCACCGCGATGGACTACTCGACCTATGCCCGTGCGGCGATGCTCGAGCTGCAGGAACACACGCCGGAGACGATCCACTTCGGCGTACTCTCCGGCGATCAGGCGCACTACGTCGACAAACTCGAGGGACGCCGCCCCTACCGACTGGCCTCGGTGGTGGGCATGAGCTTGAAGTTGCACTGCACGGCGATCGGCAAGGCGATCTTGGCGCATCTGCCGCCCGGGCGCATTGCCGAACTCACAGCGCCCGACCGGCTCGTTGCACATACTCGCAAGACCATCACCGACCCCGAGCGGATGGCGACAGAGTTGGAACGCATTCGTGCGCAAGGGTTCTGTATCGACGACGAAGAGGATCGAGACGGTGTCCGCTGTATCGGCGCTCCGGTGTTCGATCATCATGGCCAGGTCTTCGGGGGGCTCAGCGTATCCGCACCGACCATGCAGTTCACGTTGCAGGATGCGATCTCACTGGCGCCTGTGCTGATCGCCGCAGCAGAGTCGACGTCGGCTGCGCTGGGGGCACCCCGGAACCGGGGAAATGACTGACGTGGATCGCGGGGACGTCCTTGCCCTGCTGAGTCGGCACGGGCTCTGCGATGCCGGCAAGGTGCGCCTCACGCCGTTGACCGGCGGTGTGTCCAGTGACGTCGTCCTGGCCGACGACGGCGTTCGCCGCCTGGTCGTCAAGCGCGCTCTACCCGAACTCACAGTTGGTGACGGGTGGTACGCCGACGTCAGTCGCGCGTTGACCGAGGCACGCTTCGCTCAGGTTCTCAACGAGCTGGCGCCTGGCGCATGTCCACGGGTTCTGGCCATCGACGAGACGAGCCGGAGCTTCGTCATGGAATGCGCGCCGCAGGGTTCGCGGACCTGGAAAGACCCCTTGCTCGACCAGGTCGTCGACGTCGATGTCGCCCGCCGGGTCGGTGGGCTGTTCGGGAAGCTGCACGCCCGGTCTGCCACCCGGCCCGACCTGGCGGACGAGTTCGCCGACACCTCCCATTTCACGGCGCTGCGGATCGACCCCTACCTGCGTGTCATACAGCAACGGCATCCCGATCTGGCATCGTCCGTGCAGACGACTGTCGACCTGCTCGGTCAGCCGGGACGATGCTTGGTCCACGGTGACGCCAGCCCGAAGAACGTGTTGAATGCCCCGGACGGAAGCGTCCTCGTGATCGATCACGAGGTCGCACACTGGGGTAACCCCGCTTTCGACATCGCCTTCCTGATCAACCATCTGTGTCTGAAGGCCTTCGCCCGTCCGGCAGCGGCGTCGGAGTACGTCATGGCCGCACGAGAGGTGCTGTCCGCGTATGCCGCACACAGTGGCACGGTCGGCGCCGCCGACGACGAGATCTGCACCATCGTGCCGGCCTTGATGCTCGCGCGAGTCGATGGCAAGTCACCGGTCGAGTATTTCGACGACAACCTGCGTGCCGCGGTACGTCACCTGGCCCGGCACCTCCTGTACACGTCCCCGGACCTGGACACCTGCTTCGCGGCGGTGATCGAGCAGGCAAGGCAACCATCGGTGAGAGGTCACACGTGAATCAAGCGATCGACGCTTCGGTCGTCACCTCGGTCCGCGCCTGGGAGGCACTCGATTCCCGCGGGCGACCGACTGTCGCCTGTGCCGTGGAACTGGCCGACGGCCGCTGCGGCCGGGTCGTCGTTCCTTCCGGCGCGTCCACCGGCACCTACGAGGCGGTGGAGTTGCGCGACGGAGGACCTCGCTACGGCGGGTACGGCGTGCGCAAGGCCGTGGCGAACGTCAATGCCGTGCTGGGGCCGGCGGTGATCGGCCGGGATGCAGCCGATCAGCGGGACGTCGACACGTACCTGCGCGACCTGGACGGGACCGACACCTTGTCGCGGCTGGGAGCCAACGCAGTGCTCGCCGTGTCGTTGGCGGTCTGGAGCGCGGCCTCGGACGGAACCATTTCAGAATCGACCCAGCCGGTGGGGCTGCCGCTACCGATGTTCAACATCATTTCCGGCGGTGCCCACGCCCGGGGCGGAATCGACGTCCAAGATCTGCTCGTCATTCCGATCGGTGCCCAGTCAGTTGCCGACGCCGTGGAATGGGGCTGGCGGGTGCGCCGAGCCACCGAAGAGGTCGCGAGCGCCCGCGGGCTCACCGCAGGACTGGTCGCGGACGAAGGCGGCCTCGGGCCGGTCCTCAGGAAGAACCGCGATGCACTGAACCTGCTCGTCGACGGCATTCAGGCCAGTGGGTTGGCGCCGGGAGTCGACGTGGCCATGGCGATCGACGTCGCAGCCACCCAACTGGCCGACGACGACGGGTATTGGTTGCGCTGCGAGGACCGTCGTCTAGACCCTCAGGAGTGGCTGGCGGTGCTGCTCGAATGGATCGACGCATATCCGATCTGCTCGGTGGAAGATCCGTTCAGCGACGACGACTGGGAATCGTGGGCGGAACTGACCAAGGCGGTCGGCGACCGGATCCAGATCATCGGCGATGACCTGTTCGTCACCCACCATGCCCGTCTGGAACGCGGTATCGCCGAGCAGGCCGCGAATTCCGTGCTGGTCAAGCCGAACCAGGTGGGAACGGTCACCGACGCAGCCACCGTGGTCGAGACCGCGCACGCGCATGGCGTGCGCACCGTGGTGTCGGCCCGCTCCGGCGACACCGAAGACGTCTGGCTCACCGACTTGGCGGTGAGGTGGCAAGCAGGACAGCTCAAAGTGGGGTCGCTGACGCGTTCAGAACGCACCGCCAAGTGGAATCGGCTGCTCGAGCTCGAAGCCGATCCGGACATCGACACGGCGCTGCGCAGGTGGGAGACCATACAGCGCAGGTGACGCGCGTCGCGGCTACGTCAGCAGGCCCGCTGCGACCAACTGAAGAAGGGAACATCTGTGGAACTACTACGGCTGGGACCGGCAGGCCAGGAACGTCCTGCTGTGCGCCAGGACGAGACCACCTACGACCTTTCGCCACTGGTCGGCGACATCGACGGTGCTTTCCTGGCCGCTGACGGTATAGAGCGCACACGTGCCGCCTTGGCCGCCGGGCAGTTGCCCGAGGTGCGCGATGCGGCGAGCCTCCGGATCGGACCCCCGGTCGCTCGACCACAGGCCGTGCTGTGCATCGGGCAGAACTATGCGGCCCACGCCGCCGAGTCGGGCTCCACGCCACCGGCCGAACCGATCCTGTTCCTCAAACATCCCGGCGCGGTCGTCGGACCGAATGACGACGTCCTGATCCCTCGGGGCGCGCAGAAGGTCGACTGGGAGGTGGAGCTGGCCGTCGTCATCGGCCGCGAGGCGAGCCATCTCGAATCGCCAGCCGACGCAGCGGACCACATCGCGGCCTACACCGTGAGCAACGACGTCTCGGAACGTGACTACCAGCTTTCCGATCCGGGCAAGCAATGGACCAGAGGCAAATCGTGTCCCACGTTCAACCCGCTCGGCCCGTCTCTCGTGCCGGCCGATGAGGTGGATGACGTTCAAGCTCTTCGCCTGTGGTCGACGGTCAACGGCGAGCCTCGCCAGGACTCGATGACGGCAGACATGATCTTTTCGGTGTCATACCTGGTCTGGTACCTGTCCCAGTACGTCTCGCTACAACCCGGCGATGTGATCAATACCGGTACGCCCGAGGGCGTGGCGCTGTCCGGACGTTTCCCATACCTGCGCAGCGGAGATGTGCTCGACCTGGGAATCGAACAGCTGGGCACGCAGCGACAGAACATCACGTAGTGGCCGACCTGCCGCGTTCCGGTGCCAGCGGCAGCTCGCTGGCTTGGCCAGGCACGCTCAGGCGAGGCGAAGCGTTAGGGTGCAGCCATGAGTGACGCCGAGCCGACGTACGAGCAGGCCCGCGACGAGCTGGTGCAGATCGTGGCCAAACTGGAGGCAGGCGGCACGACGCTCGAGGAGTCCCTGGCGTTGTGGCAGCGTGGCGAGGAACTGGCCACTCTGTGCGAGCGCTACCTCGAGGGGGCGCGCGAACGCCTCGATGCAGCCAGCCGGCAAGAGCCGGGCGAGACGTCAGCGCAGTGACGCGACGAAGTCCTCGAGCGAGGCGTAAGACATCGTGCCGATGACGATGGTCGCCGCGCCCGCGTCGACCCGGCTCAGGGCGTGATCGGGCGCGTCGTCCTGCTCGACCCAGCGCTGCCAGGTCTGCCCGGCGACGTTCGACTCCCCGTCGGGGGTGAACTCGCCCAGCCGTTCGTCCTGGAAAGATTCGATCTCGCCGTCGGACTGGTGCAGCCCGACGTACTGCTCCTCGGCGGTCAGGAAGCCCAGCCGCCAGCGGTCTCCGCCCTGACCCTGATCGAACTCGACGCTGGTGGCGCGCCACCCGTCGGGCAACGGCTCCGGAGCAAGAACCGGGTAGTCGTACTCCGCGCGCGCGGCATCCAGCGCGGCGGCGTAGTCGACGGGCTCGGGAAGGTGCGGCTCGGCGTCGTTCACCAGATTGAACAGGAGGGCGCCCACCGCCAGGACGCCGGCCAGAACGACGACACTGCGGATGATGTCGCCCAGCGCGTAATTTCCTCGACTCGACCGTGCCACGCCGCCCATCGTCCCAGGTGGGCGGTTCGCCGGTGGCACCGGCCCGCTATGCCGGGTAGACACTGATCTCGCTGGCCTTCACCGACGCCCACACCTGCGCGCCCGGCGCGAGATCCAGGTCGGCCACCGCCAGCGGCGTGACGTCGGCCAGCACGGAGACCGCGCCGGTCGCCGTCACGCGGACCAGGTCGCCGTGTGCCTCCACGTCGTGCACGGTGACCGGCCAGACGTTACGCGCCGATCCGTCGGGACGTGTCGGACTCAGCGTCACCGCGGCCGGCGCGAAGGCGATGTGGACCGGGCCGTGCGCGTCGTGGGCCAGGGTCACCGACGCGGTGCCGTCCGCCGCGCCGTCGCCGGAGCGGCTCACCTCGGCCACCCGGCCGGTTGCGGTGGCACGCAGGAGATTCAGCCCCACGAGCCGAGCGACGTACTCCGTGCGCGGCCGTCCGGCGACCTCGGCCGGGGTGCCCTCTTGGACGACCCGGCCGCGTTCGATCACCACCATGCGATCGCCGAGCACCATCGCCTCCAGCGGGTCGTGGGTGACCACGACCGCGCACCCGTCGTAGCCGGCGAGGTGCCGGCGTAGCTGCGCACGCACCGCCGGACGGGTGCCGGCGTCGAGCGCCGCCAGCGGCTCGTCCAGCAGGAGCAGCCGGGGCTCGACGATCAGTGCCCGGGCCAGCGCCACCCGTTGCGCCTGCCCACCGGACAACGACGCGGGGCGGCGACGCTCATAGCCGAGTAGGTCCATCCGGCGCAGCCACTCACGTGCCCGCGCTCGCGCCTCGGCGCGAGCGACTCCCCTGGCCCGAAGGCCGAAGGCCACGTTCTCGAGGACGTTCAGGCGGGGAAACAGCAGATAGTCCTGGACGACGATGCCCACTCGGCGGTCCTGCGAACGCACATGTACATCGCCTGCGACATCGTCGAGCACGATGTCGTCGAGCACGACTCGCCCGGCCTGAGGACGCAGCAAACCTGCGAGCACGTCAAGAACGGTCGACTTGCCCGCCCCGTTCGGTCCGATCAGGGCAACCACCTGCCCGGCGGGCACCTCGAGGGAGACCTGCGCGTCCAGATCACCGCGCGTGAGCTCGATCTCGGCATGCAGGCTCATGCGGTGCCCACCCAGTGCCGGCGCAAACCCACCAGGATGCCCACCGAGACCACGATCATGAGCAGGCTCAACACGATCGCCGTGTCGGTGTCACCGGAGCCGATCGCCACGTAGGCCTCCAGCGGAAGCGTGCGCGTGGTACCGGGGAAACTGCCGGCGAAGGTCACCGTCGCGCCGAACTCGCCCAGCGCGCGGGCCCAGCACAGCACCGCGCCGGCCAAGACGCCCGGTGCCACCGAGGGAAGAGTCACCCGGCGAAACGTCGTCCACGCCGACGCCCCCAGAGTGGCTGCCACGTCGTCGTAGCGGCGATCCGACGTGCGCAACGCGCCTTCGACGGCGACCACCAGGAACGGCATCGCCACGAAGGCCTGGGCCATCACCACACCGGCGGTGGTGAACGGCAGACTCACGCCGAACGTCTCGTCCAGCCAGCCGCCGACGACACCGCGTCGGCCGAACGCCATGAGCAGCGCGATCCCCCCGATGACCGGCGGCAGCACCAACGGGACGGTCACCACCCCGCGCAACAACGACCGGCCGGGCCACGCCGTGCGTGCGAGCACCCACGCGATGGGTACCCCACACACCAGGCACACCACCGTGGCCACCGTGGCTGTCACCAGCGACAGCCGCACGGCGGTGAGCACGTCGGCCGACGACAGAATCGCTGGTAGACGTCCCCACGGCGCCCGTACCAGCAACCCGGCCATGGGCAGGACGAGGAGCGCGAGACCGAGCAGGGACGGCACCAGCAGCACCACCGGAACCCGTCCGTCGCGGGGCCGCCGCACTCGTCTCACGGGACGAGAAACCCGGCCTCGCCGAGCACGTCCCGGCCGAGTTCACCCACGACAGCATCCACCACCATCTGTGCTCCTTCAGGGTTGCGCGCCTCGGCCAGCACACCGATCGGGTAATCGTTGACCACACTGTCCGACTCCGCGACCTCGACCATCTCCACCGCATCGTCGGCTGCTACCGCGTCGGTCCGGTAGATCAGCCCAGCGTCGGCCTCACCCAAGGTCAGCAACGCGACGGTTTCCTTGACGTCGGTGGTCAGGGTGTCCGCCGCGGCGTCGACGCCGGCGGCGTCGAGCAACGCCGCTGTTGCGGCACCGCAGGGAACGTGTGGCTCGCACAGCGCGATCCGCAACTCGCCGCGGGCGAGATCGACCAGACCGGTGACCTCGCCGGGGTTGCCCGCCGGGACGGCCAGGGCCAGCTGGTTGCGCGCGAACACCTGCGGCTCGGCAGCCAGCATCCCGGCCGCGGTGGCGTTGTCCATGGTCACGGTGTTGGCCGTGGCGAGCACGTCGGCCGGAGCACCGGCGATCACCTGCTCGACCAGGCCGGAGCTGGGACCGAAGGAGAACGTGACGTCGAGATCCGGGTAGTCCTCGGCCAATCGCTCGCCGAGCGCCTCGAACGGCTCAGTGAGCGAAGCCGCGGCCAGCACCGTCACCTCGCCGCCCCGCTCCGGCTCGTCGTCGGCACAGCCGGTCACGATGATCGCGGCTGCCAGGACGGACACCAACCGCACACCCCTCATCGGTGATCACCGGGCAGGTCGATGACGACGTTCGTGGCCTTCACCGACGCGATGGCCGCCACACCCACGGCCAAGCCCAACTCGTCGACGGCCTCCGCGCTGAGCAGGGAGACCACCCGATGTGGACCGGCTTGGATCTCCACTTGCGCCATCACGGTGTCTTTGCGGACAGCGACGACGACGCCCGGAAAGTGGTTGCGCGCGGACTCCCGCGGCACCGGCAGTGCCGACTCACTCGGCACGATCTCTCGGGCGACCCGGGCGAGCTCCACACCGTCGACGACCATCCGGCCGGCGTCGTCCTGGCTCAGCTCCACCTTCCCGGTGTCGGCCCAGCGGCGCAGCGAGTCGTCGCTGATACCGAGGATGCGAGCTGCCTCGGATACCCGAAAATGCGGCATGAAATCGAGATTACACCCGCAGATGCGGGAGATTCGCGGTGATTCGACGTCAGTGGTCGAACATCGAGCCCAGCGACTGCCGCGGCGGGCGGACCGTGATCTCGCCCAGCAGAACGAAGCCACGCACCCGATACACCGGCGCGCCCGGCGTCGGTTCGGAGCGAAGCTTCATCTTGCGGTCACCGAGGATGTTCGCGCCTTGCTCCATCCGTACGTCGATGCCTTCAGGCACGATCAACGTCACGTTGCCCAGGACCACACCGGCATAGATGTCGACTTCACCCGAGCGCACGATCGCCTCGGAGAAGTCGAGGACCACCTCGCCGAGCACGGTCGTGACGTCGATGCGCGCCGGAACCTCCCAGCGGCCCTTGCGCTTCTCGGTACTCAGCACCGCGGTGATGCGCTCGCTCGGCCGCGCCGGCGCCGCCGATGCCTGGGTCTGCGCCGGGTACGCCGAGCCCGCCTGCTGTGCGGCCGCTCCATCAGCGGCGCTGGGTTGCCACTGCGTAGTGCTCGACCCGCCGGGAATCGGGTAGGGCCCCTGCGGCAGGTCGCGGGTGATGGGTTGCAGATCGCCGTAGGTGCGGGCCTTGAACGTGGCGTCGAGACGCTCCTCTAGCTCGGTCAAGGTGAGTCGTCCGTCGGTCGCCGCCTGGCGCAGCGCCTCGGCCACCCGCTCCCGGTCGACGTCGGAACAGCGCAGGTCAGCGCCGCTGCGAACGTCGGGCAGTTCCACCCCGGGATGAGGGCTGGGCGAGACGTCCGGCGCCGGCTTCGGATGGTCGGGCACCTCGCTCATTTCTCTCCGATCGACTTACGCTGCACATTGACGCCACCGAATACCGCCTTGCCGGACACCCGCAGCACCGGCGCTTGGCTGGGCGGTTGCCGCGTACTGGCATTGTCGGCGAAACCGCCGAACACGCCGTCGCCGTCGACGTCCACCCGGATGTCGTCAGGCACGATGATGTTGACCCCGCCGAACACGGCCTTCGCCCGGATGTGGACCTCGCGCGTCTCAAGCTGCGCCTCGCGAAGATCGAGTTCGACACCACCGAACACGGCCTTGACCCGGTAGTCGGACGGCACCACCCACTGACCACGCCGAAGCAAGCCGGAGAACACGGCCTTGCCTTCGCGACGGGCCGGCCGCCCTCCCACCCGGCCGCTGGGCACCGGATCCGCCGACGGCGCAGCCGCAGGCGGGTGCACCGGGGCCGGCGCGTCGGGCAATGCGTCCGGCAGGTCACGCACGACCGGCTCGAGCTCGCCATAGGTCTTGGCGGCGTACAACGCGTCGATACGTTCGTGGAGTTCGGCCAGGCTCAGCCGACCGTCCGACGCGGCCTGGCGCAGCACGTCGGCGATGCGGTCACGATCGGCGTCGGACGCCCGCATCGCACGTTGGTCTCGAGTCTCCTCCACAACTGACGACCTTAGCAACGACTCACCCATCCCGGGGGAGGAGAAAACCCTGACATCTCCCCCGTGCGGACTGCGTGAGCACCTGCCCGGTCAGCCCTGCGCGCTGCCGTCCGCGGACTCGTCCACGGCCGCTGCGGACGCATCACCGGCCGGTGCTTTCGCCGCCCCGTTGCCGGAGCTCTGGGCGACGGTCAGGTTGGTGCCCGACGCGGGATCGAACACGTGCACCTTGCGAAGGTCGAGCCAGAGCTGGGCGGTGGAGCCCTCGGGGATACGGCTCGTGGCGTCGAGCGAGACCACCAACTGGGTGCGCATCGCTTCGCTGTCCAGCTCACGCTCCAAGTCGGCGAGCTGGGCGCTGATGTCGTCCGGGGCCTCGTAGGGGACGTAGGCGTACTGTTCGTTGCCCAGCCATTCGATGACGTCGACGTGGGCCTCGAACTCCACCCCGTGGTCGCGGATGGTCTCCGAAACCACGGCCGCGTCTTCGAACGCCTCCGGACGCGCGCCGAGCAGGACGATCTCGTGTCCGGACAGGTCCGGCCGCTTGCCCTCCGGCAACCGCCATTGCCCGAACGGGGTGTGCAGTTCGTCGCGTTCGACGGTGGCCGGGATGAAGTTCATCGGCGGCGAGCCGATGAAGCCCGCGACGAACAGGTTCACCGGGCGTTCGTAGAGCTCGCGCGGCGAGGCGACCTGCTGCAGGACACCCTTACGCAGCACCGCCACCCGATCGCCCAGCGTCATCGCTTCGACTTGGTCATGCGTGACGTACACCGTGGTGATGCCCAGTCGTTTCTGCAGCCGCGAGATCTCGGTGCGCATCTGCCCACGCAGCTTCGCGTCGAGGTTGGACAACGGCTCGTCGAACAGGAACGCCTGCGCCTCGCGCACGATCGCGCGCCCCATCGCCACCCGCTGGCGCTGACCACCGGAGAGGTTGGCCGGCTTCCGGTCCAGATGCTCGGTCAGCTCCAGCAGCTCCGCGGCGTGGCGGACCCGCTCGTCGACCTCCGAGTCCGGCGCCTTGGCCAGGCGCAACGGGAAGGCGATGTTCTCGTAGACCGTCAGGTGCGGGTAGAGCGCGTAGTTCTGGAACACCATCGACAGGTTGCGATCACGCGGGGCCTTCTCGTTCACCCGCTCGCCACCGATCAGCAACTCGCCGCTGGTGATGTCCTCCAGCCCGACGATCATCCGCAGCAGGGTCGACTTGCCGCATCCCGACGGGCCGACCAGGATGACGAACTCGCCGTCGGCGATGTCGAGGTTGACGTCTTTGACCGCCCGGTAGCCGTCACCGTACTGCTTGTTGATGTTCTTCAGCGTGATAGCCGCCATGAGGTTGCTCCTCAGCAGTGTCGCGACGACGTCAGCCCTTGACGGCGCCTTGGGTGAGACCGGAGACGATCCGGCGTTGGAACAGCAGAACCAGCACCACGACCGGGATCGTCACGATGACGGCCGCGGCGGCGATCGACCCGGCCGGGTCCTCGAACTGCGAGGCTCCGGTGAAGAACGCCAACGCCGCCGGCACCGGACGTGCTCTCTCGGTGGAGGTCAGCGAGATGCCGTAGACGAAGTCGTTCCACGCGATGAAGAACGAGATGATCGCCGTGGTGAACACACCCGGCGCCGCGAGCGGCACGATGACCTTGCGGAAGGCTTGCCACGTGGTGGCGCCGTCGACCTGGGCCGCCTGTTCGAGCTCCCACGGGATCTGGCGGAAGAACGCCGACAACGTCCAGATCGAGATCGGCAGCGTCAACGACAGGTATGGGATGATCAATCCGGGCCAGGTGTCGTACAGGCCGATGTTGCGCCAGAGGTTGAACAACGGCGTCACGATCGAGATGACCGGGAAGATCGCCACGGCCAGCGCCGTCGTCAGGATCACGCGCTTGCCCGGGAAATCCAGCCGGGCGATCGCGTACGCCGCGAAAGTCGCCAGGACGACGGAGATGAACGTGGCGATCAGCGAGATCCCGATGGAGTTGCGCAGCGCGGACAAGAACAGCTCTTGAGCGTCACCGGCGAGGATGTTGTCGTAGTTCTCCCAGACCCAGCTCGTCGGCCAGAACCGCTTGCTGCCCAGGTCGCTGGGGGTCTTGAAGGACAGCGCGACGATCCACACGACCGGGAACAGCGCGTAGACGATCACCACGACACCGGCGATCCACCACAGGACCTTCTCGCGGGTCGGCAGATCCCTCTCGTCCATCACCGCTCACCCCTCGCGCTGGCCAGGTCGACCTTGAACAACTTGATGAACGTGAAGCTGATGAGGACCACGCACAGGAACAGCAGCACCGACACCGCAGAGCCCAGCCCGATCTCCAGCCGGCTGATCGTCTGCCGGTAGGCCAGGAACGACACGACCTCGGTGTTGTTCGAGCCCTGGGTCATGATGAACACGTTGTCGAAGATCCGGAACGCATCCAGCGTGCGGAACAGCAGCGCGACCATGATCGCAGCCTTCATGTTCGGGATCGTGACCTTGTACATGCGCTGCCACCACGTCGCGCCGTCGACCTTCGCTGCCTCCTGCAGGTCCTCGGGTACCTGGGCCAGGCCGGCGAGCAGGAGCAGCGAGATGAACGGCGTCGTCTTCCAGATCTCCGACGCGATGATCACCGTGACCGACGTGGAGAACTCGCCGAACCAGTTGGTGTCGGCACCGATGCCGGGCAGCCAGTCGAACCACGAGTTCACGAAACCGGTGCTGATGTCGAACGCGTAGAACCACGCGAACGCCGAGACGACGGTGATGATGGCGTACGGCACCAAGATCGCGGTACGCAGCACCGGGCGCAACGTTCGCAGCGCCCGGTGCATCACCAGGGCCAGCGCGAAGCCCAGCACTGCTTCGACGGCCACGGTGATGGCGGTGATCAGGACCGTCACCCCAACGGCCTGCCACCACACGCTGTCGGTCAAGACCACCCAGTAGTTGCCGAGCCAGTTGAACTCGCGGGCGTCGGGGTCGGTGAGCCGGAACTGGAACAACGAGTCGTAGAACGCCTGGACGATCGGGTAGGCGGTCACCAGGAGCATGACGACGAAGGCCGGGCCGGCCAGCCACCATCCCAGGCGCCGCTCCGCTCTGGCGCGATCGCTGAGCGCGGCCGCCACGGCTTCCTGCTCAGCGGCGCTGTCCGGCACACGTGTCGTGGTCATAGCAGCCTCTCCCCCTTCAGCACCTCGGTGATCAAGGTGGTGGCCGCCTCGGGTGTGGAGTCCGGTTGCACCGAGCTCGGCGGATGCCACGTGTTCTGCAGCCCGGTGGAGACCTCGTTGTAGTACGGCGTCTGTGGCCGCGGGCCGGCCTGCTCGAGTGACTCACGGATCAGATCGGCCATCGGGAACGCTTTTTGCACCTCGGGGTCGTCGTAGGCCTCGGTGTTGGAGGCCGGGTTGCCGTTGGTGACCATGTAGAAGGCTTGGTTCTCGACGCTGACGATGCATTGCGCGGCGTCCAAGGCCTCGTCGACGTGATCGCCGAACGCACCGATGCCGAGGTTGATGCCGCCGTAGGGCGGACGCGCCTCCTCGCCTTCGGCCACCGAGGGATACATCGCCCAGCCGATGTCGTCGACCAACCCCGAGTCGAGGTTGCCGGCCTCGACACCAGCCAGGGTGGCCGCCCACACGAACGGCCAGTTGACCATGAACGAACCCTGGTCGCCTTGGAACAGCAGCATCGACGCGTTCTCGTCCTCGTTGGCGAACCCGGGACCGCCGAGGCCCTCGCGGCCGATGGTTCCGATGATCTCCGCAGCCTGCTGTCCGGCCTCGGATTCGAGACCGAGCTGCACGTCGGCGACATCGGCCTCCGGGTTGGTGATGATCTCGCCACCGGCTGAGGCGACCAGGGCATTGATCCACACGGTCAGGGCTTCGGCCCGGATTCCCTGCACGCCCAGGTACTTGTCCTGCTGTGCGGCGGCGTCGATGATCTGTTGCCAGGTGACCGGTTCGTTCTCCGGGTCCAGCCCGGCCGCCTCGGCCACGGACTTGCGATACCACAGCAGCTGGGTGTTGGCCCAGAACGGGACCGTGACCAGCTCGTCCTTCCAGGTGGCGCCGTCGATCGCGCCTTGCACGACGTTCTCGGTCACGGCGTCGGCGACGTCGTCGGGGATCTCGGCGAGGAAGCCCGCCTCGGCGAACTCGGGGATGAACGGCGGGTCCAGGCTGATGAGGTCGATCGACGAGTCGTTCGCCGCGAGCCGTCGCGCCAGTTGCTCGCGCTGTGCGGATGCCTCGCGCGGCAGCAACGAGGTCTCGATGCGATAGGCGCCGTCCGCGCTGTCGGTACAGCGCGCGGCCAGCTCCGCCTGCCCGCCGTCGTCGGGGTTGATGTACCACGTCAGCGTCGGCGGGCCGTCGTCTCCGCCCCCGCACGCTGCCAGGCCGAGCACCATCAGGCTCGCCACGGCCAACGTTGTGCTTCGTCTGCCCACGCACAGCCTCCCAGGAGCCGTCCTGAAGCGCCCCAAGTGACCGCTACGACATCGGAGCGCTCGATGTGACGCAGATTACGCGCATCTGCACGGGCGCACCAGAAGATCGGCCTCGTTTAGGCTTCGGGTTGTGCACGATGTAGCGGAGACCCTCGTTCGGGTCGATGGCGTCGGGGGTGAGCTCGTCGTGCGCCGTCGGCGCTCGGACCACGATGTCGTCTACGAACTCATCATCAACGGCGCGTTCGCGATGGACACCGCTGAGACGTCCACGGAGCAACTGCTGGCCGCGGCGCTGCTGCAGCACCACCGCTCACCCCGGCGAGTTCTGGTGGCCGGGCTGGGTTTCGGATTCACCGTGCGTGAGCTGTTGGCGGACTCGCGGGTCGAGCACGTCGACGTCGTCGAGCTGGAGCCGGAATTGGTCCGGCTGGTCCGGGCCGGGATCGTGCCGGACGCCCAGGAGGTCGTGGCCGATCCGCGGGTCCAGGTGGTGACCGACGACGTGCTGGCGATGCTGCCCACCGTGCAGCCCGGCACGTACGACGGCATCCTGTTCGACGTCGACAACGGGCCGGACTTCCTCATCCACGCGGCGAACGCGCAGGTCTACGAGGCTGACGCGACCTCCGCGGCGGCGCGGGCGCTGCGGCCCGGCGGGGTCGTGGCGGTGTGGTCGTCGACGCCGTCGCCGGCGCTGTCGTCGACCTTGTCCGCGACCGTCGGCCCGGTCGACCACATCATGCGCACAGTTCGTCGCGAGGGCCGCGACGTCGATTACCACATTTACGTCGCCGTTCGGAAATGATCATGTTCACTTGGTGACTGCCTGCCCCACCACCCATACACGCCTGGTGATGCGACAGATCACCTCGTGGTGTCAACTGCCGCACTCGGATCAGCTGACCGCTCCCGTCGTCCCGGCCGCCGTGACCGATCTCTCGGCGAAGGCTCACACCACGAGGCGTTGTGGCGCATCACCAGGCGTGTATGGGTGGTGTGGCAGGGATTTGCCTAGTGAACATGATCATTTGACGAAAGTCAGGCGGGGATGCCGCGCGCGTCGAGCGCATCCTCGACGATGCGCAGGCCGGCCAGGCCCGGCATCTTCGAGATGTGACCGTCGATGGCGCGCGCAGCCTTGCGCCCGTCCGGGCCGCTCATCAAGTGGATCAGCACATGGCGGACCTCGGACTCGGCCATCACTCCGGTGCCGACCGGACCCCAGGACCTGCGCAGCGCGAAACGGGCCAGCTTCTGTGCCTTGGTACTGCGCGCCAGTCGCTCGCGAGCCTGGGTGGCGTAGAAGGCGACGTGTTTGGCTTCCTGCCTGGCGATGCGCTTGAGCAGTTCCGCCAGGACCGGGTGCTCGTTGATCTCAGCCAGCCGGTTGTAGGCGGTGATGGCCGACCATTCGTTGGCCGCGCCCCAGATCATGTGGACGGCGACGAAGTCGATACCGACCAGGTTGGCCAGCATCGACTGCTTGATGGGGTCGAACTTGTCGCGCCAGCCCATCTTCAGCCGCACCGACTTGAGGTGGTCGAAGTCGATGGTGACGTCGTGGCGGGCCAGGACGTCGGCCAGCGCCTCGCCGTGCCAGAACTCCTCCACGTTCCACATGGTCATGAACGCGGTGATTTCAGGATCCTGGTGCGACGGCGTCACCAGCATGTCGCGCAGATAACACACGGTGTGATACTCGACGTCACACATGTAGCGCAGCGTGCGCAGCGTGTCAGGCGGCAGCGGGTTGTCGTGAAAGTCATCGAGCGGGAGATCCTGCCATTTGACCCCCTCGGACGTGCGTGTGTACTCACGGATGTCGAAGGCCATGAAGCGCGAGACGAGCAGGTCCGGACGGACGGCTCACCTCGTCCCCCTTTCCTGCAACCTAAAAAGAAGGATCATTCGCTATGCGATCAGTATGCCTTCTGGGCAGGTTTCACAGCAAGGTGATACAAGGCACATTCGTCCTGAGCACAGGTGTTCCACCACGTTGAGGAACAGCGGAATCACCACGTCCAGACGCGCCGCCTGGATCGATCGGCCAGCGGCCTCGTCGACTCCCAGGTGCGACGCCACCGGCTGGCTTTCGGCACGTCGCCACGACGGCTCGGCACCTCGAGCGTGCCGTCGATCTCTGCCCGCATCGCGCCGTACCACCCCTGATCCTCTTCAGCGGCCAGCCGAGCCACGGCCCGCATCATCCGGTCGCGCAGCTCACGGAATCCCTCGCCCTCGGCCGGGTACAGCGGCCGGCCGTACCGGACGGCCACCCGCGGCCGGCCCGGCACCGGCCAGTTGCGCCCCCGCGGCATCGCCATGTAGGCACCGCGCAGCGCAACCGGCACCACCGGCACCTGGTTGGCCACGCACAGCTGCGCCACCCCGGCCTTGAACACCCCCATCGTGCCGTCCTCGGAGCGGGTGCCCTCCGGGAACAGCAACAGGCTCCACTTCTGCTCCAGCAGTTCGACGGCCTGACTGCGCTGGCGCCCGGCGCCATGGCGCTCGACGGGGAAGGTGTTGAAGAACAGGGCCGAGGTCACCGCGCGCCACCGGGCGTCGAAGAAGTAGTCCGCCGCGGCACCCACGGCCAACCGGTCGGCGAACCGTTTCGGCAGCGATCCGACGATCAACGGCGCATCGAGGTGGCTGGAGTGATTCGCCACGAACACGACCGGACCGCGCAGGTTCTCGAGGTAGTCGCTGCCTTCGACCACCGGCTGCGTCTGGCTCCACGTCACCGGGCGCAGCAGCCCGCCGCGCAGCATCGCCCGCGCGGCCACGGCCGGGCGGCTGCGCGCCCACTGATTGCTGAGATCACGCGGCTTGCCGTCCAGAATCCACGGGTCGGCCGACCGGGGCACGGTCGAGCGCCCACGCCAGTCCCGGCCGTGCCGCAACAGTCGCAACTCGTCGCGCAGGCTCGTCCGCTCAGTCATCGTCTCACCTACCGAACGTCCGCCACGACCAGCGGCGGTGCGTGCTGGTACGTGATCGACGGGCTGCGCCCCACGGTGTGCGAGGCGATCTCGAGCGCGTCGGCCAGCGTCGAAGCCGCCTTGAACCCCATTCGGGCGGTCGTACGACGGTTGCCGCCGACGAAGATGACCTCACCGAGGTGCTCCAGCGCGTGCGCACCCCAGTACCACATGTAGAACGGGTGCACGCCGTGGTAGGCGTAGCTCTTGCGGTACAGCTGGATGTACCAGGGGTCGGTCGCGAACTGCTCTTCGTACTTCGTCTCCAGCACGACCGGGTCGGTGCTCTGGGTGAGCACCTCGTCGAAGAAGTCGATGTAGCTCGGGTGGTGCACCGGGTGGAACTCGTGTTCCACCGGGTGATAGAAGATCGCCGCGCCGCCCTTCCGGACGATCGGGCGGTTCTTGTACAGGTTGAAGAAGTACCCGAGGCCCAGCGACATCACCAGGATCGGGTTCATGATCGAGTTCACGTTGTACGGGCAGATGTAGGGCAGCCCGAAGATGGCGACGTCCGCCTGCCCCTGCACTTCGGTGACCTGTTGGCGATGGACGTTGTCCAGCGTGACCGGGTGCACCTCGCTCGGCAGGCCCGCGTTGACACCGGTGACGGCGTACGGCGCGACGTTCTTCTGCCACACCTTGCGACGCGCGCGAGCCGGCATCAGCTCGTTGCCGCGCTTGACCGCCAGGTAGCTGGCCTGGTCGGCGACGTTCCACTCCCACTCGCGCTTGTTCAGGAAGCTCGTGGCCGTGGGGAACGTGTCGTTGTTCAGCGAGGTCTCGATGGTGAAGACCTTGACGTGCCCGCCGATCAGGTCGGCCATCCGCTCGTAGGAATGGTGCATCGCCGAGTTGGGCGGGTCGTTGAACGAGCGCGAATGCCGCAGGGTGTGCACGTTGTGGTGGTGCCGCAGGCTGCGGTAGCTGGCCAGGCCCACCGACACCGACTTCGGACCGCCGCTCATCGGCGTCGTGGTGATGTTGACGTAGACGATCAGGTCGCTTTCCATCGCCCGGCGGTTCAGCTCGACGACCTCACCGTGCTTGGTCTTGCCGATCTCGACGAGATTGGCGCGGTCTTCGGCGTCGTGGTTGCGCAGATGCTCGGGGAAGAACGAGCGGAACACCCGTTCGCCCACCACGCGTTTGATCTCTGCCGGTGTCATCCGCCGGTGCAACGCGTTGGCGACGATCAGCTCGACGTCGTCGACGCCCTTGGCCGCGGCCAGCTCGAGGACGTGCTCGATGACTCGTTGCCGGATGTCCGGGGTCTGCATCTGCGGCAGCGGCAACGAGAGGTCGTCGAACACGATGGTCAGGCGCATGTTCGGGTAGAGCAGCTCCGGCAGCGGCTCGATGCCCAGCGGATTCAGCAGCGCATGCTGGATCTCGGCGTCGACGTTGCGTACGCCTTTCAACGAGTCCGGCGGATAGATGACCCGGCTACCCAGCGGCAGCCGCTCGAGGCGGAACCCCTCCCCCTGGTGCACCAGCAGTGGCGGCGTGCGCTCGTCGACGGTGAGGACGAAGCCTGGCCTGCTCATGGATGTCTCCTCCTCAGTCCTTGCCCGGAGCGAACGCGATCTTGACGCTGCCGAGCTTGCCGGCGTCGACGGCATGTGCCATGGCTTCGCGCCACCGGCGCAGTGGGTAGGGCGGCTCGACCCACCCGTCGATCGGCGCCGCGCCGGCGAGCTCGATGGCTTCGGCGAAGTCCGACCGCTGCCCGTTGCCGCCGCCGGAGTCCGACGCATAGGCACCGATCAGGTGTAGTTCACGCAGCCACAACGGCGCGAGATCGACACTGCCCGAAGGCATCCCGGACACCACGACCGTACCGCCGGCACGGGCGAGGCGCAGGGCCGAGTCGAGTCCGCTCGCCCCTCCGGTGCATTCGAACACCACGTCGACCCCGCCGAGCAGGAACTCACGGCCCCATTCCGGCTTGTGCATCCGTGCGGTCGTCGAGCGCCGCAGGGCGCGCACGGCGTGCGACGGCTCGTGTACCGCGGTGGCGCCCAGGGCGAGTGCACGTTCCTGCTGGTGACGGTGTTTGGCGATGACGTGAATCGGCGCGGTGGGCGCCACTTCGCGCAACGCCAGCAAGGTCATGAGCCCGACGGTGCCGGCGCCGACCACGACGACCGTCGCACCCGGGTCGATGTCGACCCGCCGAGCAGCATGCACGGCGCAGGCCAGCGGCTCGACGAGCACGGCCCGTTCGTCGTCCAGCGAGTCAGGGACGACGTGCAACTGGCTGCGGTGCGCCACGAACTGCCGGCTCCACGCGCCGCCGGTCTCCGAGCAGCTTCCGGTCTGCACGCCCGGGGCCAGCCGGCCGGTCGTCACGTGATCGCAGCGGCTCTCGCGACCGTCGGCGCACCACCGGCACGACTCGATGTCGCGCGGCTCGCACGAGAGCACTGGATCGAGCACCACCCGCGAACCCGCGGGCAGGTCGGGCAGATCGTCCAGGGTTTCGCCCACGACCTCGTGTCCCGGGACGAACGGCATCGACGACACCGAAGAGAAATACGGCGACGAGCGTCCGGTCAGCAACCCGATGTCGGATCCGCAGATGCCGGACAGCCGGGGCGCGACGCGCGTCCAGCCTTCACCAGGAACGACAGGCGCGGCGAGATTGATCAGCCGCAACGGCGACATGTTGCCCGCGACCATCGCCGACAGCCGACTGCCGGCCTTGGTGGACGTGACCGTCCGGGAGGCGAGGTAGCGAGCCGACGAGTGCCGGTACTCCAGCGACAGGATCACCGGTTCACCTCCGAGCTTCCGGTGACGGCCAGCGCCTCGAGCCGGCTGCGGGTGTGCTGGCCCCAGTTCTGCACGCGCCAGTGCTTGCGCTTGGCGTGCCGGTACAGGGCGGGATCCGGGTTGACCGCGTTCGGCTTGCCGGCCAGTTCGAGCCAGGCCCGGTCGGAGTAGCTGTCGCCGTAGGCGTAGGACTGGGCGAGATCGACGCCGGTGGACTCGGCGTAGCGGCGCAGCCAGGCCGCGCGGGCTTCGTCCACCAGCGGCGGGCTGTCGAGGTAGCCGGTCCAGACGCCGTCGCGGCTGTGCATCCGGCCGGCCACGACCTCGTCGAACAACGGCGCGATCGGCTCCACCAGCACGTCGATGGTGCCGGTGATGAGCACGGTGCGGTGCCCGGCCGCGCGGTGCTGCCGGATGCGCCGGATCGCCTCGGGCATCGCCCGCTGCAGCAACGCCTCGCCCAGGGTCTCGTCGATGAGCTTTCGCAACTGCTCTTCGTCGACGCCCTCGTAGCGCCGCATGAACGTGCGGATGAAGTCGCCACGGTCGCGGCGTTCGGCCAGCAGGTACCGGGGCAACGAGCGCAGCAGGTCGGTCAGCTCCCGCGGCCACTGCGAACGCGGTATGGCGGCGAGACGGACCCAGATGTACTGCTCGACGGTGTTGGACGCGACGACCGTGCCCTCGAGATCGAACACGGCGGCGACATCAGTGCGTTGCGGCAGTGCGGCGTCGCCACCGGACTTGGCCCGGGGACGCGACGAGAACGCCCGCATGGAGGCCGTGACCCCGGGGAAGTGCACCTCTTGCAGGTAGTGCTCCCAATCGATCTCGGCTGCGTCGAAGCCGTGCACCAGCCGCCGCTGCGGCGGCAGCGACTCGTGCAGCGCCCGGGTGCGGCTGTCGTCGTAGATGACCTCGGCTTGCGTGTAGGACTGGTAGAGGTCGGCGTACGTGCGCAGGACCTCGAGATCCTGCTGGCGCCGGTGCAGCGAGCGCATCCACGTGCGGGTGCGGTCCGAGGCCGGCACCCGCATGAGTGTGCGCTGGGCCAACTCGACGGCGCGTTCGCCGGTCTTCAGCATCCGCTCGACCTGTGTGCTGCCGGGGAACTGCCAGGACGGCACCTGAATGTGGCCACGTTCGCTGTCCGGCATCGGGTGCCGGCTGAAGTACGCGTGCACGTTTTCGTACATGCCGCGGAACGGCAGCGGGTTACGGGCACCGGAGCTGACGTGGTAATACCCAGGCTCGCGCGGCTCCGGTGGTGCGGCGGCCACCGCCAGGATGGCGTTGACGACCAGGTCGACGGGGATCAGGTCGAGCACGCTGTCGGGCAGGCCGGGAAACTCCGGCAGGATGCCGCGGCCGTAGGCGATGATCAGCGGGTCGGCCATCTTGAACCCGTCGATCCAGCCCGGGTACGGGTAGCGCAGCGAGCTCTCGACGATGGCCGGGCGGACGATGGACAGCCGGTGCCCGGTCTGGGCCCACATCTGTTCAGCGGCACGTTCGCCCAGCGCTTTGGTGAGCGTGTACACGTCGGGCCAGCCGAGGCTTTGCGCGCGGGTGCGGCCGTAGTCGACCAGGCGCTTGTTCACCCACTCGATGCGGGCCGGTTCGGCGGACTCCACGACGGCCTGCGGGCCGGCCTTACGATGCTCGCTGCGCGCCTCGGCCATCACCTTGCGCAGCACCTCGGGGCGCCGCGAGGCGGTCTCGACCTGGGCGCGCGCGGCTGCCGCGGCCGCGGCCTCGGCTCGCCAGTCGACATCGTGCGTCAAGCTGGCTTCGGTCACCACGCCCTTGCGCACCCCGGCGACGTAGGCCGTGGACACGTGCACCACGTGCGGGTCGGCGCCACTGGCCGCGAGCGTCTCGTACAACTGCACGACCCCGGCGACGTTGGTGTCGAAGGCTTCGTCGATGGGCGGGTCGAACGACACGGTGGACGCGCCGTGGATCACGACGTCGAGATCGGCGGGCAGCTCGGCCACGGTGCCGAGGTCGCCCTCGATGACGGTGACCCGCTGCGCGGCGACGCGCTCGACCTCGTCGGAGCCGACGGCCTCGCGCCACTTCCGGAACACCGGTTTGCGCAGCAGCTTGGTCAGCCGCTCGGCGCCGGTCATGCTGCCGCGCGGACGGATCAGCACCGAAACGTGCGTGTCCGGGTAGGTGGACAGCAGCTTCTCGAGCGTGGCCTGGCCGAGGAACCCGGTCGCGCCAGTCAGCAGGACATGCCGGCCGGCGAGATGCTCGCCGGGCCCCGCCGCGGGACCGTCGTCGACGATGTCAGCAGCCATCCGGTCCCCCAGCAACGTTGTGGTGTTCAGAGCTCGATTGCCTGTGCGTTTGCATGGCCGCTTCCCTCAGACCAGGGGCAGGGAGCGTCGCGCTCCCTTGGTGTTGAGGCTGCCCGGTCGGTAGCCGTCGAGGTCGACCGTCACGTGCTCGAACCCCGCGGCGCGCACGCCGGCGCTGACCTCGTCTCCGCGTTCGAGCACCGCGGCGACGTCGTCGGGCGCGACCTCGATGCGCGCGGAGTCACCGTGGTGGCGCACCCGCACCTGCTGGAACCCCAGGTCGGTCAGCACACGTTCGGCGAGGTCGATCTGGTGCAGCTTTTCCGGAGTCACCGGGTCGCCGTAGGGAATCCGGGAAGCCAGGCACGCCATCGCGGGCTTGTTCCAGACCGGCAGCTCGAGCTCGCGAGCCAACTCGCGTACGTCGGCCTTGGTCAGGCCAGCTTCTCGCAACGGCGCGCGCACGCCGTGCTGGATGGCCGCAGCCCGGCCGGGCCGGTGGTCGCCGGCGTCGTCGACGATCTCGCCGTACGCGACGGTGGCGAACCCGCGCTCTTCGGCGACTCGTTCCAGCCGCCCGAACAGCTCGTCGCGGCAGAAGTAGCAGCGATTGCGCGGGTTGGCGGCGTAGCGGCTGTCAGTGACTTCGTCGGTGTCGACGACCTGCGCCTGGATACCGATGGCCCGCGCGACGTCCAGCGCGGCCTCGAGCTCGCCGCCGGGCAGCGACGGGGAGCGGGCGATGACGGCCAGCGAGCGGTCAGGACCGAGGACGTCTCGGCACACCCGCGCCAGCAGGCTGGAGTCGACACCCCCGGACAACCCCATGACGACGGAGTCGAGACCAGCGACGATGTCACGCAGAACGCCCAACCGACCTGGGGCGACGCCCAGATCGGGGCTGGGTATGCTCAGCATCGTCGATCAGATTCCCCTTCGCTGGGAGTGCCGGACGCGTGCCAGTGTACCCATCGCCATCTGACCTCGAACTGCTGCTGAAGTCGGTCGCCGACGGCACAGTGAGCGCCGAGTCGGCGGCGTCGACCGTCGAAGCGTGGCTCGGCCGCAATACGGACATCTGGCCTGATCATGGACGGCCCGATCGAACCGGTGAGCCGGAGGTCGTGCTCGCCGCGGCGAAGACTCCGGACCAATGCGCCCGGGCAGTGGCCGAACTCCTGCACGGCGAAGCTCCGGTGCTGGTCACGCGGGCGGATGCGCAGACCGCGGCAGCCGTGCGCGAGGTCGCGCCGCAGGCGCACTATGACGAGCTGGCGCGCTTGGTCGTCGCCCGTAGCGCCCGTCCCGAGGACGCTCCGCCCGGCACGGTGGCCGTCGTCACCGCCGGTACGAGCGATATGCCGGTCGCCCGCGAATGCGCCGCCGTACTCGAAGCGTTCGGCGTCGATGTGCGGTTCGTCACCGACATCGGCGTCACCGGCGTGCACCGCACGCTGACCGCCGCCCGGACGCTCACCGACACCGACGTGGTGGTGGCGGTGGCCGGGATGGAAGGCGCGTTGCCGACGGTTCTGGCGGGACTGGTGACCCAACCGGTCATCGCCGTACCCAGCAGTGTCGGCTACGGCGCGACGTTCGGCGGCCTCGCCGCCCTGCTGAGCATGCTCGCCTCGTGCGCGCCTGGCGTCAGCGTCGTCAACATCGACAACGGCTTCGGCGCGGCCATGGTCGCCCGCCGCATCTTGACGGCGCGAAGGCCGCGGTCGTGAAGGCCGGCCATCTGCTGTGCGAGCAGGGCGTCTCCGGCGACATGTGGCTCGGGGCCTTGGTCGACGCGGGCGCCCGCATCGAGACGATGCAGGCGGCGGTCGACGGGCTGGGGCTCGGCGACATCGAGCTGGTGGCCACGCCGGTCACCGAGCACGGCCTGGCCGGCACCCGTGTCGAGGTCCGGGTGCCGGACAGTGTTCGCCGGTTGCGGACGATGCGCGAGGTGGAGGCGGTGTTCTCCGCCGCCAGCACGCCGTCCCCCGTCCTGACCGTGGCGATGGAGGTCTTCCGGGCGCTCGCGCACGCCGAGGCGGCAGCGCACGGCAGTGAACTGGATGCCGTGCACTTCCACGAGCTCGGGCACCCCGACACCGTGGCCGACATCGTCGGCGCGTGCGCAGGAGTGCAGGACCTGGGGCTACAGCGCCTCACCGCCGGCCGGGTGGCCGTCGGCTCCGGCAGCGTGAACACCGATCACGGCCGCCTCGCCGTGCCGCCTCCCGCGGTACGCCACCTGCTCACCGGTTTCACCGTCGTGCAGGGCGACCAGCCGCGCGAGCTCGCCACACCCACCGGGGCCGCCCTGCTCGCCGCCTTGACCACGCCCGCCCCGCTCGGGCCGATGCAGCTCACCGGTACCGGCACCGGCGCCGCCGCGCCCCGCGCCAGCGGGACCAGCACACTGACCCTGCTGGTGGGCGAGGCCGACGATGCAGCCGCCACCGCGGCCGTGGTGGTGGAGGCCACCGTCGACGACCTCAGCCCCGAGCTCGTCCCGTATGTCCTCGACACCTTGCGCGAGTACGGCGCACACGATGCCTGGGCGGTTCCGGCGCTGATGAAGAAGGGGCGGCAAGGCTGGACGCTCACCGCGCTGGCCGATCCGGGCGCCCTGGCCGAGCTTCGCGAGATCCTGTCCCGCGAGAGCGGAACGTTCGGCGTTCGCTGGCACCACGTCACCAAGCATCCGCTCGAGCGACGGTGGACGCAGACCGTGGTCGACGGCTTCACCGTGCGGGTGAAGATCGCCGAGGCCGACGGCGCCGTGGTGCGCCTGGCCCCGGAGTACGACGACGTGAGCGCGGCGGCCCGGGCGCTGGGTCGGCCCGCGCGTGAGGTGTACGACGACGCCGCCGCCCAGGCTCGCGCCCAGACGCGCCATGATGGAGGCCCGAGCGATGAGAACAGGAGTACGGCCAGTGGGAACGAGTGAGCAGGAGTACCGCGTCGAGCACGACACCATGGGCGAGGTGCTGGTACCGGCGACGGCGAAGTACCGCGCACAGACGCAACGAGCCGTGGAGAACTTCCCGGTCTCCGGCACCCCGCTGGAGCCGTCGCTGATCCACGCCCTGGCCACGATCAAGGGCGTCGCGGCGTCGGTGAACGCCGAGCTCGGAGTACTCGACGCCGACGTCGCCAAGGCCATCCGCGACGCCGCGGCCGAGGTGGCCGAGGGCCGCTACGACGATCATTTCCCGGTCGACGTCTTCCAGACGGGCTCGGGCACGTCGAGCAACATGAACACCAACGAGGTGCTGGCGACGCTGGCCGGCGAGCGACTCGGCCGCCCCGTGCACCCCAACGACGACGTCAACGCCTCGCAGTCGAGCAACGACGTCTTCCCCACCGCGATCCACGTCGCCGCCACCAAGGCCGTGGTGCGCGAGCTCGTACCCGCCTTGCAGCACCTCGAGCGCGAGTTGTCGCGCAAGGCCGCGGAGTTCGGCGCGGTGGTCAAGAGCGGGCGCACGCACCTGATGGACGCCACCCCGGTCACTCTCGGTCAAGAGTTCAGCGGCTACGCCGCCCAGGTGGCCTATGGCATCGAGCGCGTGGAGGCGGCGTTGCCCCGCGTCGCCGAGGTTCCGCTCGGCGGCACCGCGGTCGGCACCGGCATCAACACCCCCCACGGCTTCGCCGCCGCCGTCGTCGAGCGGCTCGCGGCCGAGTCCGGGTTGCCGTTCACCGAGGCGCGCAACCATTTCGAGGCCCAGGGTGCACGCGACGGCCTGGTGGAGCTGTCCGGGCAACTGCGCACCATCGCGGTGTCGCTGACCAAGATCTCCAACGACATCCGCTGGATGGGCTCCGGACCCCGTGCCGGACTGGCCGAGATCGCGTTGCCGGACCTGCAGCCCGGATCGTCGATCATGCCCGGCAAGGTCAACCCGGTCATCCCGGAGGCGCTGTGCATGGTCTGCGCCCAGGTCGTCGGCAACGACGCCGCGGTGACCTTCGCCGGCGCCTCCGGCTCGTTCGAGCTCAACGTGATGCTGCCGGTCATCGCCCGCAACGTGCTGGAGTCGATCCGGCTGTTGAGCAACATCTCGCGGCTGTTCGCCGACCGTTGCGTCAACGGGATCGAAGCCAACGAGCAGCGCTGCCGCGAGTACGCGGAGTCCTCACCCTCGATCGTCACGCCGCTCAACCGCTACATCGGCTACGAGGAAGCGGCCAAGGTGGCCAAGCAGGCGCTGGCCGAGCGCAAGACGATCCGCGAGGTCGTCGTCGAGCGAGGCCTGGTGGCCAACGGGTCGCTCACCGAGGCCCAGCTCGACGAAGCGCTCGACGTCTTGCGCATGACCCACCCGTGAGCGGGTGGGTCATGCGCGTGTGGATCAGTACCAGTGCGGCGACTGGGACTGCCAGAAGCTCCAGGCCGAACAGGGCGTGCCGTATCGCTCGTCGATGTAGGCCAGGCCCCACTCGATCTGGGTGATCGGGTTGGTGCGGTAGTCGTCGCCGAACTCGGCCATCTTCTCCGGCGGCAGCGACTGCGGGATGCCGTAGGCGCCGGACGACGGGTTCTCGGCGGTGTAGTCCCAGTTCGACTCGTTCGTCCAGAGATCCTGGAGGCACGAGAACTGTTCCTCGCCCCAGCCGTAGTCGCCCATGAGCTCGTGCGCCACGGCCTGCGGGTCGGAAACCGCCCGCTCGCCGGAGCGGGCAGCGGACCTGGCCGCAGCCTCGCGTTCGGCTTCGGCCCGCGCCTGGGCGTCGGCCTTGGCTTTCTGCTCGGCCTTGGCCTTGGCCTTGCGCTCGGCCTTGGCCTTGCGCTGTTCCTCGGCCTTGGCCTTCTGCTCGGCCTTGGCCTTGCGCTGTTCCTCGGCCT
>Ga0079224_100001533_pt1 | contig 26791 bp, 17 predicted proteins | sample Stecom2015_FD_80414 | JGI IMG/M metagenome (GOLD analysis project Ga0079224, IMG submission 80414) | Agricultural soil microbial communities from Utah to study Nitrogen management - Steer compost 2015 | ecosystem: Environmental > Terrestrial > Soil > Agricultural land | place: USA: Utah... | reverse complement strand
GAGCGGCACAATCCCGCGCTCGGGGTTTCGCGCTGGCGCACGCCCATGCTCGTCACCCACGGCGCGCTCGACTACCGCGTCCCGGTCACGCAGGGGCTCGCCACGTTCTCGGCGCTGCAGCGCCGCGGCATCGAGAGCGCCTTGCTCGTCTTTCCCGACGAGAACCACTGGATCCTCCGCCCACGGAACACGCTGCAGTGGCACGACACGGTCGAGCATTGGCTCGCCCGCCACCTCCGGCCGTGACGGCTCAGCGCGGCACCACCAGGAGGAGGTGGCGCAGCGCCGCCGACAGGTGGACGGAGGTCTCCGCTGGAGGCGACGCGTAGAACGACTCCCACGCTTCGGGTTTGTGCTCGTTGTAGTTCGGGTCGTGCTCGGGGTGGCGCTCCAGATAGGCGAGACGCACCGCGTGGCCGATGAGGACGTCGAGCGAGATCGGCTCGTGGATGTGCACCGCCGGGTTGGCGCGGAAGAACGCGACCAGCACCTCGAGCGCTTCGATGCTCACCTGGCGGTACTCGGCGGCGTGGATCTTGTTGAGCAGGTGTTCGAGCCACAGCGCGAACGCGGGCTCGTTCGGCGTCATGTCGCTCAAGACGACCTGGCTGTCCATGAGGTTGCGGCGATCGACTTTGTCGCCCACGATGAGCCCCGGCACGTGCCGGAAGAGGTTCCAGACCGCGCCGTAGAACGCCGGCGAGCGTCGGTCGATGACGCCACGGTGCTGCCGCCACGCGAGCCAGCCTTCGCGCGGCGTCTCGAGCTGCTCGAGGCCGCCGAGGTCCTGCCGCCAATGCAGCGTCTCGGCCGGGCCATCGGCGCTCAGGTGCTCGAGTTCCTGCGGCAGCGCCTCGAGCGAGTGATACTGCACCAACGCGGCTTCGAGGGCCGCCTGGATCTGCGACGGCCCGAGCCGCATCAAAGCCTCGTAGGCTTCGCCGGTGGTCAGCTTCTCCCGCCGCATGATGTCGCTCGTCAGCAGCATGATGAGCTGCCCGATGCGGATGGTGATGAGCTCCTGGAACAGCTCGGGTCGGGCCTTGATGAGCAAGCTCGCGTAGAGGATGAGCTCCTGCGTCAGCACCCGATCGCGCACGTCTTCGCGGCAGAACGTCGCGATCTTCGCGAGGAGCTCGCGTTCCTGGATCGGGTGGGTGATCCAGGAGCCCTCGCTGTAGGCGCGGCCGACCTGGACGTTCTTGCGGCGCACGAGGATCGCTCCGAGCGCGAGGCCGAGGTCCCCGTCGACCTTGTTCAGCAACCCTGCCGCTTGGCGCACGACCCCCCACAGGCGACGGCGTCCGGCCTGTTGATAGACCTCTTCGAGCAGCTGCCCGAGCGTCACCCGGGCCCCACGAATGTCGATCGGCGTATCGCTCGACATGAAGTTCGCGAGCGCCGTGAGGAGCTCGATCTGCTCGTACGGATTGTCCGAACGGGCCAAGCGATCGAGCAGCCACGCGCGATCCGTCGCGAGCTCGATCTCCCGCTCGGCCGTGGGATCGAGCGGCGTCTCGTGGCGCGGCTGCGCCAGGACGAGCGAGCCTTCGATGACGCTCTTCCACGGCGTGTCCGAAAACTCGAGGCCATCCAAGTCGTCGATGCGCTCGTATCCCGCCGTCGGGAGCAGCTCGGCCATCGGCCGCAGACGCACGGGGACGTTGTCGACCTCTCCGGTGGCGAGCTTGCGCATCAACGCATGGAACGACGTGCGATCGGCCGCGAGCAGCTGCCGTGTCAGCAGCACCGTGACGAGCGGTCGCCCCGGCAACGTCCAGTTGCGGTAGAGATACGCGATCTCGCTGCGGAAGCGCGCGACGACGAAGTCGAGGTCGTACGCGAGGAACGACTCCTGCTGCAGGAAGAACGACGCCAGGCACACCACCGTGCGCCCGCGCAGCAGGAACACGCGACTCGTCGTGAGGGTCTTGAGCGCGCGTGCGACTCGCCCCGTGAGCCCGAGCCTGGGGTTGCGCCCCACCTGAGCGTACGCCGCCGCGATGTCGTCGGGCAGCTAGACGAGGACGGGCGCGATGTCGGCGACGGTCTCCGTCACCACGCCGTGCGCGGCCAACTCGGCCTGCAACGCTTCATCCTCGGCGAGCAAGGCGATCTGCACGACCGGACGTCGCGGTTGCTTGCGCTGGCGGCGGTGGAGCGGATCGATGTCGCCCGGTTGGAGGAGCCCGTCGCGGATCATGCGAGCGAGCCAATAGAGGCTCTGGGCCCAGACGAGCGGCACGTTCTCGTTGGGCAGGCGCGTCTGCGAATGCGGTTGCGCGCGCTCGGCCTCGACCGCGGACTCCGGCACGTAATAGAGCTCGGGCACGAGGCGCTTGCCGTTGCGCTCCACGAGCACCGCGTCGAGCTTGCGCTCGTAGGTCTCGGCCGTCGCCGTGTCGCCCGTCATCACGGCGTCGAGATAGAGATACGTGAAAAACAACGGCCACTCGGATTCGATGTGTTCGAAGAGTTTGAGCTCCGAAGGTTCGTAGTGGAGCCTGCCTTCGTCTTCGAGCACGGTCTGGTGACCGTCGCGCAGGAATCGCTTGAGGCCGTAGCGTCCCTCCAATTTTCCGAGGATCTCCGCACGAACGCGCCGCACCAGGCCGGGGCCGGACACCGCATACGCGGGATAGCCGATGATGCTGAGCAGCGCCGCGTCGATCTCCTTGGTGTTCGACTCGCGCGGCAACATCGAGCGCAGCGTGATGTCGGCCTGTGCGATGTTGTCCGGAGCCACGTGCACCACGGAACTCTGTCCACCGCGCGCGCCGAACAGATTGAATCCATACATGGCTTCGAGCGCGGCTTTGGCCATTCCGATCGAACTCGCATTGAGTTCGACGCTGCCCCGATTCGATTTGGCCCCGCGCTCCCAGATTCCATAATCCGGGGTGCGATACGCGCGTTCGATGTAATAGACGAGATTCTGGACGAAGTTCACCTCGTCGAGCGACCCGATGATGCGTAGGCCGGAGCGCGTCATCTGGGCCAGTATCAGCAGATAGAGCGACGTGGCGTCGAGCTGCAGGTGGCCCCACGCGGAGTCGCCGACCACGACGTTGCCCGTGTGCGTGTCGTACTTGGCGTGGAGGGCGTCCTGCGGCTGCCGTGAGACCTTGAACGATTCGACTTTGGACGCCTGGGCCATCATCGAGCGCAGCAATCCGCGCATCAAATGGATGGTCCGCTGCTCGAGCTCGTAGCGACGTCCGTGATCCTCGTCGAGCTGGCGATAGGCGAGCGCGAGGCCCCACACGGGGAGGATGCTGTAGACGTTGTCTCGCACCCACGCGTCCTGATAGTTGCCATGCACGGTGATCGCGGTGCTCGCGGGAAGCAGACCGCTGATCGGACTCTGTTTGCTCAGAATGACGCTCTGGATGTCGCGAAAGTACCGATCGAGCTGCTCCCGCAGACGAGACTGACTCATGAACACGCGTTACCGACATCTGCCGAGCTGCGCAAGTACGGAGACGCGCCGCGCGACGGCACGGTCCATCCGACGTCGCGGTACGCAGCCTCGCGGTGTTCTTTCTTTCTTGCATTCCCGTGGAGGCTGCCGCATGCTGGACGACAGCCATGCATCTCGGCCTTACCGTGCTCGTCGTTCGACTCGTCGTCGTCCTCGAGGTCGTTGGACCTCCAGGGGGTATACGTCGCTGAGCGTCGAAACGAGCACCAGCCGGCCAAAGCCCCCAAACCTCACGGTTCGGGGGCTTTGTTCGTTTGGGCCCCCGGATCGCCACGCGGAGATCCATGAACGGAGCCCAAGTCTTGCTCGCACGCCTGCGAGCCCATGCCATCGACACGCTGTTCGGATACCCCGGAGGCGCCATCCTCCCCTTCTACGATGCCCTGCGCGATCAGCCGGGCCTACGTCACGTGCTCGTGCGTCACGAGCAGGCCGCAGCCTTCGCCGCCGAAGGTTATGCCCGCGCCACGGGCCGTCTCGGAGTCGCCGTCGCGACCTCCGGTCCCGGTGCCACGAATCTCGTCACCGGCATCGCGGATGCCGCGATGGATTCGATCCCGCTCCTCGTCCTCACCGGGCAGGTGAGCACGTCGCTGCTCGGCACGAGCGCGTTCCAGGAGGTGGACATGATCGGGATGACGCTCGGCATCTGCAAACACAGTGCGATGGTTCGCGATCCCGCGGAGCTCGCCGATGCCGTGGATGAAGCGATTCACATCGCGACGCACGGGCGACCCGGACCGGTGCTGCTCGATCTGCCCAAAGACGTCTTGATGCACCCCGCTCCGTCGACGCTGCATCGGCGGAGGGCCGCGGCCCCGCCCCCTCGCGACCTGCCCCTCGCCGACCTCGAACGCGCCGCGGCCCTCCTTCGCAGCGCTCGTCGTCCGCTCCTGCTCTCCGGCGGAGGGCTCGCGCACACCGGCAGGGTCGAGCTGCTCCGCCGCCTCGCCGAGCAGGAGGTCTGGCCGCACGTGACCACGTTGCGCGGCATCGGCAATGCACCGCCGCGTCATCCCGGATCGCTCGGGATGATCGGGATGTACGGAAACCCCGCCGCGAACGAAGTCCTGGCGGAATGCGACGTGCTCCTCGCGTTGGGCGTGCGCTTCGACGAGCGTGCCACCGGCGATCCGAACGCGTTCGCGCCCCAGGCCCGCGTCGTTCACATCGACATCGATCGCGGGGAGTTGCAGCGCGTGCGCACGGCCGAAGTCGCCATGGCGGGCGACCTCGCCGAGCTGCTACCGGCGTTGGCCACGGCCCTGGCGGCGCCCCACCTTCCCCCGCCCGCGCCCGAGCGCGCGGCATGGTGGAGCGAATGCGTCGCCCGCAAGCGCGCGGCCGCGTGGGACCACCCCACATCGCACGGCCCTCGCTGGCTCGCGGCGCTCGGCGACGCGCTGCCGCCCCACGCTTTCGTCACCTGCGACGTCGGCAATCACCAAATGTGGGTGGCGCGGTACATGCCGTTCGCAGACCCGCGACGACACCTCAGCAGTGGTGGGTTCGGAGCGATGGGCTTCGGCCTCCCTGCCGCCATCGGGGCCCAGCTCGCCTGCCCCGACGCGACGGTGGTCGTGGTGTCCGGGGATGGCTCGTTCATGATGAACGTGCAGGAGCTCGAAACCGTTCGGCGCGAGCAGCTGCCGATCAAGATGGTCGTCATCGACAACGCCGCGCTCGCGATGGTGGGTCAGCAACAGCGCGTCTTCTACGGCGGCGAATCGCACTGCAATCTGAGCAACCCCGACTTCGTCACCCTCGCGCGCGCCTTCGGCATCCCGGCGCAGTGCGTGCGCCCCGAACGAGATCCCGCGGAAACCTGGGCGACCTGGTTACGCGAACCCGGGCCCGGTCTCCTCGTGCTCCCGCTGCTGCCACGCGACGAAGTGTGGCCACTCGTTCCCCCCGGACGACCCAACCACCCGATGCGTCACGGAGGCGCCCCATGAACATCCTCCAGGTACGATGCCGTTTGCGCCACGATCCCGCCGCCCTCGAGCGATTCCTGCGTCTGCTTCGCGTTCAGGGTTTCACCGTCGTCGAGCTCCGCGCCTCCGGCGAGGTCCCACTCGACGTCGATGCGCGCGTGGACGGATCGCGGCCGCCCGAAGCCCTCGCCGCGCAGCTGGGGCGACTCTGCGAAGTGCAAAGCGTCGTGCCGTGCTCCGGCACGGGCTGATCGCCGCCGCGCAGCGCTTGCGCGGCTTCGAAACGGTCAGCGGACGCCCCGCCGTCACCTTCTGGTATGGTCTCGGGCCGGAGGGCGCGCGCACGAAACAAGTCGCGGTCTCGCTCCGTTGTTTTGCAAGGGAACGATGGATCCACACCGCGCGAAGCTCGATGCTGCCCGAATCATCGCGGCCGATCTGGGTCGTGAGCAGCGAGAGCGTTGCCATCGTTTCGCGCCCGCGCTGTGGCTCTCGCTCGTCGCGGTCGCGGGTTCGCTCGCCGCGGTCGGCGTGCGTCCGGATCTGCTGTCGCAACCGTGGCCGGCCCTGCTCGGTCAGATCATGTTGTGGGCGATCTGTCTGCTGGTCTTCCCGGCGATCGGCGTCGGCTTGCTGTTCCCGAGCCGCGCGCTGCGAACGAGCGTCGTCCTCGTCGGTGTGCTCGGGACCCTGGGTTCCACCGTGCACTGGACCGCGCCCGGGGGCGGCCCGGTCGAACACCGCATCAGTTGCTTCGCGTTGACCGTGGGCATCGGGCTCTTGCTCCTCGCGATCGGCGTGGCGAGTGGAGCCTTCGTCGCGCGTCGCCGCCACGCCGCCGTGCTCTGGATCGCCGCCGGCCTCGCTCTCGCGGCGCTCAACGTGGTGACCTGGCATTGCCCGCGGAGCGAGCTGCTCCACGTGGCCTCGTCCCACCTCGCGGCCGCGGCCGGGCTCATCGTCGCGGCGACGATCGCCGGATTGTGGGTCCGCGGACGCGAGCCATGACGCTCGGCTCGCCGCTGGACACGCTCGCCGTGCGCGTGGCCGCGCGCGTCTCGTGCACGACCGCCGAGGGCCCACACGCGCGGTATGCCTTGTGGGTCCAAGGTTGCTCGCTGCGCTGCCGCGGCTGCTGCAACCCCGAGATGTTCGACGCCGCGGGCCCCCTCCTCTCCGTCGCGACTTTGATCGACGAGGTGGAGCAGGCGGCCCACGACGAAGGCATCGAGGGCATCACCTTGCTGGGGGGCGAACCCGTCGACCAAGCCGAGCCGCTCGTGGAGCTCTGCGCACGGCTGCGTGCGCGCGGCCTCGGGGTTCTGCTGTTCTCGGGCTACACCCGGGACGAAATGCTGGCGCGCCCCGGGGGCGCCGCGCTGTGGAACGTCGTCGACACCTTGGTCGACGGCCGCTTCGACGCGACCCAGCGCGAGGGTCCCGAGGGGCGGCGATTCATCGGATCGCGCAACCAGCAACTGCACCATCGCACCGAGCGCTACGCCGCCCCTGCCCTCTGGGAAGGCGCGGCGCGGGTCGAAGTGCACGTGGACGCGGACGGTCGCGTCCACGCCCATGGCTTCCCCGCGCCCCTGCAGGCACTCCTCCGCGCGCTCCGCTGATCGGCGGAGCGACGCGCCTAGCCTTCGTTGCCGATCGCGTAGTTGAGCTTGTCTTGCGCGACCCGCAGGTCGATCCGCGCGTTGATGTCCTGCAACTGCGCCGATACGCGATCCTGCTGGATGATGATCACGTCGGTCGCCGTGGCGCGCCCGGCCTTGAACTGCGCCGACACGACGAGATAGGCCGCCTCGTTCGCTTCGCGATTGATGCGCGCGAGGCTCAGATCCGCGATCGCCTTCTGGTGATCGGCGTAGGCCGACGCCACCTCCATCCGAATGCCGCGCTCGAGACTCACCCGCTGCGCCACGAGGTTGCGCTCCTCGGCCTTGAGCTCCTTGACGCGCATGCGCGACGTGAGCGGCTGGTTGATCGACCAGCTGAGCCGCGCGCCGACCTGCCACGTGGCATTCCATGCGTTGGTCGGCGGGAAGAAGCGCGGGTTCGGATTCGCGTAGATGACGTCGCCGAAGGCCTCGAGCCGCGGCGCGTAACCGGCATATTCGCTCTTGATGCCCGCCCGCAACGCATCGGTGTTCATTCCGAGGGACTCGAGCTCCTTGCGTTGTACGAAGGCTTGCTGGACGAGCACGTCGAGTTCCGGAACATCCGGGATCCGCGGCTCCGCGGTGAGGACGTCCTCGCCGACGGTGTATTCGCGCGTCGGCTCGTTCATCAACACCGAGAGCTGCTCTCGTGCCACCAGCTCGAACGCCTGCCCGTTCGTGAGCACGCGTCGTGCCTGCGCGACCAGAGCCTCGAGGCGGAGCAGGTCGGCCTTGGTGACGGTGCCGACCTGGAACCCGAGCTCCGCATCGCGCAGACGCGCCTCGGCCGTCCGAATCGCGTCACGCGCGACCGCGACCTGCGTCACCGCACGCAGCCAATTGTAATAGGCGACGCGCGCATCGATGGCGACTTTGCGCTTTTGGGCTTCGAGCGAGAGCTTCGCCGAATCCTCGCTCTTGCGCGCGGCGAGCAGCCCCGAAAAGATCCGGAATACGTAGTCGGAGATCGGAATCGACAGCGACGCCTGCGTGGAGAACTGATTGAGCACCTGCGGGATCGTGAAGGTCGCCGCGCCCACCGGCACACCACCGCCGTCGAGGATGCACGTGGTTTGCGGGTCTTGCGGGCACGGCCCGGAGGTGAGGAGGCCCGAGTTCGCGGCGCCGACGAGGGCCCCCGAACCGAACCGTACGCGGACGTCGGACAAGCGAGTGTAGCTCGCCGACGCCGAGAGCCGCGGAATGTACGCGACGATCGTCTGATCGACGCGCGCGGCCGCGGCTTCGACCTGCGCATTCGAAATCTCCACCTGCGGGGAGACCTCGAGCGCGCGTTGGACGACCTTGTCGGCCGTCAGCCCCTGGGGATCGGGACGCAAGGCCTCGCCGATCGGATCGGTCTCCTCCGGCTCGGCCAGGGTATCGACGCCGACCGGCACCGTGGATGCGGACGAGGCGGTGGGCGCAGCCACAGCCGGAGGAGGCGCTGGAGGAGCACCGGTCGCTCCCGTGGCTGCCGCGGGAGCGAAGGCGAGGAGCCAGAGTTGAACGAGCGAAGGCGTGAACACGAGTGCGTTCCTTCCTAAAGGTCAATCCGATGCGGGAGCGAAGAGCGACGAGGATGGCACGTCAGTGCGCTTCCTTGCGACTGACCAATCGATCCAGTGCCTGGAACGGCCACGCCACGACCCGGCCGAGCCACGCCACGAATCGCGAATGCGTAGTGTCGTCGAGCCAGGAGAAGATCACGGGCGTCGCGATCAAGGTCAGCAGGAGCGACAAGGTCTGGCCGCCGGCGATGACGGAGCCCATGGCGCGATTCGTGCCTGCGCCTGCACCACTCGACACGAGCAGCGGAAGCATGCCCGCGACGAACGCGATGGTGGTCATCAGGATCGGCCGCAGACGGTCGCGGTTACCGACCATCACGGCGTCTGCACGACTGAGGCCGCGCCGCCGCAGCGAGCGCATGTGGTCGATCTGCAGAATCGAGTTCTTCTTCACGATCCCGAAGAGCACCAGAATGCCGAGCATCGAGTAGATGTTGAGAGACTGTCCCAAGGCATAGACCGAGAAGATCGCGAACGGCAGGGTCAACGGCAGGGACGCCATGATCGTTACCGGATGCAGCCAGCTCTCGAACTGCGCGGCGAGCACGAGATACATGAACGTGAACGACAGCGCGACCGCGACGAGGAAGCTCTCGAGCGCCCTCCCGAGTTCCCGCGAGCGACCGTACAACGTGCCGCCGTAGCCGGGATCCATCTGCAGATCGCGACGGATCTGCTCGAGGCCGTCGATGATCGACTGTTCCGACGATCCCGGTAGCGTGTTGATGAAGATCGTGCTCTGCCGCTGGCGCCCGAAGTGCGCGATGGCGGCGGGGCCCGTCGTCTCCTCGATGACCGCCACGTCGGACAAGCGCACGGCGCCCCCCCGCGACGTAGGCACGGTGATCTGCGCGATCTGCTCGGGTCGGCTGCGGGCCCCCGATCGCGCCCGAACCTCGACGTCGTAGCGTTCTCCGGCTTCGCTGTAATCGGTGACGTCGAGACCCCCGACCATCAGGCGCAGCGCATTGGCGACATCGGCCACGGTGACGCCCAAGTCCGCGGCGCGCCTTCGGTCGATCTGCACGACGTAAGCGGGACGACCGGTGATGAGCGAGGTGCTCGCCTCGCCGACGCCCGGGAGCTGGCGGGCGCGCTTCAACATCTCCTGCGTGTACTCGTCGAGCTTGGCGATGTCGGGTCCGGACAGGATGTACTGCACCGGTGCGGCTTGCTGTCCCGATCCACCGAACGCTTCGATCGGCGTCACGAGCACCGTGACCTCCTGCGGCGCCACGGTGGGGAGGATGTTGTCGCGAATGTAGACGATCGCGTCGGCCTGCGAGATCTCGCGATCCTTCGCCGGCACGAGCTTGACGTAGAGCGACGCTTGGTTGGGTCCGCGACCGCTGATGTCACCCGCGGGGGCGCCGGCCGTGAGCACCGTCGTCTCGACGTACGGCAGCGTCCGTACGGCGCGAGCGATCCGCTCCGAGATGAGCTGGGTCTGGGCGAGCGACGTGCCCTCCGGGGCGCGCACGATGACCTCGAAACGCGACTCGTCTTCCGTGGGGAGGAAGTTTTTGGGCACGAGCTGGACGAGCGGACCCATCGCGGCCATCACGGCGATGAGGACGATGCCGATCACCCACCGGTACCGCATCGACCAAGCGAGCAAGACGAGGTACGCGCGCTCCAGCAGCCCGTAGATGAAGCCGCCTTCGGCGTGGCCCGCGACGTGCCCGGGCACGTCCGTGATCTTGCGCTCGCCGCGAAGCCACGCGCGATACGTGGCGCGCTCCTCTTTGCGGGGCTCGGGCGCGGGATCTTCGACGCCGAGCAGGTCCTGGGCGGTGTCGTCGTGGACGTGCTCCGCAGCGACCACGACCTCGCCCCGGCGTCGACGCTCCGCGAATGGATCGCTCATCCATCGCGAACACAGCATCGGCGTCAGCGTGAACGACACGAACATCGACACGAGGATCGCGAACGACATCGTGAAGCCGAAGCTCGACATGAAGCGGCCGATGATGCCGGTCATGAACGCGATCGGCAGGAACACCGCGACCAGCGAGAGCGAGGTCGCGAGCACGGCGAGCCCGATCTCCTTGGTGGCGACCACGGCGGCGATGCGCGGCGGATACCCCTTCTCTTCGATGAAGCGCCCGATGTTCTCGAGCACCACGATCGCGTCGTCGATCACGATACCCACCGAGAGGGTGAGACCGAGCAACGTGATCATGTTCAACGTGAGGTCGAGCGCGGCGATCAACGCGAAGGTCGCGACGATCGAAGTCGGGATCGCGAGCGCCGCGATGACGGTCGCCCGGCCGTTGCGCATGAACAGCAACACGACCAGCGCCGCGAGCAAACCGCCGACGATGAGGTGCTCTTTCACCGCGTTGATCGAGTTCGTGATGAACTCGCTCTCGTCGCGCACGATCTGCAGCGAGTAGCTCGACGGCAGGGTCTCCTCGATCTCGGCGATGCGTTCGCGCAGCGCTTCGACCACGGCCACCGTGTTGGCGCCGGACTGCTTGCGCACCGCGAGGATCACGACCTCTTCGCCGTCGATCGTGGCGACGGACTCCGGCTCCGCGCCGCCGTCCTCCACCGTGGCGACGTCGCCGACGCGGATGACGTGGCCGTCTCGGACCGACAAGGGGATGAGCGCGAACTCGGCGGGCTTCTGGATGCGGCCCGCGACGCGCAGCTGGAGCGTGCGTTCGCCTTGGAGCACGTCACCGCCGGGGATTTCCACGTTTTCGCTGGCGAGCGCGCGCTGCAGGTCGCGCGCGGTCAATCCGAGCGCGCTCAGCCGCTCCGGATCGACGGTGACCTGGATCTGTCGTTCACGGCCACCGTTGATGATGATCCCGCCGACGCCGGGGAGCGACTCGATGCGGCGACGGATCTCGCGGTCGGCGAAATCGGTGACTTCGAGCGCGCTGCGATTGCTGCGCACCGCGACGAACATCACGGGCGCCGCGTCGGGGTCGATCCGCTCGATGCGAGGCTGGAGCACGCCCTCGGGGAGCGACGAAATCACGCGAGAGACGCGGTCGCGGACCTCTTCGGAGGCCTCCGACGGGTCCTTTTCGAGCACGAACCGAGCGAAGACGACGCTGAATCCTTCGTAGGACTGCGACGTCAACTCATCGAGACCGGCGACCGAGTTGAGCTCTTCTTCGATCGGTTCCGTGACCTCGGTCTCGATCTGCTCGGGCGACGCGCCCGGAAGCACGGTCGTGACGACGACCGCGGGGAAGTCGATCTTGGGGAACCGGTCGACCCCGAGCCCGCGCAGGCTCGCCAGGCCGAACACGACCAGCGAGAGCATGAGGACCCAGGTGAAGACCGGGCGCCGAACGCAGATTTCTGCCAACCACTGCATGGCGCTATTCCTTTCCTTCGGCCACGGGAGCGTCTTGCTCGACGGCTTCCTCGTCCGCCGCCGCCACGGCCTTCTCGCCGCCCTCCTCGGTCGCAGTCGCCTTGCGGCCGTCGGAGAGCTCGTCGAGCTTCTCGATGGCGACGAGCTCTCCGGGCTCGACGCCTTCGCCGACGATGACGTCCTCGCCGTCCTCGCCCGCGAGCGAAACGACGCGCTCGACGACCGCTCCGTCTTTGATGACGAACACGCGGGAGACCCCGGCCACGGTGCGGACCGCCGACGTCGGGATCACGGCGACTTCGCTCTCGCCTCCGGTCTCGAGTCGCGCCGTCGCGAACAGCCCGGGGCGGAGCTTGCCGTCGGGGTTGGGCACGATCGCTTCGACGGCCAGCGCACGCGTGGAGCGAGCGACGGACGCACTCACGTAGCGCACCTCCGCTTCGAACACCTCCCCCGGGATGGCGTCGACCGTCAGCGAAACTTTCTGACCGGGTTGCACCGATCGCAGGTGCTGCTGCGGCACCAACAGCTCGATGCGCAGCGGGTCGATGCGCACGAGCGTCACGAGCGGAGACTGCGGCGCGACGAACTCGCCGACGTTGACCATGCGATTGGCGATCTCGCCGGCGAACGGCGCACGCACGATCGTCTCGGCTTGGGCGGTCTTGGCTTGGTTGAGGGAGACACGCGCGACGTCCAGCGCCGCCACGGCAGCCTGGGCTTGATTCTTCGCGTTCTCGTAGCGATTGCGGGCCCCTTGGGCGCGGGCGCGGGCCGAGTCGAGCTGCGAGGGCGCGAGCGCGTTCGCTTTGGCCAGCTCCTCCATGCGCGCGAGGTCTTGTTCGGCGAGCACCAGCTCGGTGCGCGCCGCTTCGACCTCGGGGAGCTTCTCCGGTTCGGGTGGCGCGTCGCCGCTCGCCATGCCCAGGCGTGCCCGCGCTTGCTCGAGCTGCGCCCGTGCGGCTTGGGCTTGGAGTCGGTAGTCCACGTCGCGCAACTTGACGAGCGGCGCCTTGGCTTCGACCTTGCTGCCGCGCTCGACCAGCACCTGAACCACGCGCCCCGTCACGACGCTCGTGACGTCCGACTCTTCGTCGGCGACGAGGGTCCCGTCGAGCGTCAACGTGATGGGACGGATCTTGCTCTTCGCGGCCACGACTTGAACCGCGACCGGAGCGGTCTCCTCCTGCACGCTCGGCGCGGCATGCTCGGCAGAAGCCTGCTCACACCCCACTGGGGACAGACCTGCACATACGAGCAGCAGAGCGAGCCAATGCACATTGGACCGAGGACCTCTCATCTCAAGCCTCACAATCTTTCGTCAGTCGCCCATCGTTGGCGGACGTCACGTCGTTACACGAACAAGCACGAAGCAACCCGAGAATCGTCTCGACTCGGGGGAGCGGCACGGGGATCGGATTCCAACGAATCGCCATGCCGCGAAACAGATAGAGGAGCAGGTTGGTCAAATCTTCTGCCGACACGTGCGCCAGGATCTCGCCTGCTTGTTGCGCCTCTTCGATCCAACCACGGACGCGTGCGGTGACGCCGAGGAGGTGCTCCTCGAGGCGTGCCTTCAACCCGTCGGAGAGCGCCTGCCCTTGCACGATCGCTTGCATCACGACGCGCGTCGCATCGACTTCGTCGGACTCGAGCATTTGTCGCCGCCCCACGATCACGCGCCGCAGGCGTTCGAGCGGACGCGACTCATGGATGTCGAACGAGGCATCGACGCGACGGATCATCTCGTCGACCAGCGCCTCGAACACGGCCTCCTTGCTCTCGAAGTAGTGGTAGAGCAAACCGTGACTGAGCTGCGCTGCCTCGGCGATGTCCTTCACCTTGGCGTTGGCGACGCCTTTGGTGGCGAAGACCCGCGTGGCAGCCTCGATGATCGCCTCTCGGCGCGCAGCCCGGATTTCTTCGTTGTCGCGGGGGGATCTCGGCATGGCGGGGACGGTGTTGATTGAACCGTCGGTCAATCTAATGAAGGCGGTCCCGAACCCCGTCAAGCAAGAATCGACACCTTCGGTTCGAACGGCTCTCGGACCTCACGAAAGGCCTGCGTCCGCAGAATCGGCGCAGGAAATCCGCGTTTTCCAGTCGTCCGGCATGAAGGACACGTCGATCCCCGTCGCGATCAATGCGCGCACCTCGGCCGGCGACCAGCCGAAGGCGGCGGCACACGCGACGATTTCCCGCACCAAATCCGTGCCGAAGAAGGTGGGGTCGTCGCTCCCCAAGGTGACGACCAAGCCCTCGGCCAGCAGCCGCGGCAGCGGGTGCTCCGCCAACGACGGAGCGACGCCGAGCAGCACGTTGCTCGTCGGACAGACCTCGAGCGGAATACGGCGCTCGCGCAGGACCTCGACCAGGCGGGGGTCCTCGAGGCAGCGGACGCCGTGCCCCAGACGATCGGCACCGAGCCGGTCGAGCGCGAGCCACATGCTCTCTGGACCTGCCATTTCGCCGGCATGCGGCAAGCTGTGGAATCCCTCCGCCCGCCCGGCCGCGAACATCTCGGCGATGGGTTCCATGTCGAAGGTGCCGCGCTCCGGCCCGCCCACGCCGAGGCCGACGACGGCGCCCGGATCCGCCGCTTCGACGGCGCGTGCGAACGCCAACGTCGGCCGCGCCTGATCGGGGAACGAGCGCACCACGTCGAACACCCAGCGCAAATACACGCCGTGACGCGCCAACGCTTCGGCGCGCCCCTCCTGCAATCCGGCGACGACTTCGTCCTGCGGCACGCCGCGGGCGAGGTGGGTCACCGGGGTGAACGTCGTCTCGGCGTAGCGAACGTTCTGCTCGGCGAGTCGCTCGCTGACGTCGAGCACGAGGTCGCGAAAGTCCGCCGCCTGGCAGAGCGTGGCGGACACGCGGAGGTAGAGACGGATGAAGTCCTCGAAGGTGCGAAACACGAAGGCTTCGCGCAACCCCTCGATCCCGCGTTCGGTGCCCGGCAGCGCCACCCCGTGGCGTTGCGCGAGGCGGATGGCCAGTGCCGGCGACATCGCGCCTTCGAGATGGAGATGGAGCTCGGCTTTTGGCAAGGCGCGGACCAGGTCTGCGAGGCCCTCGTGCATGGGCCCAGCGTTCCTGGTCGGCGCCGGCGAATCAAGCGGTGCGATCAGCCCGGAGGCGGACATTCGTACTTCGCGTCGAGCTTCCCGTCGACGCCGAGCATCTCGCAAGCGGCGTTGCAGAGACGAATGGTGTCGAAGGTGTCCTCACCGACGAACACCCAGCCGTCGTCGCTGTCGCAATCTTCCACCCGCGGAATCTCGTCCCCATCGATGGCGATCTTGACGAAGTTCGCGTGTTCCGGCGGCGGATCGAGGGGAATGGTGCAGCTGAACACCTGCCCGGCGATCTGCTCGAGCGCGGCTTGGAGATCGGCTTCGTTCAACGCGTTGAAGAACTTCTCGTCGCCGTCGCGTGCGCGGCCCCCGGCGTCGGCGACCTCGTTGAGCTTCTCGAACGTGTTGACCGCGGGCTTGCCGTCGGCCGCGCCTTCGCCGATCAGCGCGTCGAGGATGTCGATCCCCACGACGAACGTGGGGATGCCGTCCTCCTCGAACGCCGTGCCGACGATGGCCGGAAGGTTCTCGTCGTAGACCTCGAACAGGTCGCAGCCCGGCTCGTCGCACTCGGGGTAGTCGGTGCTGCAGTTCGCCGCGCCGTCGGTGACGAGGATCATGAAGCGCTCGACGGTGTCGTCGAGGGTGAGGAGATGCTCACGCGCCGCGCGAATGCCTTCGGCCGCGGGCGTTCCGCCCGAGATGCTGCGCGAACCGGCACCTGCGCTCGGCATCATGTCGAGAATGGCTTCTCCGTTGCGGGGCGCGACGCCGACCTCGGGCTCCTCTTCGACGACGCAACCTTGCGGGGAGAACGTGGCCTCCGCTTCTTTGGACGGGAACAGCACGGCGCCGAAGTTCACCTCGCCATCGAAGCGATCGAGGATGAACGACACGACGTTGTGCAAACTGCTCCAGCGCGTGACCGGATCCGTCTCCTCGTCTTGGTCGGCGTCCCACGTCTCGATCACCATGCTGCCCGATTTGTCGAGCACCAGGACGACGTTGGGAGGCGCCGCCTCCAGGACGAACTCCGCGACGCCGCAGACGGGCGGTTCGAACCCGGTCTCCTCGGAGCTGCCGGTTTCCGACGTGGGGGCACCCGCCGTGGTCCCGTCCGTCGTGGAGCTCGACTCGCCGCCGGTGGTGGTGTCGCCGGTGGTCTGCGGCTCGAAGCTGTCCACGCCGGACTCGATTCCATCCGCGCCCCCTTGCGTCTGCGAATCTTCGGGGGGGTCCGTCGAACTACAGCCGCTACCGACGAGGAGGCATGCCGTTGCGATGAGAAGGCCTTGACTACATTTCATGGAAGTGATCCGGACGCCGACGCCCGCCTGACGTTTGCCCTCGAAGGTAGACACCCCAACCGGGGTTCCTTCCGAAGGCGAGTGGATCGTAGGACGAAACTTGAGGCTCACCACTCTTTTCTTCACGGGTGTTGCGCAATCTTGCAAGAGCACATCCATGCAGGACCTGGGGTGCGCTCGCAAGCGAAATGCAGGTGGATCACCGGCCATCCGCGCGCGTTCCTCCGAGCGACCGTGCAGAAACGTCACCCTCGCGTGCACACGGCCTCGCTCGGAGGTGAACCCGTGCCGATGTCGCCTGACCCCATGCGACGCAACCTCCGGCGAGGAAGGCCGAGTTTTCGGCCGCGGACGCGTCCCTCGGCGCGTTGGCGGGTCACGTGCTCGGGCACGCCGCCGAACGTCACGCGCGTGTGGCTCTTCGCGGACGCGGCACGGTGTGAACGACGACCGCTGCGACCTCTAGAACCGGAACGTCACCCCGCCGCGGAAGCTCCGGAGCGACGGAGCGAAATCGATACGCACATGGTGGTGCATCCACTCGCGATGTCGCTTGCGTCGGTGGAGCCCTACCCCCAGCAGGACGATCCCCGATACCAGCATCCCCACGCCGTACACCGTGCGGATTGCGTTGCCGATGAACAATCCGCGGCACTGTTGCGCGTTCGGGTGGTAGCCGAGTCGCGGCGCCAGGGTTTCGCAGCGCGCCTCCTGGAAGACATAAAGGAGGGGAATCGCCGAGGCCGCCGTCAGCAGCCCCACGGGCACGAGCACGGTGCCGGCGAGGACCTCGTCGTCGCCGTCGGGCGGCGCGGGGACGGGGGCTTCGCCGAGCCTCCAGTAGCCACCGGGCACCGGGGAAGGGCTGCCCAGCGCCGCCCCTGCGCCCGCGTTCTCGCGCGAACGCCGTCCCTCTCGGGACGCTGCCCACGGATCGAAGCGAGGCGGCGACGTGGGTGCAGGCGAGGTGAGCTCCGGCGCGGGCGCGTCGCTGCCGGGCGGCGCTTCGTCGTCTTCGCGCGTGGGTTCGGGCGGCGCTTCGTCGTCTTCGCGCGTGGGTTCGGGCGGCGCTTCGTCGTCTTCGCGCGTGGGCTCGGGCGGCGCTTCGACCGGGTCGCCCCCGGTCTCGCCGCCCTCCCCAGCCTCCGGGCGTTCCGCCGCGCCAGAGGCTCGTGCAGCGCCGGGTTCCGCCACCACCCACGCGCGCGCCGGCGCCGGATCGGCGAGTCCCAGCATCGCCGAAACGACCACACCCAGGGTCGGGGACGCGCACCGCCTCATGTCCCGACCAACGCCTCGAAGCGGCGGAGCTGCCGACGATAGAACGCGGAGTCCGGAGCATGCTCGACCGCGGCGCGCATGCTCGCGACGGCAGCGACGTCATCGGCGAGGAGGTGCGAGAGCTCGGCCCGCAAATAGTGGAGCTCGGCGTCTTCGGGTGCGCGACGAAGGGCGTCGTCGATTACTTCTCGCCCGCGCGCCGGGGCGAACCGCTCGCGAAAGCAGAACCACGCGAAACTCCGCGCCAACGCGACGTCCTCCGGATCTTCGGCCAACATCTGCTCGAGGCTCGCGCGCGCGTCGTCGTCGCGGTCCTGCGCGTGCCGGATGCGAGCGATCTGCCGCAAGGCCTGCGTGGCGCTCGGGCTGTCGGGGAACCGTCGACGCAGCTCGGTGAACGCCTGGATCGCCCCTTCGGCGTCGCCCTCGAGCTTGTAACGCAGGAACAGCGCACGGTCGAACGCGACGCGACTGGCCCAGCCTTCCCCGTCGACCGGATCGGCGACCTCGAGCGCCCGGAAATGGCGTTCCGCGTCTTCCTGGCGCGCGGCGAGGGCATACGCATGGCCGGCGCGGTAGCGCGTCGCCATGTCGTCCGGTCGCAGCTCCACCGCGCGTTCGAGCTCCGCCAACACCTCGCGCCCCTCACGAGCACGGTCGAGCCCATCGACGAGCGCCTCGGCCGAAGACTCCTCGACGACGCGGCCACGCTCCTGACCTTCCGCGTCGAACACGATGAGCGTGGGCAAGGCTTGGACACGGTACTCGCGCGCGAGCCGTTCTCCTTCGCCCGCATCGGCATCCACCCGAACGGCGACGAAGTGGCGCTCGAAGAAGGCGCCGACCTCGGGGCGCGTGAACACCTCTTCGTCGAGCTGCCGACATGGCGGGCACCAGTACGCGCCGAACTCGAGGAGCACGAGCTTGTGCTCGTCTCGCGCGCGACGAAAGGCGGCATCGAGCGGGCCGTCGAACCACGCGACGGCCGAGGTGATCGATCCGTCGGGGGCCACTCCGGGTCCGGCGTCGACGCGCGGCGCAGGCGGGGGCGGCTCGGCGCGCGGCGCCGGAGCGGGCGCGTCGCGACTCGGTTCGGGCCGCGGGTCGCGGCACCCCGCCGCGAGCACGACCCCCACGACGAGCACCCGGACACGCCCGCGACGTCCGCTTTGCGGCGGCTTCGGCGTGGGAGGGCTCCATCGGGGTCCACTCGACATGCGCCTCACCCTGCCTGCGCTCGCGTCAGGACGCAACGGCCCGCGCGTGGTCCACCGCCGTTGCGCGCGGCGACGGCGTGCCCATGTTGTCGTTCGACCGCAGTTCCGCATCGTCGTCCGCGTCGGTCTCGCGCGGCCGCACGAAGACCCGGCGATCGAAGGGAAGGACGTACCATGGCCGTTTTCAGTGCCGAATCCGCCACGCTCAAAACTCGTCACGCGCTCGCGCACGCGCACGCGATGGCCAAGGAACTCGGCCATCCCGAACTGACCAGCATCCATCTGCTCGCCGCCGCCGTGCAGCAAGACGGGGGTCTCGCGCGCCCCCTGCTCGAACGCGCCGGCATCCACGGCGCCGCGATCGATCGATTGCTCAGCCGGGAGCTCGGGCGCCTGCCCAAAGTGCACGGCGCCGATCTCCGGCCCGCGCGCGAGCTCGGTGAAGCGCTCGACCTCGCCGCCGGCGAGGCCGAGCAACTGAAGGACAAGTTCGTCAGCACCGAACACCTGCTGCTGGCGTTCCTGTCCGATGCCGCCCAGCGCTCGAACATCAAGGCGACCAGTCTGCTGCGCGAGCTCGGGGCGACGCGGGACCTCATCCTCTCGGCGCTCCGCGAGGTCCGCGGCAGCCAGACGGTGGACACCGAGACGCCGGAGGACACTTACGAGGCGCTCGGCAAGTACGCTCGCGATCTCACCGCGCTGGCGCGGCAGCAGAAGCTCGACCCGGTGATCGGGCGCGACAACGAGGTTCGCCGGGCGCTGCAGGTGCTCTCGCGCCGCACGAAGAACAACCCCGTGCTCATCGGCGACCCGGGCGTCGGCAAGACGGCGCTCGCCGAAGGCATCGCGCAGCGCATCGCCGCCGGGGACGTGCCCGAGAGTCTGCGCAACAAGCAGCTCCTCCAGCTCGACCTCGCGGCGCTCGTCGCCGGCGCGAAGTATCGCGGCGAGTTCGAAGAGCGGCTCAAGGCCGTGCTCAAAGAGGTCGCGTCGGCGGAAGGCCGCATCATCCTCTTCATCGACGAGCTCCACACGTTGGTCGGAGCAGGCGCCGCAGAGGGTGCACAGGATGCCGCGAACATGCTCAAGCCCGCGCTCGCCCGCGGCGAGCTGCGCTGCATCGGCGCGACCACGCTCGACGAGTACCGCAAGCACATCGAGAAGGACAAAGCGCTCGAGCGGCGATTCCAGCCGGTGCTGATCGACGAGCCCTCGGTCGAAGACACCGTCGCGATCCTGCGGGGTCTGTCGGCCAAGTTCGAGACGCACCACGGCGTCCGCATCCAAGACGCCGCCCTCGTCGCGGCGGCCCGCCTGAGCCATCGCTACATCCAGAATCGCTTCCTCCCGGACAAGGCGATCGACCTCGTCGACGAGGCCGCCGCGCGCCTCAAGATGGAAGTCGAGAGCGTGCCCACCCCGATCGACGAACGCGAGCGGCGGATCACCCGGCTCGAGATCGAGAAGGCCGCGCTCGCCCGCGAGAAGAAGGACAAGGCCAACGTGGCGCGCCTCGAGGAGCTCGAGGTCGAGCTCGCGACGCTCAAGGAGGAGGTTCAGGCGATGCGGTCGCGCTGGCAGACCGAGCGCGACAAGATGCAGGAGATCAAGGAGCTCTCGGAGCGGATGGAACACGTGCGGGCCGAAGCTGCGCGCGCCGAGAAAGCCGGCGACCTCAATCGCGCCGCCGAGCTGACCTACGGCACCCTGCGCGAGCTCGAACGCACCCGCGACCAGGCGCGCGAACTCCTGCGGCGCGCCCTCGAAACCGGCGAAGGCTCGTTCCTGCGCGAAGAGGTCACCGATCAAGACATCGCGAGCATCGTCTCGCGCTGGACGGGCGTGCCCGTCGACAAGATGCTCGAGTCGGAGCAGACCAAGCTGCTCCAGATGGAAGAGAACCTCCATCGGCGCGTCGTCGGCCAAGACGAAGCGGTGCGCCGTGTGGCGGCCGCGGTCCGGCAGGCGCGTGCGGGCCTGGCCGACCCGAATCGCCCGATCGGTTCGTTCCTGTTCCTCGGCCCCACGGGCGTCGGCAAGACCGAGCTCGCCAAGGCGCTCGCCGAGTTCCTGTTCGACGACGAGCGCCACGTCGTACGCATCGACATGAGCGAGTACATGGAGAAGTTCTCCGTATCGCGCCTCATCGGGGCGCCTCCCGGATACGTCGGCTACGACGAAGGTGGCCAGCTCACCGAAGCGGTGCGCCGGCGGCCGTTCTCCGTGGTCCTGCTCGACGAGATCGAGAAGGCGCACGCCGACGTGTTCAACATCCTGCTGCAGCTGCTCGACGACGGCCGCCTCACCGACAGCCAAGGTCGCACCGTCGACTTCCGCAACACGATCGTCCTCATGACGAGCAACATCGGCAGCGAGCTGATGCAGCAAGACATGGACGAGGGGCAGCGCGCCGCGCTGCGCGAGCAGGCGTTGCGGCGGCACTTCCGGCCCGAGTTCCTCAACCGTCTGGACGGCATCCTCCCGTTCCAGGCGCTCGGACGCGCGCAGATGCGCGGCATCCTGGACATCCAGCTCCGCCACCTGCAGCCCCGGCTGGAGGCCCGCGAGCTCGAGCTCGACGTCACCGACGCGGCCCGCGAGCAACTCGCGGAGGCGGGCTACGACCCGGTGTTCGGTGCGCGGCCGCTCAAGCGGCTGTTGCAACGCTGCATCATCGATCCACTCGCGCAGGGGATCCTCGAGGGACGGTTCCCGGCGGGCACGAAGGTGCGGGTCTTGCCGGATCCGCGAGCGACCAGCGCGGAGCCCGACGCATTGCGGCTCGAGCTGCACGCGGTGAACGAAACCACCTGAGATCGCCCGCCCCGCCGCCTCGCCGGCGGGGCGCGACACCGAATCGGGTCCCACGAAGCGTGAGTGGGCAATGGAGCTCACAGGTCGCGCACCGAGGCGCCCCGTGGCTCGTCGCTCACGGCGTGCGACCCGCAGCGCATCGCGATAGACTGTCCGCTCGCGCGGGGCGGGTCTCGGCACGATGGGCGATTTCTTCAAGATTTTCTTCGTCGCAGCGGTGACCTCGGTCGCCTCTCAACTTCTGCTCACCCCCTACATCATTCGTCTGCAAGGCTTGGAGCCTGGCGTCGGCGCGTTCGGGACCCCGCCCGCGCTCACGCCGTCGTTGCAGCGCTCCGAAGCGCCCGCCTCCGAGGCGGGGACGAAACTCGCGGCGCCGAACCTCGAGGGGATGACGGTCGACGCCGCGCAAGACCGCTGGCGCGATCGCGGCCTCGTCATCATCGAGGACGGCGAGCGTTCGGCTTCGGGCGCCGCCCCGGGCACGATCATCCAGCAGCGCCCGATGCCGGGGGTGGAGCTCTCGAGCAAGGAGATCCGCGTGATCGTGGCCAAGGCGGCCGCGCACGTCGAAGTGCCGGAAGTCGAAGGCCTGGGCGAACTCGAAGCGCGGGCGGCTTTGTCGGCGCTCGGCTTCGAGATCCCCGAGGCCAAGCGCGAGCCGTCGACGCAACCGCAGGGCACCGTGCTGCGGCAGATCCCCAAGGCAGGCACGGCGGCGGGCACCGGTTCGGTGGTGCGGCTCGTCGTCGCCGAAGCGGCGTCGATCGAGGTGCCGAAGCTCCGCGGTCAATACTTGTCGAAAGCGAAGAACGAACTGCAAACCGCGGGCCTCCAGCTCGGCAAGGTGCATCGCATCACCGACCACGAGCACGACGTGGATTACATCCTTCGTCAGGAACCGGCGGCGGGCGAGAAAGTCCCGCCCGACACCGCGGTCGACCTGTTCGTCGTCGCCCCCTACTGACGCGTCGGCGCCCTCGATGGGCCACCCCGAACGGCGCTCGCCGCCGTGGCCGCCGCTCGGAACGTTGCTAGGGTGCTGCCATCGAGCACGGCGTACGCCCGATGGCCTCCACCGAAGCCGAGACGAGCCAAGATCCCGCCCTTCCCCCGAAGGTCGAGGCGCTCCATCGCGAGCTCGAGCGTAAGATCCTCGATCTTGAGGCGCTGGCCGGGCGAGCCTCGCGGCTACAGAACGTCACCGCCGCGCTGACCCGGGCGGTGTCGATCCGCGACATCGCGAACGTGATCCTCGAGCACGGTCAAGTGCTGTTCCAGGCGCCCGCGGCTGCGATGTTCCTCGCCGACGAGGACGCCACGTCGCTCGAGCTCGTCGCGCGCACCGGTGCGCCAGCGGGCGAGGACCCGCGCGTGCCACCGCTACCCCTGGACGAAGGCAGCCCGCTCGAATCGCTCCTGCGCGAGACCACCGTGCAGTCGTTCACGCGTGCCACGGCGATGGCCCTCGCTCCCGACGTCGCTGGCCTCGGCTGCGACGATCCGGCGTTCGGATGGCTCGTGCTCCTCCCGCTCCGAGGTACGCGGCGCCTCCTCGGGGCGCTGGTGTTCGGTTTTCCGGTGCAGCCGGTGCTCGACGAGGTCCGGCGCGACTTCTTCCTCACCCTGGGCGCCCACTGCTCGCTCGCGCTGGAGCGCGCCCAACTGTTCGAGGCCGAGCGCCGCGCCAAGGAGACGCTCGGCCGCCAGCGCGAGCGCCTGCAGATCCTCGCGCACGCCGGGGAGACGCTGGCCTCCTCGCTCGATTCGCGGGCCGCCCTCGCCGAGCTCGCGCGCTTGGTCGTGCCGACGATCGCGGACTGGTGTGCGATCGACGAGCTCGCCGACGACGGGCAGATTCGCCGCCTCGCCACCGTGCATCGCGATCCCGAACGCGTCGCCCTCGCCGAACGGCTCAACCGCGACTATCCCCCGCAGCTCGAAGAGGAGCACGGCGTGTCGCGGGTCCTGCGAACGGGGGAGCTGGAGTTCGTCCCCGCGATCCCGGATGCGTTCCTCGTCGCCATCACGCGCGACGACCGACACCTCGAACGCATGCGCTCGCTGGGCTTGTCGTCGTTCGCGATCCTCCCGATCGTGGGACGAAGCGGCGTCTTGGGAGCGCTCTCGATCGTGACGGAGGGCGACCGGCGTCTCAGCGAGGACGACGTCCGCTTCACGGTCGAGCTCGCGCGCCGAGCCGCGCTGGCCCTCGACAACGCGCGCCTCTACGCCTCCGAGAGCGCCGCGCGAGCCCAGCTCCACGGGCTGTTCATGCGCGCGCCCGCGGCCATCGCGATCGTGCGGGGGCCCGAACGCCGCTACGAGCTCGCGAACGTGCCCTATCGCGCGATCCTGGGCGAAGACGACGTGGTGGGTCGTCGCTTGCTCGAGGTCGCACCGGAGCGAGGCGGTCGTCCCCTCGTCGATCTGATTCGCGCCGTCTACGACAACCACGCGCTGCGTACGGTGAACGAGCTGCAGATCGCCCCCGACGAGGCCGCCCCCGCCCAAGCGCGCTACTTCCGCGCCGTCGCGCAGCCGATCCGGCGGCCAGGCGGAGCGTTCGAAGGCGCCGCGTTGTTCGCCTTCGAGATCACCGATCAAGTCCGGGCACGCACGCACGCCGAACACCTGCTCGAGCAGCTCGCGCGCAGCGAGGCCCGCATGCGCGCGCTCGTCGAAGCCACGGCCGCGATCGTCTGGACGGCGCAACCCGGCGGAGCGCTCGTCGACCCGTCGCCGAGCTGGTTGGCGTTCACCGGACAGACGGCGTCCGAGTACCTCGACGGAGGCTACATGAACGCGATCCACCCGGACGATCGCGCGGCAACGCTGCAAACGTGGCGGCAGTGCATCGCGGACCAGAGTGCCTATTCCGCCGAATACCGGTTGCGCCGCGCCGACGGCACGTACGCGCACACCTTGGCGCGCGCTCGTCCGGTGCGCGACGTCGTCGGACGCGTCGTCGAGTACATCGGTTGCAACATCGACGTGACCGAGCTGCGCATGGCCGAAGCTCGGGCCCGCGAACACGCCGATCTACTCGGCACGATCAACGAGCTCGGTAAGTTGATCGCGGCCGAGCTCGACACGCAAACGGTGGTCCAAGCGGTGACCGATGCCGCGACCGAGCTCACCGGCGCGCAGTTCGGCGCGTTTTTCTACAACGTCGTCGACGAGCAAGGCGCCCGCTACCTGCTCCACACGATCTCCGGAGTGCCGCGCGAGCACTTCGCCCAGTTCCCCCTGCCCCGCGCCACCGCCGTGTTCACGCCGACCTTCGCCGGCGAAGGCATCCTCCGCCTCGACGACATCACGCAGGACCCGCGCTACGGCAAGAATCCGCCGTACCACGGCATGCCCGAGGGTCACCTCCCGGTGCGGAGCTACCTCGCCGTCCCCGTCGTGTCGCGCAGCGGCGAAGTGCTCGGCGGCATCTTCCTCGGCCATGCCCGTCCGGGGGTCTTCACCGCGCGCGCCGAGGCCCTCGCCAGCGGCCTCGCGACGCAAGCCGCCATCGCGATGGACAACGCGCGCCTGTACGGCGACGCGCAGCGCCTCATCAAGGCGCTCGAGGCCACGAACCGCGAGCTCGACCAATTCGCGTACGTCACCTCCCACGATCTCAAGGCGCCGCTGCGCGGCATCGCGAGCCTCGCGTCGTGGATCGAAGAAGACCTCGGCCCGGGCCTCACAGCGGACGTGCGCCGAAAACTCGAGCTCCTCCAAGGCCGCGTCCGCCGCATGGAGGGGCTCATCCACGGGATCCTCGAATACTCACGCGCTGCGCGATCGTCGGGGCGTGCCGAAACGATCGACGTGGGGAAACTCGTCTACGAGATCGTCGAGATGTTCGCGCCTCGACCTCCGGCCCGGATCGACGTACTCGGTGTTTTCCCGACGCTGCGGGCGGAACGGGTCGCCCTCCAGCAGGTGTTCATGAACCTCGTCGGCAATGCGCTCAAGCACGCGCAACGGGCCGACGTCCACGTCGTGATCGAAGCGATCGACACCGAAGATCATTGGGAATTCCGCGTGCGTGACAACGGTCCCGGAATCGCCCCTGCGTTCCATGAACGCGTATGGGGGATCTTCCAGACGCTCGAAGCCCGCGACAAAGTCGAAAATACCGGTATCGGTCTCGCAATTGTGCGAAAGATCATCGAGAGCCACCACGGTCGTGCCTGGGTCGAGTCGAGCGAAGGTCATGGAGCGGTATTCGCTTTCACCTGGCCCAAACACGAAGATCGGACGCACTGATGCCCACCCACGAGCTCGATATCCTGTTGGTCGACGACGACGAAGTGGATGTGATGACCGTGCAACGGGCATTCGCGACCGCTCGGATCACGAACACGGTGCACGTCGCGAGCAACGGGCTCGAGGCATTGGCCAAGTTGCGTGACGGCTCGATCGCACCGCGGCGCCTCGTCCTCCTGGACCTGAACATGCCGCGCATGAACGGGATCGAGTTCCTCCGCGAGGTCCGAGCCGACCCGGACCTGCACGCCACGAGCGTGGTCGTGTTGACCACCTCCAACGAAGAACGCGACAAAGTCGACGCGTACCAATTCAACGTCGCGGGCTACCTGCTCAAGCCGGTGACCTTCGGCAACTTCGTCGATCTCATGGTCGCCCTCGACAAGTACTGGACGCTGGTCGAGATGCCATGACGAGCCCCCCCGACCCGGCTCCCCCGACACCGCGCGCGCGGGTGCCTCTGCAGGTCCTCGTGGTCGACGACGACGATGTCGACCGCGAGTTCGTGCGCCGCACGCTGACGCGATCGGAGCTCGACGTCACGGTGCTGGAAGAGAGCGATCCGGCCGTCGCGCTCGCGACCGTGCGCCGCTCGGAGCCGGACGTCGTCGTGCTCGACTACAGCTTTCCCCGCCACGACGGCCTCACCGTCCTGCACGAACTCCACGAGATCGACCCGCGGCTGCCGGTCATCGTGATGACCGGCCGCGACGGCTCGGAGCTGGCCGTGCGCCTGATGAAGGCCGGAGCGGTCGACTACCTCCCCCAGTCGACGATCACCCCCGCGCGCCTGCCCCACAGCATCCGGCACGCCCCCCGCCTGCGCGCAGCCGCGATCG
>Ga0079224_100001532_pt1 | contig 26792 bp, 16 predicted proteins | sample Stecom2015_FD_80414 | JGI IMG/M metagenome (GOLD analysis project Ga0079224, IMG submission 80414) | Agricultural soil microbial communities from Utah to study Nitrogen management - Steer compost 2015 | ecosystem: Environmental > Terrestrial > Soil > Agricultural land | place: USA: Utah... | reverse complement strand
TCGCGCGCCGGATGCGCTCGTCGTCGAGCAGGATGGTGTCGATCGTCTCGGGCACCTGTTCGGCGAACCGGCTGTCGGTCACCGCGGTGCGCGCGCGGGAGTCGGTCAGCAGGTACTCGAGGGGCTCGGCGGGCAGCGGGGGATCGACGTGCTGGACCCCGGCGCCGATCTTGGCGATCGCCCACAGCGTGCGCACGGCGTCGGCCGAACGCGGCAGCACGCACGCGGCGACGGCGCCGCGCCGCACACCGTGCGCCAGCAAGACGCGGGCCAGCCGGTCGGAGGATTCGTCGAGCTCCCGGTAGGTGGTCACCTGCCCGTCGTAGACCACGGCCGGCGCGTCCTGACCGGTGGCGGCCGTGGCCGTCAGCAGATCGGCCAGGGTGCACGAGGACAGCCGGTGGCCGCCGAGCTCGGGCATGCGGATCTGCGGCGGCTCCTCGTGTTCGAGTTCGCCCAGCCGCCTGCCCGGGTGCTCGGCGATCCGGGACAGCGACTCCACGAAGCGATCGAGCACCCGGTGTGCCGTCGGCAGGTCGAAGTCGTGTTCGAGGAAGCGCAGGGTGGCGCGCAACGCCGGGGTGCCGTCCTCGGCGTAGGTGGGCGTGACCACCAGGCTCAGCGGGAACGGGGTGGCGTCGACGCCGCTGATCTCCTCCACCCGCAGCCCGGCCGAGTCGACCAGCCGCTGCAACGCGGGGCGGTCCACCGGGAAGGACTGGAAGGCGATGGCGGTGTCGAACAGCTCCGGCATGCCCGCGGCGCGCTGGATGTCGGGCAGGCCGATGAAATGGTGGTCCATCATCCTGGCGTGGGCGGCCTGGATGTCGGCGAGCAGCTCGCCCAGGGTGGCGGTGGGTTCGAGCCGGATGCGCAGCGGGATGGTGTTGAGGAACATGCCGAGCGCCCGGTCGACGTTCGACAACTCCGGCGGCCTGCCGGAGACGGCGGCGCCGAAGATCACCTCGGTCTCCCCGGTGAGCACCCGCAGGTTCAACGCCCACGCGGCGGCGATGGCCGCGTTGACGGTGACCGCGGCATCGGAGGCGATGCGCCGGAGCAGTTCGTAGGTGCCCGCGCTCAGTTCGGCCTCCACCTCCGAGGCCGAGGCGACGGCCGGCCTGCCGCCGGAACGCGCGACCCGGGTCGGCGAGTCCACCTGCGCGAACTCGTGCGCCCAGGCCGATTCGGCGGCCGCGCGGTCCTGGTTCGCCAGCCAGACCAGGTAGTCCCGGTAGGAGGGCGCCGGCTCCGCCGCCGCGATCAGTTCCGGTGAGCCGTAGTACTCGAGCAGTTCGCCCAGCAGCAGCGGCATCGACCAGCCGTCGAGGATCACGTGATGGTTGGTGACGAGCAGCCGCCAGCTGCCCTCGGCGACCCGGATCAGGGTGAACCGGATCAACGGCGGCTGGGACAGATCGAAACCGACCGCCGCGTCGGCCGCCGCCATCGCCCTGGCCTCGGCCTGTGCCAGGGCGCCGCTGTCCAGGTGCACCTCGCGGAAGGCGGCCTCGGCGTGCTCGAGCACGATCTGGCACGGCCCTGAGGCGGTTTCGGCGAAGGCCGCGCGCAAGATGTCGTGCCGGTCCACCAGGGCCTGCGCGGCGCGGCGCAGCCGTTCGGCGTCGACGTCGCCGGCGAAGGCGACGGCCGTCTGCACGGTGTAGGTGTCGCCGGCCTCCGGGTCGTAGACGGAATGGAAGTGGATACCGGACTGCATGGGCGACAGCGGCCACACGTCGGCCACCGCGCCGTAGCGGTGCTCGAGACGGGTGACGTCGGCGGCGGTGAGCCGTACCAGCGGGAAGTCCTCCGGGCGGGCAGGGCCGTCGCCGCGCCCGCGCCCGGACGGCCGGGCCGGCGGCTCGATCGCCGTGTCCTCGGCGGTGGTGCGGGCCTTGGCCGCCAGGGCGGCGACCGTCTTGGCGTCGAACACATCTCGCGGGGTGATGACCAGCCCCGCCGCCTTGGCCAGCGCGACCAGGCGCATGGAGACGATGCTGTCGCCGCCGAGGGTGAAGAAGTTGCTCTGCGCGCTGACGCTGTGCGGGTCGAGGTGCAGGACCTCGGCGAACAACCGGGCCATGATGTGCTCGGCGGGCGTCGACGGCGCCCGGCCCGGAGTGATCTCGGCCTGGAATTCGCGCTGGCGCAGCACATTGCGCGCGATCTTGCCGGATGCCGACATCGGCATGGCGTCGAGCACCACGATGGCCGACGGGTTCATGTAGTGCGGCAGTTCGGCGGCCAGGTCGTCGTGCAGGGCGCGCACGTCGACCGCGGCGCCGGGCACCGGCACCACATAGGACACCAGGACCGGTTCGCCCGCCGGACCGGGGCGCGCCACGGTGGCGGCGGTGGCGACGCACTCGTGGCGGGCCAGGTGGGCGTCGATCTCCTCCGGTTCGATGCGCAGGCCGTGGATCTTGACCTGCTGGTCGTTGCGCCCGAGATACTCCAGTTCCAGGCCGGTCCGGCCGCGCAGCCAGCGCACCGCGTCGCCGGTGCGGTACAGGCGCGCGCCGTCGCCGGCGAACGGGTCGGGCACGAACCGGGTGGCGGTGAGATCGGGGCGGCCGTGGTATCCGCGGGCCAGGCCGGGGCCGCCCAGGTACAGCTCGCCGGTCACGCCCTCGGGCACCGGGCGCAGCCAGTGGTCGAGCACCACCGCGGTGACGCCGGGGATCGGGGCGCCGATGGTGACCGGCTCCCCGGGCCGCAGCGTGTCCGAGCCGGTGGCCCATACGGTGGCCTCGGTGGGGCCGTAGTGGTTCATCAGGGTGCGGCTGGGCGCCCAGCGCTCGACCACCTCGGCGCCGGTCGCCTCGCCGACCACGGCGATGGTGGTCAGCTCGGGCAGGCGCGCCGGATCGAGGGTGCTCAGCACGGTGGGGGTGATGACGGCGTGGGTGGCCCGCTGCTCGGCGAGCAAAGCCTCCAGGTCGGCGCCTGCGTAGGACTCCGGCGGGGCGACCACCAGACAGGCGCCCGCGCTGTGGGCGAGCAGCAGCTCGGAGACGCAGGCGTCGAAGCCGGGCGAGGCGACGTTCAGCACGCGCGACTCGATGCTCACGGCGAACGAATCCACCTGCGCGGCGACAAGTCCGGCCAGGCCGCGGTGGCTGACCTGGACGGCCTTGGGCTTGCCGGTCGAACCGGAGGTATAGATGACGTAGGCCGTGTTCTCCGGCCGGAGAGCGGGGCGGGGTTCGGGTGTGCGCTCGTCCCGCACCCGGTCGCCGGTCTCGGTGTCGCCGGGCTCAGGGGCCGGATCGAAGGCGGCCGGATCGAAGGCGGCCGGATCGTCCCGGTCGCCGAGCACGATCCAGTCCACGGTGTCCGGGAGGCCGTGCGCCACCGTGTCGAGGGTGACGCCGATCCGGCTGCCCGAGTCGGCCAGAAGTTCGGCGATCCGCTCGGACGGGTTCGCCGGGTCAAGCGGGACGAAGGCCGCGCCGGTCTTCGCCACCGCCCACACCGCCACGATCAGCTCGGCCGAACGCGGCAGGGCAAGGGCGACGAAGACCTCGGGGCGGGCGCCGCGCGCGCTCAGCACCCGGGCCAGCCGGGTCGCGCGGCGGTCGAGTTCGGCGTAGGTGAGCGCGTCGCGACCGAAGCGGACGGCCGTCTCCTCGGCGTGGGTGGAAGCGGCCTCGGCCAGGATCTCCCGCAGGGTGCGCTCGGCGGCTCGCGCGGGCGCGCCGACCGAGAGCAGTTCGGCGCGTTCGGCATCGCGGCAGGTGCGCAGCTCGGCGACCCGGGTGGCCGGGTCGGCGGCCAGCTGGGACAGGATCAGCGCGAACCGGTCGAGCAACGCGCGCGCCTGCTCGGCGTCGAACCGGTCGGTGGCGAAACGCAGTGTCACGGTGTGGGTGTCGGACTCGCCGAGCGCGCCGCTGCCCTCGTGGCCCGGCCGCGGCGGGGTCACTTGCAGACTGAGCGGGTACGGCGTGGCGTCCTGGGCGTCCACCTCCGTGAGGCGCAGGCCGGCGCCGGACAGATCGCCGGACAGCTCGCGCTGGTCGAGCGGGTAGGACTCGAGCACGGTCACGGTGTCGAACATGTCGGCCACGCCGGTCTCGCGCTGGAGTTCGGCCAGACCGACGTGCCGGTGGTCGAGCATGGCGGCCTGCTCGGACTGCACCCGGGTCAGCAGATCGGCCACGGTCTCGCCGGGCTCGAGCCGGACCCGCACCGGCAGGGTGTTGATGAACAGGCCGACCATGCGCTCCACACCGGCCAGCTGCGGCGGGCGGTGCGAGACGGTGTTGCCGAACACCACGTCCGAGCGGCCGGACAGCACGGTGAGCAGCAGCGCCCAGGCGGCCTGGATGGCGGTGCCCGCGGTGACCCCGTGCGAGCGGCCGAGCGCGAGCACCGCGGCGCTGGTGGCCGGATCGAGGCGCAGCGTCACCTCGCCGGTCTCGTCGGTGACCACGCGGTCGCCGTGGCCGGCGACCCTGGTCGGGCTCTCGATGCCGTCGAGCATGCGACGCCAGGCCGCCAGGGCGGCGTCGTGATCCTGCGTGGCCAGCCAGTGCAGGTAGTCCCGGTAGGAGCGGGCCGGGCCGAGCGCGGCCGGGTCGCCCTCGGTGCGGTAGGCGGTGAGCAGTTCGTGCACGATCAGCGGCATGGACCAGCCGTCGAGCACGATGTGGTGGTTGGTCACCAGCAGCCGGTACTCGTCCGCGCCGGTGCGCACCAGGTGGAAGCGCAGCAGCGGCGGGTGTGCGGGGTCGAACGGTTCGGCCGCCGCCTCGGCGATCCGCCGCAGCTCGGCCGCCCGGTCACCCCGGTCGGCGATGTCGGTGTAGCGCCAGTCCACCGGCACCCGGCGCAGCACGATCTGCCGTGGGCCGGAGGGGCTTTCGACGAAGGCGGCGCGCAGGCTGTCGTGCCGGTCGATGAGCAGTTGCGCGGCGCGGCGCATCCGTTCGGGGTCGACCTCGCCGGTGAAACTCAGCGCTGCCTGCACCGTGTAGCCGTCGGAGCCGTCGGTGTCGTAGACGGCGTGGAACAGCAGACCGGACTGCAACGGCGTCAACGGCCACACGTCGGTCATGCCCTGGTACTCGCGCTGCCAGGCGTCGATGTCCTCGGCGGTCACCTCGGCCAGCGGGAAGTCCGAGGGGGTGTAGCCGCCCGCGGTGTCGGATTCGACGTGCGCGGCCAGCGCGCGCAGCGCCTGCACCCACCGCTGCGCCAGTTCCTCGACATCGGCGGCGCGCAGGATCTGCGTGGCGTACTCCCAGGTCGCCTCGAGTTCCAGCCCGTCGGGGCCCTCCTCGGCGATGGCGTTGATGTCGACGACCGCGGGCAGCGCCATGCGGGGGTCGGTGGTCGCGGTCAGCGCGTCGAATTCGGGAGTGGGTGCCCACGCCCCCGAGGTATCGCGGGCACCCACCCGACCCAGATAGTTGAAACTGATCTGGGGTTCCGGCGCCCCCGCCAGTTCCGCGGCGCCGCGCGGGTCCAGCCTGCGGCTCATGCCGAACCCGATGCCGTTGTCGGGCACCGCGCGTAGTTGCTCCTTGACCCGTTTGATCGCCTCGCCCGCGGCCGGGCCGCCCGCGAAGGCGTCGTCGAGGTCGATGCCGCGCAGGTCGAGGCGGACCGGGAAGCGGGTGGTGAACCAGCCGACGGTGGCGCCGAGGTCGGCGCCGGGCACGGCCTGTTCCTCCCGGCCGTGGCCCTCCAGGGTGATGAGCTCACCGGCGACGGCCGTGCCGCGTTCGCGGCGCCATTCGCTCAGCGCCAGCACCAACGCGGCCAGCAGCGGGTCGTTGGCGCCGCCGTGGTAGCGGGCGGCGACAGTGGTCAGCACCGCCTCGGTGACGTCGGCGGGGACCCGGGTGCGCACCGTGCCCGCCGTGGCGCCCACGTCGCGGCGCGGGTCGAGACGGCGCGCGCCCAGCAGCCGGTCGCCCGGCGCGAGCACGTCCTTCCACCAGTCCAATTCGGCCTCGGCGCGGCGCGGGGCCTGTTCGACCAGGCCGTGCACCCAGCGGCGGACGGAGGTCGACGGCGCGCCGACCTGCGGTTCGCCGCCTTCGTCGACCTGGCACCAGGCGTGCCCGAGGTCGGCGAGCAGGGTCCGCCAGGACACCGCGTCCACGGCGAGGTGATGGACCACCAGCCACAGCAGGTCGGGTCCGCGTTCGGGGTCGTCGGCCAGCCGCACGGCCTGCACCAGCACGCCGCGGGCGGGATCGAGCCGGTCGGCGGCGGCCTGCAGGTGCGCGTCCACCTCGGCGGCGTCACGGCGGCGCAGCCTGACCTCGGTCACGACGGTCTCGGCGGCCACGGCTCCCGGTTCGAGCACGTCGACGAAGCGGTCCACCGATTCCGCGCCGCGCAGCACCGCGCGCAACATGTCGTGGTGGTCGAGCACCGCCTGCAGGGCGCGCACCAGATCGGGGCGGCGCACCCCCTCGGGCAGGGTCACCAGGGCGGCCTGGGCGAAGCGATCGAAATGACCGCGTTCGAGCATCTCGTGCATGATCGGCGAGAGCGGCATGGCGCCCACGCCGCCACCGGGCAGCTCCGGCAACCGGGGTCCGCTGCCGGTCTCGGTGGCGATCGCGGCCAGCGCGGCCACCGTCTTCTGGTCGAAGACGTCCTGGGTGGAGAAGTTCATGCCCACCGCCTTGGCGCGGGCGACCAGCTGGATCGACAGGATGCTGTCGCCGCCGAGGGCGAAGAAGCTGTCGTCGGCACTGACCTGGCGCACACCGAGCACCTCGCCGAACAGCCCGGCGACCAGGCTCTCCTTGGGGGTGGCGGGCGGGCGGCCCGCCGGGGCGTTGCCGAACTCCGGCTCGGGCAGGGCGGCGCGATCGACCTTGCCGTAGGCGTTGGTCGGCATCTCCGGCAACGGCGCGACCAGCGCGGGCACCATGTGCGGCGGCAGATTCTCCCGCGCGTAGCGCTGCACCTCGAGCACGTCGAGATCGCGGTCGCGCACCGGCACCACGTAGGACACCAGCACGGTGGCGCCCGCGGGATTGCGCGCGGGCACCGTGACCGCCATGGCGACGTCCTCGTGCCCGGTCAGCACGGCGTCGATCTCGCCGGGTTCGATGCGGTAGCCGCGGATCTTGACCTGGAAGTCGCTGCGGCCCAGCAATTCCAGCGCCAGGTCCGCTCCTTCGCCCACCCAGCGGGCGAGGTCGCCGGTGCGGTACATCCGCTCCCCCGGCGCGCCGTACGGGTTCGCGACGAACCGGCCCGCCGTCTCGCCGAGAAGGTGGCTGTACCCGCGGGCCATCCCCGGACCCGCGAGGTACAGCTCACCCGCCGTGCCCTTCGGCACGGGCTGCAGGGTCCGTCCCAGCACCATGGCCGCCACCCCGCGGATCGGACCACCGACGGTCAGCGCGCGGTCCGGGCGGATGCGCGCACCCGCCACCGTCACCGTGGTCTCCGTCGGTCCGTATTCGTTGAACATGCCGTAGCCGGGGTCGTCCTCGCGGGCGCGCGCCCAGCGTTCGACCACGTGCGGCGGGCAGGCGTCGCCACCGACCACCACCGCGCGCAGCGACGTGAGCGGCTCCGGGTCGACGGTGGCCAGCATGGCGGGCGTGAGGGTCAGGTGGGTGACCTTCGTCGCGGCCAGCAGCCCGGTCAGTTCCTCGCCGCCGATCACCGCCGGCGGCACGACCACCAGCGTCGCGCCGGTGGCGAAGCAGGTGAGGAACTGTTCCATGGAGGCGTCGAAACTCGGCGACAGCGCGTAGGAGATGCGCGATCCCGGCCCGATCCGGTAGGTCTCGGTGCGGTCGGCGATCAGGTTCGCCAGGCCGGTGTGGGTGACGTACACGCCCTTCGGCACACCGGTCGAGCCGGAGGTGTAGGTCATGTAGGCGACGTTGCCCGGCCGCAGCGGGCGCACCCGATCGGCATCGGTGACCGGTTCGTCCGACAGCCGCTCGCAGGCCGCGATCACGGCCGGGTCGTCCAGTGCAAGCGGCCGCACCGCCGAGGGCACCTTGGAGCGGTACTCGCTCAGGGTGATCGCCACCGTGGCGCCGCTGTCGGCCATCATGTGCTCGATGCGCTTGGCCGGATACTCCGGGTCGATCTGCACGATGGCCGCGCCGCTCTTGGCGACCGCCCAGGCCGCCACGATCGACTCCACCGAGCGGCGGATCAGGATGGCCACCGCGTCCTCCGGGCCGCGGCCCAGCTCGATCAGCCTGCGCGCGAGCCGCGACGAACGGGCGTCCAGCTCGGCGTAGCTGAGCGCGCGACCGGCGGCGACCACCGCGGTCGCGGACGGATCGCGGCGCGCGCCCTCGGCCAGCAGGTCGGGCAGCACTTCGGCGTCGACGCCTGCCGCGCCACGCACCGGCAGCAACTCGGCGCGTTCGTGTTCGTCGAGCAGCGGCAGCGCGCCCACCGGGGAATCGGCGCCGCCGGAGAGGAACTCGTGCAGGAACATCAGGAACCGGTGGTGGTGGCCCGCCAGCTCCTCGGCGGTGTACACCTCGGGGTTGCCCTGGAAGTCGATGTGGGTGTTGTCCTTGCCCGCGCCGGGGTAGATGTTGACGAACAGGTCGGCGGTCGGGCCGGAGGTCAGCACGTTGAGCCTGCCGACGGTCTCGCCGAAGACCACCTCGTTCTCGATCATCATCAAGTTCACGGCCGGCCCGAAGGAGGCGGTCTCGTCACGGGCGATGCCCATGTCGTGGAAGATGTCCTCCTGGCGGTAGCGCTGCCTGCGCAGGGCGCTGGTCAGCTCGCTCTGCGCGGCGTCGATCAGCTCGCCGACCGTGCCCGGGGTGACCCGCAGCCGCAGCGGCACCACATTGGCGACCATGCCGCCGGAGCGGCGCAGCACCGCCGAATGCCTGCCGGAGACAGGAAGACTCAGCAGCACCTCGTCGCTGCCGGTCATGCGGCCCAGATAGGCCGCGAACGCCGCGACCACCACCGGGGTGACGCTGCTGCCGCGCTCACGGACGAGCTCGTCCATCAGCCGGGCGGTCGGCTCCGGCAGTTCCCGGCTGATCAGCACCGGGTGGATGGTCGGCTTGCCGACCCGGCCTGCCAGGCTCACCACCGGCGGCGCGCCCGCCAGGTGCTCGGTCCAGTAGGCGCGGTCGTTCTCGAACCGTTCGGACTGCCGGTACTGCTGGTCCTGCTCGGTGATCTGGCGCAGGTCCTGTGCCTTGGCGGGCGGGGCCTCGTGGCCGTGCACCCAGGCGTTGTACAGCTCGGTGATCCGGCGCAGCATGGTCACCGCGGCGTAGCCGTCGAGCGCGATGTGGTGGGCGCGCTGGTACCACAGGTAGTGGTCGGTGCCGACCTGGTAGATGACGCTGGTCATGAGCTCGTCGTTGCGCAGGTCCAGTGGCGCGGAGTAGTCCTGCACCATCAGCCGGTGCGCGGTGGCGACCGGGTCGGCGTGCCCGCGCAGATCCACCTCGGCGACCTGGGATTCGAAGCTGTCGTCGACGATCTGGCGCGGCTCTCCGTCGATCTCGACCAGCCGCAGGTGGCCGGAACCGAACTCGCGGGCGGCGGCGCGGCAGGCCTCGATCAGCAACTCGGGGAACAGCTCTCCCCTGATCTCGACGTACTGCGCCACCGAGATCGGCGAGGATCCGGTCAGGTGCTGGGCGAACCAGATGCCCCGCTGCGCGGCGGTGAGCGGGAAGGCCTCGGGCGCGGCGGGACGGTACTCGCCGCCCGATCCCGGTCCGTTGCCGCCGACGAGGCGATCCGATGTTCCGAAAGCCGAGGATACGGACCGCTCCCGATTTCCGCCGGGATTGCGTTCGAGCTGGGTCACTGGACCTCCCGTTGTTTCGTTCTCCCGACAGCTGCGGACTCCTCCTGCCCGCCTGTCGGAAAATTTCGGAAACCACTCGCCGTCAATATGCCCAGAAATTGCGGGCAGGAATGAGCGGTTACCGTTCGAACAAGTCTGGTCGGCCTTGCGTATTCACCCGCACATATTCGGCGAGCAGCCGCGACCGACGGCGGCCGAAATTACAAGGGTGTGGTTCGGCGGCCCTCGCGGGAGCGACCCCCGTCGCTGGGCCCGGCGCCGGGCGGGCACGGGCCGTCACGGAACATCACCGCGAGCGCCACCTCCGGCAGGACGAGCGCTGCCGTCGGCGGGAACCGTGGTCAGGTCGAGCACGGTTCGGTTCGGCGCCGCCCCTGGGACGGCGGACGCACGGGCTCCCACCTGTGGGTGGCCCTTGGTCGGGTGCGTCGAGATCGATTCGAACGTCGTTGGAGTTCATCGGTTGCACCGATCGCCTTCTTGGACGTGGCGTACCTCTGTACCGGACTGTTCGCACCGACGCGGCGACGCCGTTGTCGCCCGAACGGTGTGCTGTGTATTCACTCCGCAACCCCGACTATTGCGAGTGTTCGTTTGTTGCCGATCGATGGTGTATCTCTCGGTCGGCGGCCGCCGAGTTTGCTGACTGTTTTCGACGACTGCTTGGAATCGCCATCGTATCCACGGGTCCCGCACCGCGCAATGGGCTTGGAAGCCAGCGCGAACCACCTTCGAAACCATTTCGAGACGAAAAGGTATCGCAATGGTCAACATTTCCTTTATTTCGTCGACCGCGTGCACCGGGACGTTATCTGGCGCGCGGTCGCCGAGGTCGAACGCGCAACGTCCCCGGCCCCGCCGAGACAGGCGGAACCGGGGACGTTGCGCAACCGTGCCCTTGCGTCGATCAGACCGAGGCGCCCACTGGTCGCCCGCTCTCGGCTCCGGCTTCCTCGGCCACCGACGCCTCGTCACTCACCTCGACCCCGGCCGCCAGCGTCGGCGGTCGCATCTCCTCGATCTCGAGCACCGGCCGCAACCGGTCGACCACGAGCACCAGCACCAGCGAGACCGCGCCCCAGATCAGGAAGGTGACCAGGTGCTCGCCCACGGCGTCGCCCCCGAAGTAGAGGATCGAGCGCACCGTCTCCAGCGCGGCAGGCATCGGCAACACCTCGTGCAGGAAGCGGAAGATCTCCGGCTCCATGTAGATCGACATCGCGCCGCCGGAGGCGGGCACGCCGAGGAACATCAGCACCCCGATCACCGGGATCACCGCCAGCAGCCCGATCAACCGGACGAACACCGTCGTGAACACGGCCGTGCAGAAGATCGCCACGCCACCCGCGCCGACCAGCGGCAGGAAGTGCCCGTCGACCGCGCCGACGATCGGATCGGCGATCACCCACAGCCACATCGACATGAACACCGCCCACCCGGCGACGACCGGGATCAAGTTGCGCGGGCGCATCGCGGGCGGGAACGCGTTCGCGGCCACCACGACGATCATGAAGCCGGACATGATCCAACCCATCGCCAGATACAGCGAGACCGTGCCGGTGGTGTCCCGCGCGTCGAGCGGCGCCAGATCCTCGCTGTCGAGGGTCATCTGTGAGCCCGCCGCGACCTGGCCGAACACCCGGACGACGACCTGCTGCTGACTCATGCCCGCCGCGCCGTTGGTGATCAGTGTGGCGTTCGGCGAGGCGGCCGATGGCAGCACGTACGCGGCGACGATCTCCCGCTCGCGCACCTGTTCGCGGGCGGCCTCGGCGTCGTCGAGGGCGCGCAGGTCGAACAGTCCGGCCATGTTCTGTTCCAGGCCGGTGACCATCATCCGCGCCTGCTCGGTGTTCGCGCCGACGATCGCGACCGGCATGTCCTTGGGCGCGGGCTGGTACATGGCGCCGAGCATGGTCGACAGCATGAGCACCAGCATGGCCAGCGGGAAGAACGCCAGCGTGGTGTAGAGCACCGGCTTGCGGGCCGGGCGGCCGCCGGTCAGCGAGAAGATGGTCGGCTCGGGGCCGGTGTAGGCGGGATCGCGGCGCCGCTTGACGATGTCGAGCAGGGCGGTCAGGCCGAGGCCCGCGGCCGCGCCGATCAGCAGGACGACCACGTGACCGCCGATACCGTTGCCACCGAAGTACAGCACCGAGCGCAGCGCCTCACCGATCGCGGGCGCGGGCAGGAAGCCGTGCAACCACGGGTACAGCGAGGGCAGGGTGTGCACCGACATGCCGAGGTTCGAGGCGGGCACACCGAGCACCATCACGAACAGCATGCCGACCAGCACCGCCATCGGCCCGAAGATCCGGGTGAAGAACAGCTGCACCAGCCCCACCGCGGCGACGGTCAGGAAGCCGAGGCCCAGGATCTCCACGGTGTGCCCGTGCACGGCGCCGAGCAGCGGGCCCGCGACGAACCAGACCAGGAAAGAGGTCAGGGCCGACCAGCCCGCCAGCAGCGGCAGGAACCGCCGCAGCCGCAGCAGGTGCGGGGCCGAGGAGAGCATGAGGCTCAGCGGCATGTAGCCGGCCAGCATCAACGCGTTCATCATGAACATCGCCGCCAGGCCCGCGCTGTCGTTGCTCGGCAACGGCGCCAGATCCTCGGCGGTGAACTCCAGGCCCTGGCCGATGAGCGCGGGCGCGAGCAACTGGGTGACGGTGCCCGCCTGGGAGGCGCCCGCAGCGCCGGCGGTGTAGAGCCGGGCAGGTCCGTCCTCGCCCTGTCACGGCAGCGCGACCGCGCCGGAGACCTCGCGGTCGAGCACCAGTCGCTGGGCGTCGGCGTCGGTGTCGACAACGCGCACGTCCACGGCGTCGGGGTCGGCGGTTTCCAGCGTCTCCGCGAAGCGCACCGCCTCGGCGGTCGGGCCGGTGACAGCGATCGGCATGTCGCGCGGCTCGGTGTGGTGCATGGCCGCCAGATAGCCGCTGATCATCATGCTGACCAGCAGGAACGGGAAGATGAACACGGCGACCATACGGCCGATGCGCTCCACCTCGGCGCGCTTGGCCGCCTTCTCCCGCTCGGCCTCGGTCTCCTCCCGCTCGGCCCGCTCCCGCTCGGTCGCGTGCGACTCGGTGTCCTGGTCCGCCTGTTCCACACCGGATCCGGTCGTGCCGGGCTCGTCGGGGCGATCCCCGGACGCGGACAGAGTAGAGGTCACGAAAGAGCTCCTCGGCGATTCTTTTTCGGGATGACGCCCGGACGATCGGGCAGACCCCGAATCTACGCCAGCTGACTTAAAATCGACCAGCCGAGGACCCTGTGATGCTCACCGCACCACCGCGGCTGCGATCATCGTGGCCAGGTCCGCGCGAGAACGGAGAACCATGGCACGGCACGGCGACCAGTCGCGGCAAGCGCTCCTCGACGCGGCGGAGGAACTCTTCGCCACCCAGGGCATCGACTCGGTGTCCAACCGGCGCATCGCCGAATTCGCCGGTCAGGCGAACCATTCCGCCGTCGCCTATCACTTCGGCGGCCGCGACGACCTGATCCGCGCGATCTTCGACCGCCACGAACAGCCGGTCCGCGGCCGCCGGGCGGAACTGGCCGCCCGCCTGCCCGCCGACCCGGAGGTCACCGATCACCTGCGCTGCCTGGTGGTCCCCGTCACCGACCACCTGGCCACCCTGCCCGCCCCCACCTGGTGGGCCCGCCTCATCCGCCAGCTGCGCACCACCCCCTCCACCGCCACCCTCACCAGCGACATCATCACCAGTGACCCGGTCGCCGCCGAACTCGTCGACAGCTTGCTCGGCAAGCTCGGCGACCTTCCCCCGAACGTCCTCGCCGGCCGCACCGCCCTGCTCGGCCGCATGATCATCGACGTCTGCGCCGAATACGAGGCCAAGGTCCATGCCGGCACCGAACAACCCCAGTGGACCGCCCTCGGCCACTTCCTCACCGACGCATGCGCGGGCATGCTCACCGCCCCGGTCACCCACCCCGACCAGACCGGCTTCGCCTGACCCGCGAACGGCCCGCGCGGACAGGCGAACTCACCAGGCCAGGACGCCGTTCTCGTCGCGCAGGGTGCCCGTAGGGCCGTCCGGGCCGATGGTCGCGAGCCGGACCACGACGGCGGCGCTCTCTCGTGGTGAGCGGCCGCCGGGGATGGCGGCGGTCATGTCGGTGGCGGTGTAGCCGGGCTCGACCGCGTTGAACCTGATGTCCGGGTTGGCCTTGGCGTACTGGAGGGTGAGCATGGTGGCCGCGGCCTTGGAGGCGGCGTAGAGGGTGGCGTTCAGATGGTATTCCGGCCGGTCGGGGTTGGTGACCGCCCAGAACGAGCCCGCGCTGCTGGAGACGGTCACGACCACCGGGTTCGCCGCCGCGCGCAACAACGGCAGCGCCGCCTCGGTGACGCGGACGACGCCGACGGCGTTGGTGTCGAAGACCCGCAGCGCGGTCGGCCCGTCGACGGTGTCCGTGTCGAGGATGCCCGCGTTGTTGATCAGCACGTCGAGCCTGCCCTCGGCCGCGCCGACGGTCGCGAGCGCGGCGGTGACGGAGGCGTCGTCGGTGACATCGAGCGGGACGAAGCGGGCGTCGATCGCGGCGGCGGCCTGCTCGCCGCGCTCGCGGTCGCGGGCGCCGAGATGGACGATGTGGCCCTGTTCCCGGAGTTGCCGCGCGGTCTCGAACCCGATGCCCTTGTTCGCGCCGGTGATGAGTACGACAGCCATCTGCTGCTCCCTTGTCTGCTCGCGTTGCGTCTCAGCGAGATCGTCTTCTGAAATATGTGGCCCGAACGGGTCGTTGACGACGCTATGACCAGCGCGACGTGCCGGACAGAGCCCTCTCGAGCCAGGGGTGTGCCAGGACCCCCTCTCCCCTGCGCCGCCCGCGCGGCCGAGACGAACCCGCTCGGCGCCTTCCTGCGAGCCCGGCGCGAACTGGTCACGCCGCGGCAGGCGGGCATCCCCGAGGCAGGCGTGCGCCGGGTGCCCGGCCTGCGGCGGGAGGAGGTGGCCATGCTCGCCGGGATCAGCGCCGACTACTACCTGCGCCTGGAACGCGGCCGTGACCGCAATCCCTCCGTCCAGGTGCTGGACGCCCTCGCCCGGGTGCTTCGACTCGACGACGACCACATCGCCCACCTGCGTTCCCTGGTCGCCGACCCGCCGCGCCGGCGCGTGCCCGCCGAGCCGACGCCGCCGCCCGGCGTGCTGAAGCTGCTGGACGCCCTGCCTCAGCCCGCGTTCGTCGAGACCAGGTTCTTCGACATCGTCGCCTCGAATGTGCCCGCCCGGGCGCTCTCGCCCCGGCTCGTCCCCGGCGGCAACCAGCTGCGAGCGCTGTTCCTCGATCCGGCCGAGCAGGCGTTGCTGCCCGACTGGGAGAGCGCGGCCGAATGCCTGGTCGCCAATCTGCGGCAGGCCGCGGGCAGCGACACCGATCATCCCCGTTTCGTCGAGCTCGTCGCCGAACTGACCGTCGCGAGTCCGCTGTTCGGCTCGCTGTGGGCCCGCCACGAGGTGCGCGGCCAGCGCGGCGGAGCGCTGCGGTTCGACCACCCTCGGGTCGGCGAGATGACGCTCAACCGGGAGCGTTTCGGGGTCGACGGCGCCGATCTGATGCTCGTGGTCCACCACCCGGACGCGGGCTCCCGCGATGCCGAGAAGCTGGCCCTGCTCGTGGCCGCCGAGCTGCCCGTCCGCGGACAGGGCTGAGACCGACTCGCGCCGGAGGGCAGGCGGCGGGGCTCGGGCAGACTGGGCGGATGGCAAGCACCGCTGCGTACCGCCCCACCCCGGCCGACCTGGCCGCCGCGGCGGGCGCCACCATCCCCGACCTGCTCGCCCCCGACCTGCGCGTGCTGTTCTGCGGCATCAACCCCGGCCTGTGGTCAGGGGCGACCGGCCACCACTTCGCCCGGCCGGGAAATCGGTTCTGGCCCGCCCTGTTCCGCTCCGGCTTCACCCCACGCCGATTCCGCCCCGACGAACAGCGGGAACTGCTGGCGCTGGGACTGGGCATCACGAACGTCGCCGCGCGCACCACGGCCAAGGCCGACCAGCTCACCAGGGAAGAACTGCGCGAGGGCGGCCGCGCCCTGGTCGAACGCGTGCGGCGCCACCGGCCGCGCGTGCTGGCCGTGCTCGGCATCGGCGCCTACCGCACCGCGTTCGGCAGGCCGAAGACCACGATCGGGCCGCAGCAGGACCGCATCGGCGACACCGCCGTGTGGGTGCTGCCCAATCCGAGCGGCCTCAACGCCCACTACACCCTCGACGCGCTGGCCGAGGAGTTCCGCGCGCTCAGGGCGGCGACGCGCTAGCCTGCCCGGCTGTTTCCGGGGTGGGGGACGGGGTACCGCCGGAGCGCAGGCAGAGGCGGACAAGGGCCGTCACGGCGGCCCGGGAAGGAACACGATGGCGACGACCGATGCCGACCGGCTGCGTCAAGCGCTCTCCGGTCTCCATTTCCCGGCGGACAAGGAGGTCCTGGTCCAGTACGCGATCGACAACGGGACCGATCGCGACACCATACGGGCCCTGAAGGCGATGCCCCCGGCCGAGTACGCCAATCTCGCCGAGGTCAAGCAGTCTGTCTCGCTGGACGACGGCCGGTCGCCCGCCGAACGCGCGGCGTTGCATCGCGAGCGGACGCACCCCAATGTGACCGAACGCGAGCGGCCGGTGCGCCCGGTGAATCCCATCGTGGAAGAACTCGGAGTCAACCGCGGCAGCTGAAGGCGCGTGGGGTGACAGCACCGGCCGTCACAGCATATCCTCCGGTGTGGCGAACAGGGCGGCGAGCGCCCGCTGGTCCAGCTTGCCGCGTGCCGTGCGCGGCAGGCATGCCAGGTGCAGGATGCGCACCGGAATGCTGGGGGCGGGCAGCACCCGGCGCAGGTGGGCTCTGATCTCGGCGAGGCTCGGCGCGGAATCGCCGACCACGGCCGCCACCGGAACCTGCCCCATGCGCGCGTCGGGCAGGCCGATGCAGGCGGCGTCGGTGATGCCGGGCAGATCGGTCAACGCGGAGGCGACGGCGGCCGGTTCGACATTGAGGCCGCCGCGGATGAGCGTGTCACTCGCCCGGCCGAGCAGGATCAGGCGACGGCCGTCGAGCCTGCCGCGGTCGCCGACGGTGGTCCAGCCGCCGACCGGGCCACCGGTGACGCCGTCCTCGGTGAGATAGCCGGAGAACAGCATGTCGCTGCGCACGTGGACCAGCCCGTCGCGGATCTCGACCTCGACGCCGTCGAACAGCTCACCCGCGCTGCGGTCGTCGTCGACGCCGAGGTCACGGTCGTAGGAGACGAAACTGAGTTCGGAGGCGCCGTAGAAATGCACGAGGGAGGCCCGCGGCAGTACCCGGCGCAGCGCCTCGCGGCCGGAGCGCGGCCAGCGCGCGGCCGAGGACAGCACCTCGCGCACGCGCGGCCACGGGCCCGTGCCCGCGCGCACCACATCCCAGGCGATGGCGGGGACGCAGTACAGGTGGGTGGTGTGCTCGTTCAGCGAGTGCTCGACGCCGCGCAGATCGGCGGTGGCGCCCCTGGTCAGGGTGTGCAGCGCGCCGTAGAGGAAGTGGGTGTGGTCGAGGACGCCGGGGACGGCGACGCGATCGCCCTCGGCGATGCCGAAGGTGCGATCGGAGCGGTCCAGGGTGGCCGCCCAGGATCGTTGGTCGCGCACGAACAGTTTGGGTTCGCCGGTGCTGCCGGAGGTGACGCCGACGAGCAGCTCGTCGCCCGGCCCTGCGGTGCGGTGCGGGCCGTCGGCCTCGAGGTCGGCGGCGGTGACGGCGGTGTCGCAGCCGAGCCTGCGCAGCCGCTGGTGCTGCCGGGCGGCGGCCACCACGACGGACGGGCGCGCCAGGTCGAGCACGCGGCGCAGTTGTGCGGCGGTGAGGTGCCGGTGCAGCAGCACCACGCTGACCCCAGCCCGCATGGCGGCGGTGACCACGACCAGGGACTCGACATCGGAGGTCGGCAGCACGGCGATCCGCCGCATGCCGTCCAGTCCGGCGGCGGTGCGCCCGGTGCGGGACCAGAAGTCGCGGTAGTCGACGCGCTCCCCCGCACCGATGACGGCGAGCGCCTCGGGGGTGCGGGCGACCCGGTGGGCGATGCGGTCGGTCAGGAGCGCGCCCGCCCCCGCACCGGCCCGCTCGGTCACCGCCCCGTGCTCAGTCATCGTCCGCCCCGCGAGCCGCCAGCGCCTCCCCCATGGCGTCGGCCGTGCGCAGCGCCCGCACCAGCGCGGGCGTGACCAGGGCGGTCATCGACCACTCCAGCCCGCGCGCCCGCCTGGCCTCGGCGACCTCGTGCACGATCGAGGTCAGCAGCGGCACGCAGCGGATGGCCAGCGCGAGCAGCAGGCCGATCCGATCGGGGTCGACGCCGAAGCGACGCAGCGGCCCGAGACCGCGGGTGACGGCGTCGAGCATGTCGGTGACCCGGGTGGTGAGGGTGACCAGGGCGGCCAGCGCGACCGAGATCAGCAGCACCCCGCACACCACAACCGCCCTGGCGGGTGAGGTGAGCAGCACCTGGAAGACGGCGATGATCGCCAGCATCCACACCACCGGCCGCAGCTGGGCCAGCGCCACCCGCCAGCCGATCCCGGCGACGGCGAACAGCGCGGCGACCACGGCCACCGCGACGGCCACGGCCACGGGTCGGCGCACGATGACCGTCACGACCGCGATGGCGGCGAACAACAGCACCAGCTTCTCCCCGGCGGGCAACCGGTGCAGCGGCGAGTTCCCCGGCTGGTAGAGCCCGATCATCCGACCAGCTGCCGGTAGGCGGGCACGGCGTCGGCGGGTGTGCCGTCGAAGGCGACCCGACCCTCGTCGATGACGACGACACGGTCGAAGGTGTCGAGCAGCGCCAGCTGGTGGGTCACCACGACGACCTGCTGGTCGACCGCGTCGAGGGCGCGGGCGACGGTGCGGGCGTTGCGCAGGTCCAGCAGCGTGGTCGGCTCGTCGGCGACGATCACCGACGGCCTGCGGATGAGCACCGCGCCCAGCGCCAGCAGCTGCTTCTGCCCACCCGAGAGCAGGTGGGCCGGATGGTCGCCGTGCTCCTGTAGCCCGAAACGCTCGAGCATCTCCTGGACCCGCGCGGCGATCTGCGCTTTGTCCAGCCCGCTGCGCCGCAGCGAGAAGGCGAGATCCTCGGCGACGGTCGGCATGACGATCTGCGTGTCGGGGTCGGTGAACACGAAGCCGACCTTGCGCCGCACCTGGGCGCCCTTGCGGGCGGCGTCGACCCCGTCCACGGTGACCGTGCCGGAGGTGGGTTTCAGCAGTCCGTTGATCATGCGCGCGAGCGTGGACTTGCCCGACCCGTTGGCCCCGATGACGCCGATGCGCCGCTCGGTCAGCCGCAGGTCGATCGAGCGCAGCACCTGCCGCTCGCCGTAGCGGTGACTCACCGCGTCGAAGACGATCTCGCTCACGCCACCTTCTCCACCAGCATCGCGATTCCCTGCCCGCCACCGATGGCGCAGGCGGCGATCCCGAGTTCGGGGCCGTCCTCGGCCAGCATCTGACTCGCCAGGCGCACCAGCAGGATCGCGCCCGAGGCGCCCCACGGATGCCCCATCGCGATGGCGCCGCCCTGCGGGCAGATCCGCTCCTCGTCGATACCGAGTTCGTCGGCCACCGCAAGCACCACCGCCGCGAAGGCCTCGGTGATCTCCACGATCCCGATATCGGTGATCGACAATCCCGTGCGGCGCAACAACTTCGCGATGGCGGGGGCAGGCCCGAGGCCGGGCAGGGCCGGATCGCAGCCCGCGACGGCGCAGCCGAGCACCCGAAGCGCGGGCAGTCCGGCCGCGCGGTCCCGCGTGGTGACGGCCAGGGCGGCCGCGCCGTCGGAGATGCCGCAGGAGTTGCCCGCGGTCGCGGTGCCGTCGGGGGTGAAGCTGGGGCGCAGCCTGGCCAGCCGCTGGACCGTCATCCCGGCGCGGATGCGCTGGTCGCGCTCGACGCCGGCGACGGGGACGATCTCGGCGGAGAAATCGGTGGCCGCGGCACGGGTGTGGGAGCGCGCGGCGTAGGCGTCCTGGCGTTCGCGGCCGATGCCGAACTTCGCGGCCAGGGCGTCGGCGGCGGCGCCCATGTCGGGATCGGGGAACTCCGGCGGAGCGAACGGGGCGCGGGTGTAGCGGACGGGCTCGGCGTCGCCGACCGGCGGCCAGAACCGCCACGGCGCGGTGCTCGCCGATTCCACTCCGCCCGCGAGCAGCAGGTCGTCGCCCGCGCGCACCCGGCTCACCGCCTGCATCACCGCGTCGAGGCCGGAACCGCACTGCCGGTCGACCGTCACTCCCGGCACGTCCGCACCGAGCCCGGCGCGCAGGGCAGCCACCCGGGCCGGGTCGCCGCCCGGTCCGAGGCAGTTGCCGAGCACCACGTCGTCTACCTCGGCGTCGACACCCGCGGCGCGGACCGCGTCGTGCACCGAGCGCAGCACGGGGGCGGCCAGGTCCGTGACGGTGAGGTCGGCGAAGCCGTGCCCGGCATTGCCGATGGACGTGCGGCGCGCGGCGATCAGGACGGGGGTGCGGCTCATAGCACCATATTCTTCAGTTCCCCCCGGGCGACCTTGCCGGAGGCCGTCCTCGGCAGCGCGGGCACGGTGATCCAGCGGCGCGGCACGGCCTCCTTGCTCAGCAGGGCACGGGCGTGCGAGCGCACCGCGGGCACGCGGGCCGGGTCGTCGAGTTCGAGCACCGCGGTGACGATCTCGCCGAACACCTCGTGTGGGGCGCCGATGACGGCCACCGCGGTCACCCCGTGCACACCGCCGAGCACCCGCTCCACGTCCTCGGCCACCACCGTGGTGCCGCCGACATTGACCACGCCGTCGCCGCGCCCGCGCACGACCAGCGCACCGTCTGCGCGCAGTTCGGCCAGGTCGCCCACCGGAAACCATTCCGGCGCGCCGAGCACGGTGTAGGGCGAACGGACGTACAGCAGGCCGTCACGGATCTCGACCCGAACCCCGTCGAGCACCCGCAGCGGCTCGGGCACCCGGCGGGCGGCCACGAGCGAGACCTCCGCGGAGCCGTAGTACTCGACGACCTCCAGCCCCTCGGCGGCGGCCGCCGCGCCCTCGTCCAGGGCGATGCCCGCGACCACGGCGGTGCGCAGCCGGGGCGCGTTCGCGGCCAGGTCACGCAGCACGGCGGGGACCGCGTGCGCCACGGTCGCGGTCGCGGCGTCGTCGGTGACGCAGGCACCCAGCCACAGCGCGTGCAGGGCGCCGAACAGGTGCATGGTGGCGTGCAACGGGCCGGTGAGCAGTACCCGGTCGGTCTCGCGCACGCCGGTGATCTCGGTGAAGGCCGGGAAGCTGTCGTACCAGGAGGCGGCGGTGCGGGCCAGCGGCCTCGGCCTCCCGGTGGAACCGGAGGTCGCCACCAGCAGGAACGCCCCGGCGGGCACGTGCTCGCGGACCGGCCGCACCGCCGGGTTCTCCACCCGGACCGGCACGCCTCGGCGGGCGGCGGCGCAGACACAGATCAGCGCGTCGAACGTCGACAGCGGCGAGGCGTCGTAGCCGGCCTGCCCGGCGTGCGCGCGATTCCACTCCTCGGCCGCCCGGTCGAGTTCCCGGTAGGTGAACGTCCGTCCGCCGAGGTCGAGGGCCGGCCGGTCGTCGGCCCGGCCCCGCAGCGGGTCAGGCACCGGTCAGACCGGGATAGGCCCGGTGCACGCCCTTGGCCACCACCGTGGCGACCACGACCTTCGCCAGGTCGCCGGGGATGAACGCGCCGTTGGAGGTGATCGCCTCCACCACGCCGAGGTCGCTGCGCAGCAGCAGGCCCGCGGTGCCGAAGGCGTAGACCACCACGAGCCCGCCGAAGGCGTTGATCAGCAGCGCGGGCAGCACCGGGTATTTCGGCAGGATGCGTTCGGTGAGCCAGCCGATCACCAGCGCCGCCGGAATCCAGCCGATCAGGTAGCCCGCGCTCGGCCCGGCCAGTGCGGTGAGGCCGGTGCGCCCGCCCGACAACAGCGGCAATCCGATGAGGGTCAGCGCGATGAAGACCAGCACCGCCGCCGTCCCCTTGCGCGCGCCGAGCACCGCGCCCGCCAGCAGCACGCCCAGCGTCTGCAAGGTGATCGGGACACCGCTGAAGCCGACGGTGATCGCGCCGGGCAACCCGAGCGCGGCGATCAGTGCCGCGAAGACGGCGACCTGCGCCATGTCCCTGGCGGTGAACCCGATCCGCCGCGAGTTCTCGACGCTGTCCATCGACAACCTTCCGCCCTACCGACTTGAACGGCGTTCAAGGTAGCAGATCCGTCGCCGACCGTCGCACGTCACGAGGGATGGCGACAGCCTCAGAAGGCGTAGCGGACGGTCAGCCAGGGGGCACGGTGGGCGATGAGGTCGGTGAGGGCCGACACGCCCGCGGCCTTGATGTCGTTGCGGTAGCGCACATTCCACATGCCCGACTGCGACCGCTTGGCCTGCTGGATCGGCGGCTGCCACAGCAGGTCCTCCGCCTTGGGGTGCCAGCCGAGGTTGATCTCGTGCAGTGCGGCGTTGTGGGTGAGCATGATGATCTCCGCGGCGGCCTGCGCCTTGAAGGCCGCACCGGTGCCGTCGGCGAGCTGCCCGAGCAGTTCGTCCCAGTCCTCCTCCCAGCCCGGACGCACCACCACGGGCGAGAAGTTGACGTGCACCTCGTAGCCCGCCGCCACGAAGTCGTCGATGGCGGCGATGCGCTCGGCGATCGGGCTGGTGCGCAGGTCGAGCAGGCGCGCGTCGGCCTCGGGCACGAGGGAGAAACGGATACGCGTGCGTCCGCGCGGGTCGAGGTCGAGCAGGTCGCGGTTGACGTGTTTGGTGGCGAACGAGGCCTTGGCCGTCGGCCAGCGGGCGAAGGCGGTGACCAGGTCGGCGACATTGTCGCTGACCAGCGCGTCCACCGAGCAGTCGCTGTTCTCGCCGAGGTCGTAGACCCAGGCCTCGGGGTCGCACTGGTTCGGCACGGTCTTGGGCCCCTGTTTGCTGACGTGCCTGCCGAGATAGCCGATGATCCGGTCGATGTTGGTGAAGACCGTGATCGGGTTGGCGTAGCCCTTGCGGCGCGGCACGTAGCAGTAGGCGCAGGCCATCGCGCAGCCGTTGGAGGTCGAGGGGGCGATCCAGTCCGCGGAGCGGCCGTTGGGCCGGGCGGTCAGCGATTTCTTCACCCCCAGCACCAGGTCCTCGGTCTTGACCCGGATCCAGCGGTCGACATTGCCCGCGTTGCCGTGCAGCTCGTCGATCTTCCAGTGCGAATCGACCGGGATGATCTCGGCGTCGGGGAAGCGCGCCCGCACCTGCTGTCCACGCGGGCTGTCCAGGGCCTGCGGCTCGGCCCACAGGCGGCGGACGTCCAGCAGGCGGGGGCCGTGGCCGGACCGGACGCGTTCCTCGGCGGCGGATCTGTTCACAGCTCCTGCCTACCGCGCCCCACCGACACATTCCGCCCCCGCCCCTCGGGCCGCGACCGTGCACGGGTCACGAAAAGCGCCCATGACCGGTGTGGGTCCGTCCTGCGCGGGTAGCGCGACGGTATGAGCATTATCGCCGCGATGATGGACACCCACCCCGCCACCGACACCCGGCCCGCCCAGTCGGAGCTGATCGCCTGCCTACAGGCCTGCCGCAAATGCGCGCAGGTCTGCACCCTGTGCGCCGACGCCTGCCTGAGCGAGGAATCGGTCGCCGACCTGCGCGAGTGCATCCGCACCGATCTCGACTGCGCCGACATCTGCGCCACCACCGCGGCGGTGCTCACCCGCCGCGGCGCCGACGCCGGTATCACCCGCGCCCTGCTGGAAGCCTGCGCGGTCGCCTGCGAGACCTGCGCCGCCGAGTGCGACCGGCACGCCGCGCATCACGAACACTGCCGCCTCTGCGCGGAGGCCTGTCACCGCTGCGCCCGGGCCTGTCGCGACCTGCTGGCCGCACTGAACTGACTCACCCGCGATTCCGGCTCACCCGCAACCGATCGACAGGTCCAGATCACGGTCACGCTCACGGCGTGGCCATGATCTGGGCCGCGCTGGCCTTCAGATGGGCGTTGGCCCAGCGCATCTGGCGCAGGGTCTGTGGATGGCAGCGCCGGGTGAGGGCGAGCAGTTCACGATCCTGACGCGCCTGCGCGGTCTGCGCCAGGATCTCCCAGTCCAGGGACGCACCCGCGGCCATCCGGTGGATGTCGCGCAGGTCGGCCAGGAGCAGCAGGGCCGGATCGTGGCGGCGGCCGAGAAGCTCGCTGCCCTTCTGCCGGATCGCGGCGAGCAGGTTCGGGTCGTGGGCGGGCTCGGGGTCGAGATCGAGGTCGTAGTCGCGGCCGATGCGGGCCAGTTCGCGCACGTGCTCCTGCGACCAGCGGGCCAGATCGCGGCCGAGGTGGAAGATCTCGTGGTCGGCCTTGTGCCGGTCGGACGCGCGGAGCAGGTGCGCGGCCAGCGCGCTCTCGACGCGGTGCAGTTCCTCGATCGCCATGCCGACCTTGCTCACGCCGCGCCTCCCGTCGTCTCGGTCACGACGCCCGCCCGTCCTGCCACGGTCTCGGCGACGCCCGCGCGCACCGGCCGCGAGGCGGTCGTGGTCGGTGCGGCCGCGGCGCCCTCGGCGCGGCCGACCCGGTGGACCCGGGCCGCCCCCGTCTTGAACAGCGGCTGTTTGGAGGCGGGGTCCCAGTCGGTGATGGTCAGTTCGTTGGCCGCCCGACCGTGCCCGTCCGGCTCGTGCCCGGCGGGGGTGTCCCAGTAGCCGTAGTGGAACGGCAGGAACAGCACACCGGGACGGATGCCGCTGACCCGCAGCCGGGCGGTGACCGAGCCGCGCGGTGTGGTGACGCACAGCAGGTCGCCCTCGTCGAAGTCGTGGCGCCGGGCGTCCTCGTCGGACATCTCCACCCACACCTGTGGTGCGGCGGCCTGCAACTGCGGCGCCCGTCCGGTCTTGGTGCGGGTGTGGAAGTGGTAGAGGGTGCGGCCGGTCACCAGGTGCAGCGGGTAGTCGTCGGAGACGGTCTCGTGCGGCGGCAGATATTCGGCCGCTTTGATGATCGCCTTGCCCGCCGGGTTCATCGCGCGATACTCGGTCGGCTCCAGCGGCGCGCCGGTGATCAGGTCCCTGCCGTAGCTCTCGCAGTAGTCCGGGTCGGCGAAGAAGGCGCCGTCGGCGTAGAGGCGTTCAGTGCCGTCGGGGTGTTCGGCGGTGCACGGCCACTGGATGCCGCCACGTTCGCGCAGCATGTCATAGGACAGACCGGTGTAGTCGCACGGTCGCCCGGCCGAGCACCGCTGCCACGCCTGGAACGCTTCTTCGGGGGTGCGCCACTTCACCAGTGGCGCGCCGTCCTTGTCGGTCAGGTCGAGCCGACGGGCGTAGTCGAGGAAGATGTCCAGGTCGGGGCGGGCTTGCCCGGGCGGGTCGACCGCCCGTTCCGACAGATGCACGGTGCGGTCGGCATTGGTGAACGTCCCCGTCTTCTCGCCCCAGGTTGCGGCGGGCAGCACCACGTCGGCCAGCTGCGCGGTCTCGGACAGGAAGATGTCCTGCACGACCAGGAACAGGCGGTCCTGGCCGAGGATGCCGCGCACCCGTGCCAGTTCCGGCAGCGACACCGCCGGATTGGTGCCGCTGACATACAGCAAGCGGATCGATCCGTCCTCCACGTAGCGCATCATCTGCATGAGATGGGTGGGGGCGCTGTAGTGCGGAATGCGCATCCGGTCGATGTGCCACACCTCGGCCAGTTCGCGCACGTGCGCGTCGTTCGCCCAGTTGCGGAAGCCGGGCAGGTCGCCGTCTGCGCCGCACTCGCGGGTGTTCTGGGCGGTGGGCTGACCGTTCATCTGCAGGATTCCGCAGCCGGGCCGGCCGAGCATGCCGCGCAGCAGGTGCACGTTGTTGACCTGGACCGCCGCCGCGGTGGCCTGATGGGACTGGTAGAAGCCCTGCAACACCGTCGACAGCAGCCGCCGGGCGGTGTCGAGCAGCCGGGCCGCCGCGCGCAGGTCGGCCACCGGCACATCGCAGATCTCGGCGGCCTTCTCCGGCGGACAGGACTCGAGCTGGGTGCGCAGTTCGTCGAAGCCGACGGTGTGCGCGGCGAGGTAGTCGTGGTCGATCCAGTCGTTGGCGATGATCTCGTGCAGCAGCGCGTTCATCAGCGGCAGGTTGGTGCCGGGCCGGGGCGCCAGGTGCACGGTCGCCGCGCGGGCGACCGGGGTGGCGCGCGGGTCGACACAGATCAGCGCGGGCGGGTCCGGCCCGGCGAGCCGGTCCAGCACCCGCGACCAGAGCACGGTCTGTGTCTCGGCCATGTTGTGCCCGTAGAGGGCGATCACGTCGGCGTGGTCGATGTCGGTGTAGGAGCCGGGCTGGCCGTCGCAGGCGAAGGACTCCTTCAGCGCGGCCGCGGCGGTGGCCGTGCACAGGCGGGTGTTGCCGTCCATGTGGTTGGTGCCGATGCCGCCGTGTCCGATCACCGCGAGCGTGTAGTACTCCTCGCAGAACAGCTGGCCGGTGGTGTAGAAGCCGATCGAACTCGGACCGCGTTCGGCCAGCAGCTCTTTCGTGCGCCCGGCGACCGCCGACATGGCGGTGTCCCAGTCGGTCTCCACCAGCTCGCCGCCGCGGCGGATCAGCGGTGTGGTCAGCCGATCGGGTGAGTGGGTGGCCTGCCAGCCGAACAGATCCTTCGGGCCGAGCCTGCCGTGGTTGACCCGGTCGTCGCCGCGGCCGCGCACCCCGACCACGCGGCCCGCGCGCACCGCGATGTCCATGGCGTCGCCGTTGGAGTGCAGCAGCGAGGCCGAGCGGACCCAGGCCTCGACATCGGATTCGGACACCCCCGGTTCGAGGTAGGCGTCGACCCGCACGGGCCACTGCTGTCCGGCGCCGTACGGGGTCCGCGAACCCCACGGCTCGGCTATCCGATCGACGTCGGTCACACGCCGGTGATGCCCGGGAACGCGCGCGGCAAACCGCGAGGCG
>Ga0079224_100001531_pt1 | contig 26809 bp, 17 predicted proteins | sample Stecom2015_FD_80414 | JGI IMG/M metagenome (GOLD analysis project Ga0079224, IMG submission 80414) | Agricultural soil microbial communities from Utah to study Nitrogen management - Steer compost 2015 | ecosystem: Environmental > Terrestrial > Soil > Agricultural land | place: USA: Utah... | reverse complement strand
TCGAGGTGCAGCCGCACCGTGTTGGGTGAATCGTCGAGGATCTCCGCGGCGCCTTCCCGCGCCACCTCCACCGCCTTGCCGGCCGGGGTGATGCGGCTCACCAGCCAGAGCTGCCTGCCGTCCTCCGGTACGCTGCGGCGCCCGGTGAGAATCATCTCGGTGGCCACCTTCTGGGGAATCTGGCGGGGCAGGCGCACCAGGCCCCCGGCGCCGGCGTAGAGGCCGACCTTGACTTCGCTGAGGGCCATTTGCGCCTTCTCATCGGCGACCACGATGTCGCAGGCCAGGCAGATCTCCAGGCCGCCACCCATGGCAAAGCCGTTGACCGCGGCGATGATGGGCTTGTTGCGATTGGCCCTGGAGGTAAGACCGCCAAAGCCGCTCTTGGGGATATACATGGGTTTGCCGGAGGCGCTGTATTTGAGGTCGTTGCCGGCGCAGAAGGCATCGCTGCCGGCGCCGGTGAGAATACACACCCAGAGGGTGGGGTCGGCGTAGAAGGCGTTGAAAATCTCGTCCAGCTCCTCGTGGGACGGCGGGTGCAGGCAGTTGCGGGACTCGGGACGGTTGATGGTAACTTCCAGCAGGTGGTCGTCGCGCTTCACCAGGCAAAATTCGTAGCTGTCGCGAAAGGCCGGTGCCTTTTCCGGGAACAGTGCCTGCAGGCTGGCTTCGTCAAAGGCAAAGCGATTGCCCATGGGGGTGGACTTGACATGGATGGTCTGGCCAATGGGGTCCCCGGCGAGCATCTTGTGCAGGGTTTCGCCATCCCCCTGTTGCTGGTTGGCGATAAAGCGCTCGTTGGTGGCAGTGAGGCGGCCAAAGATGATGGCGGTGGCGGGGGCGCCCTTGTTGTAGGTGATGGTGTAGGTTTCGATAACCCCTTCACCGTCTGCGGCGTAGGCCATTTTGGGGCTGGGCAGGTTGTCGATCTGGCGCTGCAGGGGCTTGCTGTCGCAGACCTTGAATTCCACGGGCCTGGTGGAGTACACCCCGGCGGAATACTTGGACATCATGCCGCCATTGGCGCCGATAAAGCCGTAGCTGCCGGGTTTGGCCCGCAGCTTGGCGGCGAGGGAGCAGATGGCGTGCATCGAGTAATTGTTTCCCGCGCCGCCAAAAAACGGCAGCCCGCCGGTGAGGGTCAGGCCCCTGGGGTCATCGGGAGCAACGCCCAGGGAGTCGCAAATATTGAATACGGGAATGGGAAAGCAGCTGTAGAGATCGATAAAGTCCAGGTCGTCGATGCCGATACCGGCAAACTCCAGCGCTTTTTGTGCCGCCAGGGTGGAGGCCGGAGACTTGCTCAGATCCTCCCGCTCCACTACCCAGCGCTCGGTGAGGTCGGCGTAACCGTGGAGATAGATCCACTTGCTCTCGTCGATACCCAGGGCCCTGGCCTTGCCCGCGGAGGTGAGCAGCAATGCCGCGCTTTGATTGACCTGGTCCCGGGACACCATGCGCCTGGTGTAGGGGTCGGCGATCAGGCGGTTGTCCTCGGTGACTTCCGCCAGCTCCTCGGCGCTGAACACCGCCTTCGACATGGAGTGGGGATTGGCCGCCGCCACCCGGGTGAAGGGGGCGAAGAGTTTGCCCATCTCCAGGCGGTACTGCTCCGTGGTCAGACCCAGGCGGGCGCGACGGGCGTGTTCAAACATGGCGTAGGCCGGCGGCGCGCCGATCACCTGGTGCTGCATCAGGGCCCGGGTCATGATGCCGCCGGAGCCGGCGCCCCTGTCCTCCACACTGCCGTCGACGGTTTCCGACCAGTCGACCTTTTCCTTCTTGCCCGCCAGATAACGGGTGGTGGAAATAGCTTCGGCACCCACCAGGATTCCCATCTCGATCTTGCCGGCGGCAATCTTTTCACAGAACTCGGCCACCAGGTGCTGGGGGCTCTGGCCCCCGGCAATTTCCCAGATGGCGATCTTGGGATCGATACCCATATGTTTGGCGATGGACCTGGGGAAACAATTGGACTTGCCAAAGGGACCCGCCAGGCGGGGGGAGCTGTCCTCGAAGGTGCGCACCGAGGCGATGGCGTCCACATGGGGAGCCAGGGCGGCGAGGGAAAGGGCATCCGCCAGGGCCTGCTTGCCCGCTTCAGTGGCCAGCTGCACCGGTGACAGGGCCCTGTAACCGGCATCGTCCAGGCGCTCGGAATATTCGCCGACGCCAACCAGCACCGGGGTATTGGGATTGATCATGGGTAACTCCTTATTGCTGTGGTGATCCGGGCAGGGCCCGGATTCGGTGTTCTGGGACGGTTGAAATTATTGACTCGCAAACTGCCCGAGGGACGCGGCGACAAAAGGCAAATTTATACAAATATGCTCATATTTTCCAGCGCTTTCAGCGGCCGGCGGAAGCGTCAGGTCACCTTGCGGATCAAGCCTTCCTGAGCCGCGGTGGCCACCAGGTTTCCCGCCAGGTCGTAGATGTAGCCCAGATTCAGGCCCCGGGAATTGACCGCAGTGGGGCTGTGGAGGTCGAACAACAGCCAGTCGTCGATACGAAACGGGCGGTGGAACCACAGGCTGTGGTCAATGGTGGCGCCCTGGATCTCGGTGCTGAAGGAACGCACTCCGTGGGGCCGCAGGGCGGTGCTCAACAGGTGATTGTCGGAGGCGAAGGCGAGGATTTGCTGGTGTATCGCCAGCGCGTCCGGGAGCCTGCCGTCCGCTTTCATCCAGACCTGGTTGCCCGCCGGCACAGCGGCCCCTTCGGCTATCAGGGGGTGGACCTGGCGAAACTCGACGGGCCAGTGGCTGGGCCGGCGGAAGCTGTTGGGCTGCTCGGCAAACAACGCCTGATCTGTCTTTAGGCTCTCTGGACCCGGAACCCGGGGCATCGGGCTCTGATGCTCAAAGCCCTGCTCCCGCTTCTGAAACGAGGACTGGCAGCTGTAGATGGCGCGGCCGTGCTGGCGGGCGGTGACCCGGCGGGAAAGGATGCTCCTGCCGTCGCGGATTTTTTCCACATCGTAAATCACCGGCCTGGCGGGGTCGCCGGGACGCATAAAGTAGGCATGCATGGAGTGCAGGGCAAATTCGTCGGGCACCGTGTGCTGGGCGGCGCTGAGGGACTGGCTCATCACCTCGCCCCCGTAGAGGCGAACCCCCGAGCCCCAGGTGCCGCGGCCGAGAAACAGATTGTCGTCGAGAACTTGGAGTTGATTGCCTTCCAATAGTGCAGCCAGGGCGGGGTTCATGGCGATTGGGCTCCTGAGGTGTTGGTTGACACATTTTACCGCGGTGGGTGCAGGGGATTGCGCCGTCACCTTGGCTACAACAGATCCGTCTCATAGTGACAGATACCGTCCTTCATCAGGACGCGATTGCGGTGCCCAGACACATCCGGGTCGCCGGAGCCATAGCCAACGTCGCCGTTGTAAAGCATCAGGAATTCCTTGCCCTGCTTGTGGCCGACCTTGGGCAGGTAATGGAAAATCCCCCGCTCCTTGTAAAAGTCCAGGGCTGCGGCACAGTTGCTGAAGTGACTGAGTTCGGTAAGGGTAACCACGGTGGGCGGGGCCATGGGCAAATTGCCCTCGCGGTGCATTGCCAGCGCCTGGCTGGGTTTGAACCAGGCGTAGCCGACAATCTCGTGGTCGTCGATACTCACCACCTGCTCGCCCCCGTCGTCGCTGATAAAAAACCAGGTGGCGAAGCGAGTGGCCAGGCCCTCCGGGGGAGTCCAGTGGGCAAAGGGCAGCAGGTCTGTATAGTTGAGGTCAATCCCCGCCTCCTCCATGGTTTCCCTGGCGGCGGCGATCTGGGCCGCCTCCAGTTCGTGGGCGCCCTGCTCCAGGTCTTCGGCGTCCAGGCTACCGCCTGGAAACACCCACATCTTGGCGAAAAATCCGTGGCTGCTGCGTTCCAGCAACAAAACTTCAAGGCCTTGCTCGCTGTCGCGAACGAGCACAGCGGTGGCCGCTTTTCTTAGGTTGGTCATGGTGGCTTCGGGTCTCTGGTGGGTGTTCTGCCGCGGGTTTATCCGGCGGGCAATGATGCTGGCTGACGGTCTAGGGATCCATCAACCCTATGCAGATGCCTGTTTTTGAGTCTACACTGTCGCGACTTTGGCAACCAGCCCCGGCCCACTGCCCGCTGGTGTTTCGCCCCTCCCCTTCTTCCATCATAAAAATTCGAGGCTGCACCATGACCTTTGACAAGCACAGGTTTCCCTATGACAGCGCCGTCCATTTCACTGAAAAGGACGACCAGCTCCACCACATACGCTACCCCAACAAGGACTGGACCGAGACCACCTGGTGGTCCTTCAATGTTCCCGAGCGCGGCCTCGCGGGGTGGCTGTATTGCCAGATGCGCCCCAATCTGGGGGCGGTAACCGGCGGCGCCTTTGTCTATGGCCCCCAGGGCTGGCTGTCCTGGGAGATCCCCTACTACGGCTGGTTCAACTTCCTGCCCATGGACCCTGATATGGATCTGCGGGATGTCACTTTCCGCAATGGCGTGAGCGTCAAGATGCGCGAGCCCGGCATGGTCTACGATCTCGGCTTCCGCTTCCGCGACCAGCAGGAGTTTGTCGCCGACCTGCATTTTGAAGGCCTGACCCCGCCGGTGCCCCATGTCCACGGGGCGCCGCCCTTTAGCGACTCCTCCCACTACGACCAGCACGGCCGGGTCACCGGCACTCTGTACCTTCACGGAGAGGAGATCCCCGTCGACTGCTTCGCCGTCCGCGACCGCTCCTGGGGCCGCCGCCCGGAACACACAGGTCCCACGGCAAAACGGTTGAGCTATGTGTTCGGCACCGTCTCCCCCGACGAGATGTTCCTGATTTTCACCCTGCCCCAGCACAACACCCCGGATTGTGAGGTGGAGCACCTGTCCTCCGGCTACCTGGTGCGGGACGGGGTGTTGCGGCGCCTGAAAGCCGCCACCCGCCACAATCAGCGGGACCCGGGCACCGGCGCCATCGCCAGCCTGGAAGTGAAGGGCGAGGACGAGGATGGCCGCACCTTTGCCATTACCGGGCAGCCGGTCAGCCGCATGGCCCTGCACACCACCACCAGTCTGTGTATCAACAGCTGCCTCAAGAGGAGCATCGACGGCCGCGAGGCCTGGGGGGAAGACCAGGACGTGTGGCCCCTGTCCCTGATGCGGGAGGCCCGCGCCAGGGTGCCGGGAAAGCAGGGGGCGATTTAGATAAAATTGGTCCAAAGCCATTGGTCCAAAGCCAAGGTGTCGGGCGGTAAACTTTAGCCGATGGGCTTCCACCGATCCGCCTAACCCTCGGGAATCAACACCTCCGCCTGGGGGCAGATTTCCCGCACCTTGGCGGCAAACACCCCCTTGGCTTCGGGGTCCCCGTGGACGATGCGAATCTGCTTGGGCTGATGGTGGATACGCCGGATAAAGCGCAGCAAATCCCCCTGGTCGGCGTGGGCGGAATAGCCGCTGATAACGTGAATACCGGCGTTGATGGTGATCCGCTCTCCGTCCAGCACCACATAACCGTGCTCCGGGCCGTAGCGCTGGATATCGCGGCCGGGGGTGCCCTCCGCCTGGTAGCCGACAAAGATCACATCGGTGCGGGGGTCGGGCAGCAGCGCCTTGAGGTAGTTGACGATGCGGCCTCCGGCGCACATGCCGCTGGCGGCAATCACAATGGCGGCGCGGCCGCTGTCCTTGAGGTAGTCCACCAGCTTGAGGTGGTTGACGTGCTTGTCCACGGTGATCAGCTGGTCAAAGTCCAGGGGGTGGCGACCTTCCGCCACCCGCTTGCGGGCCTCAGCATCCCAGAGCTCCCGCAGCTCCCCGTAGGACCGGGTGAACGCCGCCGCCAGGGGGGAGTCCACCACCACGTCCACATTGTCCCAGTCCAGGGAGCCACCCTTCTCCGCCCCTGGACCATTGTTGTGGCGGTGGATGATCTCCTCGATCTCGTACAGCAACTCCTGGGTGCGGCCGATGCTGAACGCGGGGATCAGCACAGTGCCGCCATTGCGGTAACAGTGCTCGATCACTTCCTTCAACTTTTTGCGGCGTTTTTTGCGGCCTTCGTGAAGGCGGTCGCCGTAGGTGCTCTCGATAACCAGGGTGTCGGCCCTGTAGGGAGGCTTGGGGGCCGGCAACAGGGGTGTGTGGGGGGCGCCGAGATCACCGGAGAACACCACCCGCTCACGGCGACCGCCCGCACCCACATCCAGTTCCACATAGGCGGAACCGAGAATATGGCCGGCGATACGGAAGCGGAGATTGACCACAGTTCCCTTCACCGACTGCAGCAGTTGCCAGCGGTCGTAGGGGACCGGAACCAACTGGGCCTCCAGCCGCCCCATGACCTTGTCTATCAGCTCTTCATTGCGGGTGACCCCCACTTTCATCGCGTCCGCCAGCACCAGGGGCAACAACCTGGCGCTGGCGGTAGTGGCGTAAATGGGGCCGCTGAAGCCTGCCGCCAACAGCCAGGGAATCCGTCCACAGTGGTCCACATGGCAGTGGGTTACCACCAGCGCCGCGACGCCCTCCAGGTCAAAATCGACCGCCATGTCTCCGGGTTCCCGGCCACGGGACTCCGCCCCCTGAAACAGCCCGCAGTCCACCAGCAGGGACTCGGATCCGTTGACAAACAATTGATGGCAGGAGCCGGTAACCCCGGTCACTGCCCCGTGATGAATGATGTGGGCCACTATCTTCTCCCTATTGTGCTTGCCTCGCCCGCCGATCGGCACCGGATAATGACCGGCAGCGAAAATGCGGTTTACAGACGTTGTTTTCCTGTGGCTGAATTGTGGCCGACCAGACGGGCTCTAGCATAGCTTCACAGCCTGTGGTTAACCTGACACAGCTTTGCCGGTGGTGCAAGTCGGGGGCAGGCCCTGGGGGTCGCCCCGCCTGGTCAGCAGCCGCCATTCACAGGACACCTACAGGGGGCCACCCGGCACCATGTCCATCGTTGCCCTAGACATATTGTTGGCATTTGCCCTGGCCCTGGCCCTGGTGTGGCTGCTCGTCCCCGTGGCCATTCGCCTGCGCCTCGAGGACCGCCCCGACGAACGAAAAACCCACCATGGCCATATTCCCCTGATTGGCGGCATCGTCATCTATCTGACCCTGGTGCTGTGTATGCTGTTGATCCCCAGGCTGCAGCTGGACCGCCAAACAGCCAGTTTTCTGGTGGCCGGCGGGGTGTTGGTTATCGCCGGCGCGGTGGATGACCGCTCCGGCCTGGATGTCCGGCTGCGCATCCTGGTGGAGGCTGCCGCCGCCAGCATTTTGATTTTCGGCGGCCAGGTGTGGATTGGCAACCTGGGCAATTTGTTCGGCCTTGGCGAAATCCATATGCCCTTCTGGATTGCCTATCCCTTTACCCTGGTGGCGGTGTTCGGCATTCTCAACGCGTTCAACATGATCGATGGCATGGATGGCCTGGCGGGGGGCATCAGCCTGGCGGTGATCGCCATCCTGCTCCTCGTCACTGATATTTCCCCGGGGCTGGACACTTTGGGCCCGTTGCTGGTGGGCGCCCTGCTCGCCTACCTGATCTGTAATCTCAAATTGCTGCCCTGGCTGCCGAAGATTTTCCTGGGGGATGCCGGCAGTAAACTTATCGGCCTGGCGCTGGTGTGGTTTCTCATCGCCAGCGCCCGCAGCGGCAGCCAGGGCCAGGGGGGCATTGCCCCGGCCACAGCTCTGTTTTTGGTGGGCTTGCCGCTGTTTGACATGGTGGCCACCACCATCCGCCGCGGCCGTCGCGGGGTGTCCCCCTTCGCCCCGGATCGCACCCATATCCACCATTTGCTGTTGGCTGCGGGATACAGCAGGAGCACTGTCATGGGGATGGTGCTCGGTTGCGCCCTGGCGCTCAATTTGACCGGTGTGGCCCTCAGTCTTACCGAGGTCGCCGAGGTCCGGCAGTTTGCGGCCTTTTTTGCCCTCTACCTGCTCTATTCACAGCTCACCGGCAAAGTGCTGGACCGGATTGATCGGGCCCGCCAGCACCCCGTCACGGTAGGACGCAGCTGAGTAGCGAGCGGCGGATTATCCCGCCAAAGGCTCACAAAGCCGGCGCGCTGTGGCATTATCCGCCACGGATGAAGCAATACTATCCAGGGACCATTCATGCCTGTCCATCGACGGGCACACGCACCGGGAAGCTGCTCATGATTTTTGATCTCGTCAACAATGTGGCCCTGCTGTTGGCAGCGTGCTGGATACAATCTTTGATCAGCTATCGCTGGCAGAAGGATTCACTGCGGGCCCAGGTGGCGTCCGGCATGCTGTTCGCCTTTGCCACCGTCACCGTGATGATGATGGCAATCCTGCTCCAGCCGGGCCTCTGGCTGTGGGTGGACTCCAGCATGGTGGTCATCAGCGTATCCGCCCTCCTCTACGGCCCGGTGGCCGGGGGTATCGCCTTGGTGGCGGGCATCCTCTATCGCCTGTGGATGGGTGGCGTGGGGGCCACGGCCGGTGCCGTCGGCCTGGTGATCGCCCTGGTGGGTGGCCTGGGCTACCGACTATTGATTCGGCGCGGATCGGTAGGCCTGGGGGTGGTGCAACTGGTGGTGTTCGGCCTGCTGGTCAATGGCCTGGGCGCCCTCTTGCTCAACTACCTCTTTATCCTCAGCGACCAGGGCGCCCCTGCTGGGTATGCCGTCGGCGTGCTCCTTATCATGCCGGCGGCCACGGTGCTGCTGGGCCTGCAGCTGCAGTATATCGAGCGCAAAAAGGAGCTGGAGCGGCAGATCCAGGCCAATGAGCAGCGCCTGCGTTCCATCACCCAGTCGATTCCCGACCAGCTGATGGTTGCCGACACCAGTGGACAGTTGCTGGACATTATCACCCCTGCCGAGCTCGCCGCCCGCAAGGGGGAGTTGGTGGGCAAAAACCTCCACCAGCTGGACCCCGAGGCCTGGCGCGCCCACCACCAGTTGTTGATTGCCAAGGCACAGGAGAGCGCAGACGGCAGTTCCGACATTTATTCATCCAATCAGCGCTTTTTGCTGGACAGCGAATCCGATACCCAGGTTCACTACTTTGAATCCAACGCAAAAAAAATGATTGGCAGTGGCGACGAGGGGCGGATCCTGATCCTCACCCGAGACATCACCGAGCGCAAACAGGCGGAGGAGCGGATCCGCTTCCTCGCCCACTACGACCCGATGACGGAGCTGCCCAACCGCCACCTGGCCCGGGAAACCCTCGACAAGGCCATCGCCCGGGCGGCTGTCAGCGGTGGAGCCCTGGCCCTGGTGATGCTGCACCTGGACGATCTTTTTATTGTCAATCAGAGCCTCGGCAGCGGCGCGGGAGACCACCTGGTGCGGGAAATCGCCAAGCGCCTTGAGCAGCACAAGGGGCACGACAACTTCCTGGCCCGCTACTCCGGGGCCGACTTCCTGCTGGTGGTGGAGGGGGTGGTCGCAGCGGACTCAGTGCTGGATTTCTGCCACACCCTGCTCGCCAATATCGCGGCCGGGGTGCGCTATGAAACCCATGATCTCAAGATTCGCGCCTCCCTTGGGGCTGCCCTGTTTCCCGACCACGGCACAGACGCCAACCTCCTCATCCGCCGCGCCACCATCGCCAACCACCACGCCACCGAGAGCCTGGAAAACAAATGCCAGCTCTACCATGACCAGATGGACAGCGAGCTCACCGACTATATCGAACTGCGGGACAGGCTTTCCCGCGGGCTGCAGGAGGACGAATTCGAGCTGTACTACCAGCCCTACTTTGCCCTGGACAGCGGCCAGCTTCGCGGCGTAGAGGCCTTCCTGCGCTGGAATGTTCCGGAGTTGGGCATCAAGAGCCCGGCCTATTTCCTGGAGACCGCGGAAAAAAGTGGACTGATCATTGCCATCGGCGATTGGGTTCTGCAGCGGGTGGCCCGCCAGGCCAGAGAATGGCAGAGCGCCGGGCTGGATTTTGGCACCCTGGCGATCAATATTTCCTCGGCCCAACTGTCCCAGGGCAAGCTGGCGGCGAAGATCCGCGACATTGCCCGGGAGCTGGATCTGGACCCCCGCATGCTCACCCTGGAAATTACCGAGTCCTCCATCAACAGGGACATGGGGCAGACCGTCGCCATGGCGGGAGAGCTGAAGGCCATGGGGGTGGGCCTCTCCATCGATGACTTCGGCACCGGATTTTCCAATATTCAGTACCTGGGCCAGCTGGCGGTGGACAAGTTGAAGATTGACGGCGTCTTCACCAGGGCCATTGCCGAGGACGACGCCAAGCGGGATATCGTCAAGGCCATTATCCAGATCGCCAGGTCCCTGGGCATGGCCACCATTGCCGAGGGGGTGGAGGACGAAGCCACCAGAGCCCTGCTGCTGGCAATGGGTTGCAGCGAAGCCCAGGGCTACCTCTACACCAGGCCCCTGCCTGCGGAGGAGCTGCGGGTCTTCCTCCAGCAGCGGGGACACTTCCAGCGTTAGAGGAGCTATGCAGCTGGTGGCGGCTAAACGGCATCACTCAATGCTTGATATCCCGCTTCACGTGATACTCGATCTCGTGGGTGAGGGTGATATCCCCCAGCTTCTTGTCGTAGGTGGTGACAAACACCGTGACCTTGTCCGGCCACTCCCGGGTGTAGGTGCAGCCAAAGGCCTTGGGGTTGTTGCACGCCATCCACACATCGGGAAAAGAGCGCAGATAGATCAGTTCCATCCGCGGGTCCGCCACCACTTCCCCCATGGGCCTGCCGTAAAATTGGCGGGCGTACTCCGCCTCGCGGCCGCCAAAGCTTGAGTGAGCCGGCAGTCTGGGCACTTCGGTGCGGCAGGTGCCCTTGTTCTTGGGGTTGCCCTCGGCGTCAAAATAGCAGTACTCCCGCACGAAAATACTGGCGCGGCCAAAGTAGTTGATAAAAACCTCCAGGGCCTGCTGCTCTTGGGGCGTTATGGTGCCGTCGCCCTCAAGGTTTAATGCCTGGCCCGCGGCGGGAAGTGCCAGCAACAGGGCCAGACGCAGCAGGCGGGCAGGCCTGGCCATGGTCACCGCCACTCCAGGGATGCACCCGCCAGCTGGCCAAACTTCGCGGCGGCCATCTTAGCCCATGCCTCCATACAGCGGCGGCAAAGAGCTTGCACAATGGAACATAATTAGACTCCCGCCGCGAGTTTCAGCCCCCGGAGCCGATAACCCCGGAATCGTTGTCACCCTGGTATGAGCTCTCCGTCGCCTAGCGAAAGCGCTCGTCGTCCATTTCCAGGTCGCCGCTGGCAAGACCTGGTGCCACCTTGGCCAGCCGGATGCGGGTTTGCAGATTGCCCCTGGAGTCGACATTGCGCAAGGCCTCGTCCTTGGAAATTTTTTGCGCCATAAAGGCGTCGAAAACCGACTGTTCGAAGGTGATCATGCCGCTGTCGGCACTTTGCGCCATGGTGTCGCGGACGGATTCGAAATCCCCTTTCTGGATCAGATCCACGATAAACGGGGACGGCAGCATCAACTCGCAGGCCGGCAGGCGCTTGCCGTCGACACCCTTCATCAAGCGCTGGGAAAAGATGCCCCGCACATTCATTGCCAGATCGTCCAGCACCTGCTTGCGGGCGGTGTCGGGAAAGAAGTTCACAATCCGCTCCAGGGCCTGGTAGGCGTTGTTGGCGTGCAGGGTGGACATGCACAAATGACCGGTATCGGCATAGGCGATGGCGTGCTTCATGGTGTCCGCGTCGCGGATCTCGCCGATCATGATGACATCGGGCGCCTCCCTCAGGGCATTCTTCAGGGCGTTGCTATAACTCAGGGTATCGAGGCCAATTTCCCGCTGACTGACGATGGCCTTGTCGTGGCTATGGAGGTATTCGATGGGATCTTCGATGGTGAGGATATGCCCGGTTTTCTGGGCGGCACGGTGCTGGATCATGGCGGCCAGGGTGGTGGATTTGCCGGAACCGGTGGAACCCACCACCAGGATCAGCCCCCGGGGTTCGAGCACCAGGTCTTTCAGCTTCTGGGGCAGACCCAGGTCTTCGATGCTGGGGATGTTCGACTTGAGGTACCTGACCACCACACTGACCTGGCCCCGCTGATAGTAGACATTGACGCGAAAGCGCCCCAGCCCGGTGACAGAGACGGCGAAGTTGCTCTCCAGGTCGGACTCCAGATCGCGTTTCTGCTTGTCGCTCATCACGCCGTAAACCAGGGTCTTGATGGCCTCCGGCGTCATCATGGTGTTGGCCACCGGACGGGTGATGCCGTCGATCTTGATCTGCACCGGGGCCCCGGGCACAAAGTAGAGGTCGGAAGCATCCTTCTTGGCCATGGCCCCCAGGTAATCCACCAAGTCACTCATTTCGAAACTCCTCTCTACTGCACCGAGCTGCCGCCCCTCCGCACCCGGTGTTGGCAGCGGGCGCAGCTCTATTTTTCAAGCATCGATGACGCAATCTGCCGTCGGACGACGGCCGAAAATGAGTATATGACATTGATTGCGCAATTGTTACCATAGCAGTCACAGCCGCAGGGTACAGACAACGACTCGTGATCGAGCAAACCGTTACCAACGCCGAGGAGCTGAGCAACCTCCAGCTCTCCACGCCCCCCATGACCGAGAGTCAGCTGGGGGCGCAGTTTTTGAAAGCCGGGCTTATCGATCGCGAGCAGCTCAAGCAGATCATTGTCGAGAGTCACCGCAAAAAGAAATCCTTCCTCGACACCATGGTGGATCTGGGTCTGGTGGCCCACGAGAACAGCACCGAGGTGCTCTCCTCCCGCCTCGGCATTCCATTGGTACACGTCGCCGGCATGACCATCTCCGGCAATGTGGTCCACGCCCTTCCCACCCAGGTGATCGAGGCCTACAAGGCTTTCCCCATTGGTCTGGTGAACAACAGACTCTATGTGGCCATGCCCAACCCCTGCGATATCGATGCCGTCCACGCCATCAGCTTTGCCAGCAATCACCTGATCGAGGTGGTGATGGCGCCGCTGGCGGAGATCAATTCCCTGATGGAACGCTATCTCTTCACCTCGGAGGAGGACGACATCCTCTCGGAGTTCAACGACAACCTGGTGGAAAAAAAGACCATCAGTGACTCGGTGCAAATTCTCGAGGAGAAGGCGCTCCAGCAACCGGTGGTGAAATTCGTCGACTCACTGTTGCACAAGGCGGTGATTCAGGGGGTTTCCGACATCAATATCCGCCCCACCGACGACGGTGCCGACGTCTACTACCGTCTGGACGGCAAAATGCAGCTGCAGCGCAGCCTGACCCAGGCCCAGGCCGCCCCCATCACCACCCGCATCAAGATCATCTCCGGCATGAATATCGCCGAGCGGCGGCTGCCCCAGGACGGCGCCACTGCCTTCGACTACAACAAAAAACGCATCGATTTTCGGGTGTCGTGCATTCCCATGGTCAACGGCGAGTCCATCGTGATTCGGGTGCTGGACAGCTCCAAGGGGCTGGTGAACCTGGACGCCCTCGGGCTGCCGGTTGCCGAAATCCAGCGCATGCGCAAACTCCTTGCCCACAGCTACGGTATCTTCCTGGTGACCGGACCCACGGGTTCCGGCAAGTCCACCACCCTCTACGCGGTGGTTCAGGAACGCTTGAAAAATGACCCCCATATCATCACCGTGGAAGATCCCGTGGAGTACCGCCTCGAAGGGGTGGAGCAGATCCAGATCAAAACCAAGATTGGCTACTCCTTTGCCGAGGCCCTCAGGCATATTCTCCGCCACGATCCCGACGAAATCCTGATCGGCGAAATGCGCGATCACGAGACCGCCGAAATTGCCAGCAAGGCCGCCCTCACCGGCCACTTCGTGCTGAGCACCCTGCACACCAACGACGCCGCCAGCAGCGTCACCCGGCTGGTGGACATGGGCATCGAACCCTACCTGATCAACTCCGCCCTGGTTGGGGTGCTCGCCCAGCGCCTGATTCGCAGGATCTGCGAGAAATGCAAGCAGGCAGACCCGGACGAGCTTCACTTGAAGGCCTATTTCGAGCTTCCCGCCGACTTCCCGGCAATGACCGGCAGGGGTTGTGAACACTGCCACCACACCGGTTACAAGGGGCGAATGATGGTGGGCGAACTATTGGAAATGAGTCCGGCCCTGAAGGCCCTGGTCACCGCCAGCGCCGATGCCGACGCCCTCAAGGACCAGGCCGCCAGCGAGGGTATGGTGTCCCTCACCGACAATGCCATCCAACTCGCCCGGGAGGGCCGGACCACGCTTCAGGAGGTCTTCCGCATCAAGGCGGAATAACACCCTCCACCAGATCGCGGGCGCAGTCCACGTCCAGGGCCGCGGCGGGCATCGCCACAGTGACCAGCCTGTTGCCGGCGCCAAGCAGCAGCGGCTTGGCGCCCTTGTCCCCCGTCAGTGCCAGCAGGTCTGCAAAACAAGTGGCGGGAAATATCGCGGGAATACCCGGGCTGCCCATGTAGTGGGCGGCAACAATGGCCTCTGGTGCGGCGCGCCAGGCGGCGATCAGCCGGGCGAGATCATCGCCGCTGACCCTCACCTGGTCGGCCGCCAGCAGCAGCAGTCCCCGGCATTGGGGCCCGGCCGCGTCCACCGCGACGCGGATGGACGCGGCCATGCCTTCCCGCCAGGCAGCATTGATACAGACAGCAACCCCGGCAAAATCAAGTTGCGCGCGAATTCGGGTCCGATGGGCGCCCAACACCACCAGGGTTCGCGCCCCGGGGATTTGGCGACACACATCCACGCTGTGCTGAAGCAGCGGCTTGCCCAGCACGGGTGCCAGCTGCTTGATGCCGTCAAAGCGCCGGCCCTCCCCCGCCGCGAGGATGGCGACCACCAGCCCCTGATGCGCCAAGGTCACACCAGGCCCTGACGGGCCAGCTGTTGGTGGCACTGGGCGATCACGGAAACCGCAATGGATTCCGGCAGATCACCGCCGATATCCAGGCCCATGGGGCCGTGGACCGAGGCGGCGAAGTCGGAGTCCGCGGGGATGCCCGCCAGGGCCAGCACCTCGGCTTTTCGGTCTCCGGGACCCAGCAGGCCGATATACTTGGTTCTGCTGCCCCGGTCCCGCACCAGCCGCAACCAGGCGGCGTCCATGGCCAGGTTGTGACTCATCAAGATCACCCCGTCGGCATCCAGGGGTGGCCCCAGGTCCGCCGCCTGGCTGCGCACCAGTGCCTCGGCAGCGGGAAAATCGTGGCGGCGACCATAGGCGGTGCGATGGTCCGCCACAGTGACGCGCCAGCCCAGCATGGCGGCAATGCGGACCACCGGCTGGGCATCCACACCGCCGCCGATCACCCACAGCCTGGGGGGCGGTTTGGCGGTGGTCACCGCCCAGCTTTTGGCCCCGAGATCGAGGCGCCAGGCGCTGCGTCCACCACCGTCCCCCAAAGCCCCAGCCTCCAGCCCGGCGAGGCTGCCCGCCAGCAGGTTGTGCTGATCGTCCACCAGGGCAATGGCTTCCAGGTCCTTTACCTCGGGGCTGACAATACACTGCACCCGCCTGGTGGTGAGCCCCTGTTTCATCCGCGCCAACAGCCCGAGCAACAGATCCCGGTGGCCGGGGCCCAGCTCCTGGATCAGGACGCCGATTCTGCCGTTGCATCCCAAACCCAGTTCAGCGGCAATATTGCCGTCCTCGGTGCTGTCGTAGATTGCGTACTCTGGCTGGCGGTACTCCAGCACCCGCCGCGCCCTGAGTACGATATCCGATTCCAGACACCCCCCGCTCACCAGGCCGTGGCATTTGCCCAGGGCGCTGACCAGCATCATCGCCCCCGGCTTGCGGTAGCCGGAGCCCTCCTTGGTAACGACGGTGGCGGCTACCCAGGGTTGCTCCGCCGGGGATTCGGCATAGAGCTGCAGCAATTGATAGAGGCTGGTGTTGGATGATCCCGCTGGCGTGGTCATGGCTGATTAGATACTCCGCGATCAGGCCCCACAGGATACCACCGGGACCGGCCCGGGACACGTCTACCCCCAGAGGTTGCCGCCTGTTATATTGGCGTCAGCCCATGGCGGGGACCGGCTTGCCCCGCTGTGCTGTCACTCAGGAGGCGCTGTGTTGAGAATTGTCGTGCTGTTGTCGCTATTGGCTGCCCCGGCCCTGGGGCAGGTATACAAATGTGTCGATCCCGACGGCAAGATCTCCTTTTCCAGCAGCCCCTACTGCAGCCACCAGCAGGCCTATGCCGAAGGCCGCCAGGAGCCCCTGCAAACCGTGAGTCTGGCGAGCCTTGCCAGGACCTCCCCCAGCGAAACCATCGAGCTGCACTACCAGCGCGCCAGGCTGGCGGATCTGGTGGAGATCATCGGCGATGTGGCGGGGATTCCCGTCGAGGCCGTCGCCCTGGAGGGTTACACCCTCGCCATCGAGCAGCAACCCCGCTCCTGGTTGGAAATTTTTGATGAGCTGGTGGCGGAGCAGGCTCTCGATTACCGCCAGGCCTACGGCAAGGTCTATGTATACAAAAAAGGTACCATGGGCGAGACCATAGTGCACAACGCCGATCTCCTGCGCTGGTATCAGGACCAGCAGAGCTGGAACCAGGTGCTCAAAAATGACCGCATCATGCTCGCCATGAGAAGTTACCGGGACTCCGAGCTCAGGGACCGGCTGCCCGGGCTGTTGCGACGGGTACGGGAGGACCTGGGGGAGCATGCCCACAGCAACGCCGCCGAAGGAGTTGAGCTCAAGGAGACCTTCAGCGCCGGGGTGGGCGGCTCGGTCGCCGCGGCCCGCAGCCCCCAGGAGATACGCAACCAACAACTCCAGTCAGAGGCGGAAAAGCGCCGCGCAATCACAGAAAAGCGCCAGTCGAACTCTGCCCAGCGACAGGCCAACAGCCAGTCCAGGTGCTTTTCTTCCAGCGGCCACTGCTGAGTCGGTCAGCGGCGACCTCTCGCGGAAGCTCTGGTTTACCCAGACGCTGTGGCCCATAAGCAGCAAGGTTCAATGCATCTCTGATGGGAGGTGCTTTCAGCTGCGGGCGCAGCGCGGCAGGCAGTGCGGCAAGGCACCACCTGTCTGCCATTGCAGGCCGACCAGAAGTAGGCGCCTGAGGCGACGCGCTTAGCGGGGCTGCCGAGGGCAACCAGGCAATCTGGTGATGTGGGATTGCTTCGCTGTGCGCGCAACGACATCTGAGGGACCTATTAACCCCGACATGACGTGTGTAGACTTCACGCCGAACTTACAGGTAATCAGCCATCCCTGAGGACTGCAGCCATGCTCCAACACCGCCTTGTCGCCCACCGGGGTTATCAGCGCAAGTATCCGGAAAACACCTTGCTGGCCATGACCGAGGCGGTGCAGGCCGGTGCCCGGTACCTGGAAACGGATATCCAGTTCACCCGTGATCTGGTCCCGGTGCTCTACCACGACCAGGCCCTGGCCAGGGTCAGCGGCCGCGAGGGGTTTATTCACGACCTCAGTGCCGCCGAGGCCACCGCCCTCCCCGCCTCCGAGCCCTTCCGCCTCGGCGATGCCTTTGCCGCTGAGTGCATTGCGCCACTGACGGCGCTGGTGGATTTTCTCCAGCAAAACCCCGAGGTTAATGCCTTTGTGGAAGTCAAGGAGGAGGCCGTTGCCAGGGTCGGCACGGCACAGGCCCTGGAAATTCTCCAACCCCTGCTCGCCCCCCTGGGGGAGCGGGCGGTGCTGATCAGCTTTGACGCGGACTTTATCGCCCACGCCCGCGTCGCTGGCTACCCCAGGGTGGGCCTGGTGCTGAAAACCTGGGCTCAGGCGGACAGCCAGCACACCGGCGAGATCGATCCCGACTTCGTCTTTGTCAACGCCAAATTGATTCCCGACGGCGACGACCTGGCCAGGTTCGCCCCCCTGTTGGTGGTCTACGAAATCGCCGACCCCCAGCAGGCCATCGCCCTTTTCGAGCGCGGCGCCGACATGGTGGAGACCTTCAATATAGGTGGTATGATTGAGGCGCTGTCTTCCCACAGCCTCTAACAGCCTGTTACTGCCAATCGTCGACAGGACCCAGTATACAAGGCATTGGGTGCACGCCATGTCGGCGTCTGCCAGGCCACCAACAACCGAGCAACCACAGGAGTCAACCATGACCATTCAAGTAGGCGATACCCTTCCCCCAGTCACCCTCAAGACCATGACCGCCGACGGTCCCAAGCCCATTACCACGGATGAAATCTTCAAGGGCAAGAAGGTTGTCCTGTTCGCCGTGCCCGGGGCCTTTACCCCAGGTTGTTCCAATACCCACTTCCCCGGCTTTGTGGTCCACGCAGACGACATCAAGGCCAAGGGTGTGGACACCATCGCCTGCGTTTCCGTCAACGACGCCTTTGTCATGGGGGCCTGGGGCAAGAGCCAAAACGCCGAGCACCTGCTGTTGCTGGCGGATGGCTCTGCCGAGTTCACCAAGGCCCTGGGGCTGGAGCTGGACATGACTGCCGGCGGCCTGGGGGTACGCTCCAAACGCTATTCCATGATTGTCGACAACGGCGTGGTCACCCAGCTCAATGTGGAGCCCAGCGGCGCAGGTATCGAAGTGTCCACCGCCGACAAGATTCTCGAGCAACTGTAAATTCCGTCCTTGACCTCTTCAGCCCCAGCCTCAGAGCTGCCGGCGACCACCGATATCCTGGTGATCGGCGGCGGCATCCAGGGGGCCGGAGTCGCCCAGGCGGCCGCCGCCGCCGGCTTTGATGTCCTGTTGGTGGAAAAGACCGGCTGGGCATCCGCCACCTCCAGCAAGTCCAGCAAGCTGATTCACGGCGGCCTTCGCTACCTGAGCCAGTTCCAGCTGGGGCTGGTGCGGGAGAGCCTGCGGGAGCGGGCCATCCTCAACCGCATCGCCCCCCACCTGGTGCGCCTCAACCATTTCTATATCCCCGTCTACCGGGACACCCGCATCAGGCCCTGGCAGCTGTGGGCAGGACTGTCCCTCTACGCCCTGCTCGGGGGGCTGGGGGAAGCCCACCGTTTTGCCCGCCTGCCCAGGTCCCAGTGGGGCGCTCTGGACGGTCTCGACACCCACAACCTGCAGGCTGTGTACCGCTACCTGGACGGCCAGACCGACGACACCCTGCTCACCAGGGCGGTGGTGGAATCCGCCCGCCAGCTGGGCGCCCGCATCGCCTGCCCGGTGTCCTTTGACGGCGCGACCCGGGTGCGGAACGGCTATTTGGCGGCCTTGCACAGTGGCGACAGGCGGGTGGAGGTGCTGAGCAAGGTGGTGGTCAATGTGGCGGGACCCTGGAGCAATCTGGTGGCCCGGCAGATCGAGCCCCTGCCCCCCATCCCGGCCCTGGAGCTGGTACAGGGCAGCCACCTGGTGCTGGATAAAAAACTCAGCGACCACTGTTACTATCTGGAGTCCCCCCGGGACGGACGCGCCATTTTTGTCCTCCCCTGGCACGGAGCAACCCTGCTGGGTACCACCGAAACAGCGTTTGCCGGGGATCCGTCGGCAGTCAGGGTGCTGCCGGAGGAAGAGGCCTATCTGCTGGAAACCCTCAGGCACTATTTTCCCACCTACGCCGCCAAGGCAAAGGTGAGCGAACGAATGGCGGGCCTCAGAGTGCTGCCCTCGAGTCCGGACAGCCCCCACAGCCGCTCCCGGGATGTGATGATCAGCGCCTCTTCGGGTGCGGCCCGCGGCTATATCAGCGTCTGTGGCGGCAAGCTCACCGGCTACCGGGCAACGGCGGAAACCGTGATGGGCCTTGTCCACCGCCAGCTGGGCCAACGCAGCAAAAAAGCGGATACCGCGACCCTGTTGCTTCCCTGACCCGGATGGCATGCGCATTGGCAGAGGAATTGCCGGCTGTCAATTGACCGTGCCGATTCGCTTCCCTGGGCCAATGGACACTTTATCTTCGTCCGCGATGGTAAGCCCCTGTGATTTTGCGCGCTGGGCAAAATCCAACAATGCGTCAAGTTCGGCCTGGCATTTCTTGGCAAGAAATCTAACTTTCACATCGCCTTTTTTCGCTTCGTCTTTAAGGGCTTTGTCGATACATTTTTCAAACTCGCGAATCTCCTTGATAGACGACTCGGCCATACAAGGATAGACCGCCGTACCATTTATCAGCAGCAGTGCAAGCAGAATCTTTTTCCATTGGCTCTTCATAACATGTCCCTGAAATACCTGTGTGGGGCTGGGATGTTTTCCAACCCAAGCACCCTACCAAGGTTATTGGCGCTCACGGGCGAGCATAACTTCAACTGCATCCTGGATATGGTGATTGACCGCGGAGTGGGTTGAGGGTGGCAACCGGGCCAGTATGGCGTCGGTTTCCTTTTTGCATGCAGCGAGGATATTGTTTTTGTCAGGGTTCGTCCTTTTGCCTTCCTGCTTGGCGGCCGCGATGGCACAGGCCTCGGCAAGCTCCGCTTCCGGCAACTTCTGTGGAGTGGCGAGCGCACTCGCCGCACAGAAGATCAGCAAGATAATCGATAGGTATCGTCGGCAGTTGGGCATGTCCATTCCTCAATTATCATTTTTCGTCCTTCGTCAGGAAACTTAATACACTTTCATGAATTGGGCAAGATTCCCGCCACACATTTTATTTTTGTAAAAATGGTCGCCGAATATTGATTTTTACAATTTTGAGATCTATTGTCGCTTTCACGAGTGCCAGGGTGGCGCCGGATCAAGAGACCTGCAAAGACAGAAGCTCGTGCTCCGAGGAGAAAAAGAACAGGGTTCAAGGGAAAGTTGTCGGTTGTCCACACCCTCTCTTCTGAAGTGGTATCCGCCGCGGGATTGTCCGTGGAGGCGCCAGCCTATTGCCATCCTTAATCGTGCTGTTGTTTTAGAAGCCTCTGAAATATCAGTTGATCAGAGACTCCGTGAGTACCTTTGGGATTAGGCCACGCCGTTCGTGAATAGCTTTTGCTAATAGGGAGTTTATGATGACCATGCTTGGAGCGATTTCACGACAGCTGGGTCGGGTGCTGATACCTTTTTTGGTACTGATATCAGTTGCCGCTACGGCGGACCACGGCATTCCCAGCCATATCGATTTTGCCCTGACCGTTCCGGCGACATCCAGCACCGGCAACTACACCGTCACCTGGGATGCATATGGTCTGCTGGTTGATCTCCAGGAGAAAGTGGGCAATGGCAGCTACACCTCGGTCTACTCCGGCACCAACTCCTCATTCACACACTCTGGCAAATCCAGCAATACGTACACCTATCGATTGGTCTGGTGGTTCTGCTTTGAAGGATGCACCGACCACTACACCGAGCCCAGATCCATTGTAGTAAGCACCTTGGCAGTTCCCGGTGTACCACCGTTTATCTCCCTTACTCCGAATAACGGCAGCAGCCCATCAATCGACATATCCTGGGGAACGGCTTCAGGCACCGTATCCCACTACATCGTCCAGCGGCAGATAAACGGCGGCAGCTGGTCCCAGGTGTTCAGTGGCCCAGAAACCGCCATTTGGGATTTCAGCCTGGCCGCGGGCACTTACGTTTACCGCGTCGCCGCCTGTAACAGCACGGGATGCAGTGGCTATCGCACCTCGTCACCCACAACTTTGAGCACGGAATCCGTGCCGGGTTTGCCCTCCTCCATTTCGGTTCCAAGCGCCAACAGCACCGGCTCATTTACCGTATCCTGGGGTACCGCTTCCGGTACGGTGACCCACTATGTCCTCGAGCAGCAGAAAGACGGGGGCAGCTGGTCCCAGGTGTACAGTGGTTCGGCGACATCCACCGGGGTGTCAGGGTTGGCCTCGGGCAGTTACGTGCACCGGGTCAGGGCCTGCAACAGCTCGGGTTGCGGCACTAACCGCACATCGACCACGACCACGGTTACCCTGTCGGCGGCGCCCGGTGTGCCATCGTCCATCAGCACGCCGTCCTCGGACAGCGACGGCTCGTTCACCGTTTCCTGGGGCGCTTCCTCGGGCACGGTGACGAGCTATGTGCTGGAGCAGCAGAAGGATGGCGGCGCCTACACCCAGATTTACAGCGGCACCACCAGGTCCCACGCCGTCTCGGGCTTGACCGGCGGCAGCTACAGGTTCCGGGTCAAGGGCTGCAATGGTGCCAATTGCAGCAGCTATCGCACATCCTCGACAACCACGGTGACCGCCCCGACCGGGCCTGGCGTTCCCTCCTCCATCACCGCCCCCGCGACGGACAGCGATGGCGCCTTCACCGTGTCCTGGGGCACTGCCGCGGGGACAGTGACGAACTATGTGCTCGAACAACAGAAGGATGGTGGCGGCTTCACCCAGATCTACAGTGGCACGGGAACGTCGAATTCCGTATCCGGATTGACGGCCGGGAGCTATGTGTTCCGCGTCAAGGCCTGCAATGGTTCCAGTTGCGGAGACTATCGCACTTCATCGGGTACGACGGTCACCGCGGCCACCGCGCCAGGGGTGCCATCCTCGATTTCCGCACCGTCATCCGACAGCGATGGCGCATTCACGGTTTCCTGGGGTACGGCAAGCGGGACAGTGACCAGCTATATGCTGGAACAACAAAAAGACGGAGGCAGTTTCACCCAGATCTACAGCGGCCCGGGAACGTCCAATTCCGTATCCGGGCTCACGGCCGGGAGCTATGTATTCCGCGTCAAGGCCTGCAATGGTTCCAGTTGCGGAGACTATCGCACCTCCTCCGGCACGACAGTCACCACGGCAACTCCGCCAGGGCGGCCCAGTTCCATCAGTGTACCGTCCTCGGATGCCGATGGGGCCTTTACGGTGACCTGGGGTGCGTCCTCGGGTACGGTGACCAGCTATGTGCTGGAGCAGCGGAAGGACGGCGGCAGCTACACGCAGATCTATAGCGGCACCACCAGGTCCCACGCCGTCTCGGGCTTGACCGGCGGCAGCTACAGGTTCCGGGTCAAGGGCTGCAACGGTGCCAGCTGCAGCAGCTATCGCACATCATCGACAACCACGGTGACCGCCCCGTCCGGGCCTGGTGTTCCCTCCTCGATTTCCGCCCCCGCCACGGACAGCGACGGCGCCTTCGCCGTGTCCTGGGGCACGGCGACCGGGACAGTAACCAGCTACGTGCTCGAACGGCAAAAGGACGGCGGCAGCTTTAGCCAGGTCTACAGCGGTAGCGGCACCTCCTACAATGTGACGGGCCTGTCCGCCGGCACCTATGTCTTCCGGGTCAAGGCCTGTGACGGCTCAACCTGTGGTGGGTACCGCACATCCTCGGGCACCACGGTGTCCGGCCAGCAATCCGGCGGCTCTGTGCCCGCCGCGCCACAACCCTTTGATGCCATTGGCAACGTCGGCTCCATTGTCCCCTCTGGTGACATCAGTGGCACCGACCAGGTGGGCTCCGTTAACGGCGCCTTTCGGGTTGACGAAAGCGGCGCCGCCACCTACTCGGTGGCCATTGCCGCTGCCGCGGGCACGGCGGACGTGGTGCCACAAATCGGCCTCAACTATTCCAGTAGCGCTGGTAATGGCCTGTTGGGCCTGGGGTGGTCGATCAATGGCCTGACAGCCATCAGCCGCTGCCGCCAGACCCTGTACCAGGACGGCAAGGCCAAACCCATCACCTGGACCGACGCCGACCGCTTCTGCCTCGACGGCCAGCGTCTGCTGGTGACCAGCGGCAGCTATGGCGCCCCTGGCTCCACCTACAAGACCGAGATCGACAGCTTCGCCAAAATCACCGCCGTGGGTGGCAGCAACGGCAACCCCAACTATTTCACCGTGGAGCGCAAGGATGGCTCCGTCAGCTACTATGGCAATGACTCCGGCACCACTAAGTCGCGCCTCGACACCAGCGCGGGCGTGGCCCTGACCTGGGCCATCAGCACCTTCCGGGACAGCGTCGGCAATGCCATCTGGTTCCTCTACGGCAACGACGGCGACGGCCACCGCATCCAGGAAGTTCGCTACGCCTATGGCAATAGCGCCGGGCCGACGGGCAACGGCGCCCGTATCGAGTTCAGCTACGACACAACGGCCCGCTCGGACCCCATCGCCGGCTACGTTGCCGGGCACGCCTTCACCACCCGCAAGCGGCTGACCGCGGTCAAGTCCTATAACGGCACCGCGCTGCTCCGGCAGTACAACCTGAGTTACCGGGCCGCCAATCCCGGCGACCGCCTGAGCCGGCTGGAAAGCATCGAGGAATGCTCCAGCGGCGGCTGCCTGCCAAAGACCACCTTCACCTGGCAACTGCCCCAGAACGGCTTTGCCACCACCGCCAGTAGCCAGGTGCCCATGAGCACCCAGGACGATCGCGCGGTGACCGACTTCAAGCAGCTCGATATCAACGGAGATGGGCGGTTGGATCTGGTCTGGGTGGAACCGGATTGGGACGACGACGGACTTATCCACGACCAGTATGGCAAATATGTACTGGCTAACAACACCGGCGGTTTTGGCCCGATCCAACAGTTCTTCGCCAATGGGCACAACACCTCCATCCCCTTCAAACTGGCGGTGATCGACTACAACGCCGACGGTCGACAGGATGTGCTGGTGTATATGGTGAACGAGTGGAAAATTTTCCTATCCCAACCCATGTCCGATGGCAGTTGGTCGTTGAGCGGCACCTCCCTAAATACAACGCTGACCTCGTCCGAACTCGTCTTTGTCGATGTCAACTCGGATGGCTTGACCGACGCTGTCAGTGCAGTAGTGGTAAATAATGTGCCGCAGATAAATGTTCGCTACCTGGAGAAAAACTCGAGCCAGCCAGTGGGGTCATCCAGCTACTACCATTTCGGCCCCACCCAGGTGCTGAACTGGAGCCCTTCCCCGGATGAACCCGTGTATCCCACCACCGCATCTGGTGGGGTGACGGAGGCTTGGCTGCACAGGTCGGGCGGTGATTTGAACGGTGACGGCATGGTTGATCTGTTGCTCTGGGAGGGTGAGTACTATGATCTCGGGGGTATGGGAGGTTTCTCACTGGTGGATCCGGTCACGCGGACTGTCAATGCGCAGAACGGCACCCATGCGTTTTATGACGACTTCCCTGTTCCCAACGTCTATGCGGATGCCACCTTCGAAACTGCGGATATCAACGGTGACGGACTAAGCGATGTCCTGATGTCGGCCATCAACGATACCGGGCGCGAGTGGTATTACGCCATCAACACCGGCTCCGGGTTCGACAGCCTGACCACCTTAGGTTACACCTATTCAGGAAGCAGTATCGACATACCGACCCTGTCGTTCGTCGACTATAACCACGACGGCCACCAAGACATCTACTGGCACGATTGGGCCAACAACCAAGTCAAGGTGGTGGTGTGGGACCCACAATCAGAGTCCTATGGAGCGCCCCAGGTCATTCATCAAACCGACGGCGACAACGACAAAATCCACATGTTGATGGACATGACCGGCGACGGCGTGCTCGATCGCCTGTACTTCGACGACGGCACCCTGAGCACCTACCAGGGCCTGAGGGCCAACCTGCCCATCAACAAGATTACCCGCATCACCAACGGCCTGGGCGCCAAAACCGACATCACCTACGACACTCTGGCCGGCTCCGCCCATTACGAGCGTCTCACCGTGGGCACCACCCCGGGCCAATTCGAAATCTGTTACCCCGGCCCCGCCGACTGTTTCAGCTACGCCTACCCCGTGGCCGACACCAGCGCCTTCTACAGTGCCCTCAACGGCGGTTGGCGCCTGCCCGCCGGCAGCCAGTCCCTGGGCGAGACCAGGCCCGTGCTCGAACTCAACGGCCCCATCCAGGTGGTGACCCGGGTGGACAGCGACGCACCGACGTCCAGCACCAGCGCCCGCAGCGCCATCGAATACCACTACGCCCAGGCCCGCATCCAGGCTTCCGGCCGCGGCTACCTCGGCTTTGAACAGCTCAAGACCAGGGACCTGCAAACCGGGGTGGAGACCACCACGGTCTACCGCCAGGACTGGCCGTTTATCGGCTACCCCCTGCGCACCCAGGTGCGCAAGGCCAACGGCGATCTGATCAGCGAAGCCACCAACACCTGGAAACTCAAGGGCTGGCAAAGCAGCTGGCCCACCACCGTCGCCAGCAGCGGCAGCGCCGCCCTGGGGGCGGTCAAACCCTATATCGAGCAGTCCATCGAGAAAACCTACGACCTGGCCGGTGGCCAATTGATCCAGACCACCACCACCGACAACGTCCATGACGATTACGGCAACCCCACGTCGATCACCGTCACCACCCAGGGCTCTGGCCACAGCCTGGCGGTGGCAAATGCCAACTTCCAGAAAATCACCACCAACAGCTACCTGGCCCCCGGGTTGGACACCACCTACAGCCAGGAGAAGGGCCGCCTGGCCACCACCACCGTGGTCAGCAAACGGGACGACGACAACAACGGCAGCTACGAGAAAACCAGCACCCGCACCTCGTCCTTCACCTACTATACCAGTGGCAACCTGAAGGGCCTGCTGCACACCGAGACCATCGAGCCCGGTAACAGTTTGCAGATCGCCACCACCCACAGCTACGACGGGTTCGGCAACAAGGTGCGCTCCGCCACCACGGCGGGCGGCCAGACCCGCTGCAACGTCAACACCGCCGCCTATGACAGCAGTGGCCGCTACGTCAACACCATCTGGGACTGCCTGGGCCGCAAGACCTCCGAGGTGGTGGCCCGCGACAGCTTCGGCTCCCCCACCCAGGTGAGAACCTACCTCAACACCAGCGCCAGCCAGTTCGTCACCAGCCACCATCGCCATACCCCTGGCGGCACCCGCTACTTCACCGCTAGCGATACCGGCGCCTGGCAGGCCACCACCCTCCACAGCGGCACCGGTGGCGCCTGCCCCAGCGGCACTGCCTTCTACAGCAAAACCCGCACCGCCGGTGGCGGCGAGCAGCGGGTCTGCCACGACACACTGGGCCGCCAGGTCGCCAGCCTGCAGCTGGGCTTCTCCGGCCAGTGGATCAAGC
>Ga0079224_100001530_pt1 | contig 26828 bp, 25 predicted proteins | sample Stecom2015_FD_80414 | JGI IMG/M metagenome (GOLD analysis project Ga0079224, IMG submission 80414) | Agricultural soil microbial communities from Utah to study Nitrogen management - Steer compost 2015 | ecosystem: Environmental > Terrestrial > Soil > Agricultural land | place: USA: Utah... | reverse complement strand
TCCGGATACCTTCGTCACGAAGTACATCTGGAGTCAGGATCACAAGGTCATAGCGATCCAGTACGGCAGCGTCGCGATCCTGGTCGGCCTCGTCGCGCTCGGGCTCTCGCTGCTCATGCGGCTCCAGATCGGCTTCCCCGAGACCTTCTCCTTCATCACCCCGTACAACTACTACCAGTTCGTGACCATGCACGGGATGATCATGGTCATCTACCTGCTGACGGCGCTGTTCCTCGGGGGCTTCGGCAACTATCTGATTCCGCTCATGTGCGGGGCGCGGGACATGGTATTCCCGTACATGAACATGCTGAGCTTCTGGGTGTACCTCCTCTCCGTCATCGTGCTGATCGCGAGCTTCTTCGCGCCCGGCGGGCCGACGGGCGCCGGCTGGACGCTGTATCCGCCCCAGGCCATCGCGTCCGGCACGCCGGGCGTCGACTGGGGTATCGTGCTGATGCTCGCGTCGCTCGCGATCTTCATCGTCGCGTTCACGATGGGCGGCCTCAACTACGTGACGACCGTGCTGCAGGCGCGCTGCCGCGGCATGACGCTGATGCGGCTGCCGCTTTCGGTCTGGGGGATCTTCGTGGCGACGATCCTCGGCCTGTTCGCGTTCCCCGCGCTGCTGGTCGCCGCGATCATGCTGCTGCTCGATCGGCTGATAGGCACGAGCTTCTTCATGCCGGCGCTGCTGTCGATGGGCAGCGAGACCGGCAACGACGGCGGAAGCCCGATCCTGTTCCAGCACCTCTTCTGGTTCTTCGGGCACCCCGAGGTCTACATCGTCGCGCTGCCGGCGTTCGGCATCGTGTCGGATCTCCTGTCGACCCACGCCCGCAAGAACATCTTCGGCTACCGCATGATGGTGTGGGCCATCGTCGCGATCGGCGCGCTGTCGTTCGTCGTCTGGGCGCATCACATGTACGTCAGCGGGATGAACCCGTATTTCGGCTTCTTCTTTGCGACGACGACGCTGATCATCGCCGTGCCGACCGCGATCAAGGTCTACAACTGGGTGCTGACCCTGTGGCGCGGCAACATCCATTTCACGCTGCCGATGCTGTGGGCCACGGGCTTCATCTTCACGTTCGTCCACGGCGGCCTGACCGGCCTGTTCCTCGGCAACGTCACCGTCGATCTGCCGCTTTCCGACACGTATTTCGTGATCGGCCATTTCCACATGGTCATGGGCGTCTCGCCCGTGATGGTGCTGTTCGGCGCGATCTATCACTGGTTCCCGAAGATCACCGGGAAGATGGCGAACGAGACGCTCGGCAAGATTCACTTCTGGATGACCTTCCTGGGCACCTACGCGATCTACCTGCCGATGCACTATCTCGGCATTCTCGGCATGCCGCGGCGCTACTACGCCTACGGCGACACGCAGGTGCTGCCCGAGTCGGGCGTCATCGTCAATCAGAGCATCACGATCGCCGCGATCATCGTCGCGCTCGCGCAGATGATCTTCCTCGTGAACGTGTTCTACAGCCTGCGCAAGGGCAAGGTCGCGGAGCCGAACCCGTGGCGCGCCACGACGCTCGAGTGGCAGACGCCGGAGACGCCGCCGAGACACGGCAACTGGGGCCCGAAGCTGCCGGTCGTGTACCGCTGGGCGTACGACTACAGCGTGCCCGGCGCGAGGCGCGACTTCATTCCGCAGAACGAGCCGCCGCGCGAAGGGACGCACGCGCCGGCCTGACGGCAGTCCCCTCGGGGAGCTCATCGATGCTGACCGCGCTGCTGATCGCGATGCTGACGGGGATCACCATCTGGTGGCTCCTCGTGCAGCGGCTGAAGACCAAGCCGTGGACCGAGCAGGGCGTGATCCCCGGCAGCCAGGACTCGCTCACGTCGTCGGCCCCGAAGGTCGGCCTGTGGGTGTTCCTCGCGATGGTGACGAGCCTGTTTCTGGTCTTCGTCGGCGCCTACATCATGCGCAAGGACCACGGGCACGGCGGCGGCATGCACGAGTGGATGCCGGTCGACGAGCCGGGCGTGCTGTGGCTCAACACCGTGCTGCTCGTTCTAGCGAGCGCGGCGATGCAGCTCTCGCGAGGACGCATCGCGCGGGACGACGTCATCGCGGCGCGCAGGAGCTTCGCGGCCGCGGGCCTGCTGACGCTGCTCTTTCTCGGCGGACAGGTATCCGCGTGGGTCGCGTTGTCGTCGAGCGGGCTCTACACCGTCGAGACGCCGGCCTACTCGTTCTTCATCCTGCTGACCGCGGTGCACGGCCTGCACCTCGCGGGCGGGCTGCTCGTGCTCGGGCGCGCCGCCCGACGAATGTGGCGCGCGGACACAGGCAACGCGGTCGTCGTGAGCAGGCTCGCAACGAGCGTCGAGCTGTGCACGACGTACTGGCATTTCCTGCTGCTGGTCTGGCTGGGACTGTTCTGGCTGCTGTTGTCGACATGAGCGTGCGAATCGCCGGGCCGGGCCCGGCCGAGACGGCGCCGGGGGGATAGAGACCTATGCCGCAAGACGGGGTGAGCGCAATCGCTCAGGATCAGACGCCCGAAGGCTGGCGCAGCATCGTCTCGGATTGGTCTGCCGACAAGCAGACCTTCCACGTGCCGTGGGGCAAGGCGATGATGTGGATTTTCCTGGTCAGCGACACGTTCATCTTCTCGTGCTTCCTGGTCTCGTACATGAACGTGCGCATCTCGACGACCGTGCCGTGGCCGAACGCGAGCGAGGTCTTCGCGCTGCAGGCGTTCGGCGTCGACGTCCCGCTGCTCCTGATCGCGATCATGACGTTCGTGCTGATCACGAGCAGCGGCACGATGGCGATGGCGGTGAACTTCGGGTACCGGCGCGACCGGGCAAGGACGACCGCGCTCATGCTGTTCACGGCGGGGTTCGGCGCGGTGTTCGTCGGCATGCAGGCCTTCGAGTGGACGAAGCTGATCCTGGAAGGCGTGCGGCCCTGGGAGAACCCGTTCGGCGCCGAGCAGTTCGGCGCGTCGTTCTTCATGATCACGGGCTTTCACGGCATGCACGTGTCCGTGGGCGTCATCTACCTCGTGATCGTCGCGATGAAGGTGCTGCGCGGCGACTACGAGCGCGCCGGCGGCAATTACGAGATCGTCGAAATCGCCGGGCTCTACTGGCACTTCGTCGACCTCGTGTGGGTGTTCATCTTCGCGTTTTTCTACCTTTGGTGACGGAGCTCGACGATGGCGACGGTGGAAGAGGTACACGAAGCGGCGGAGCTGCACGCGCAAGAGGGAGAACCGGCCGCAGCGCACGGGCAGCAGCACCCGATCAGAATCTATTTCTGGATATGGGGGCTGTTGTTCCTGTTCAGCGCGTTCTCGTACCTCACGGACTTTATCGGCGACAGCATGCTGCGCTGGGGTCTGATCCTGCTCTTCATGTTCCTGAAGGCAGGCTTCATCGTCGCGATCTTCATGCACATGGCCTGGGAGCGGCTCGCGCTGATCTACGCGGTCCTCGGCCCGCCGCTGGTGCTGCTCTTTCTCATCGGCCTGATGGCCGTCGAGGGTGACTACACGCTGTTGACCCGGATCGACTTCTTCTCGGAGCCGCCGCCGATCGCGGCGCCGGAGCACTAGGGAGGGCGCGCGGCCGATATCGCGCTGCGTCCTCGGGGGAACGGACGATGCTTTACTGGCTGCTCGGTGTCGCCGTCATGCTGCTCATCTGGGCGCGGCTGTGGCAGACGAACCCGAAGATGGCCTTCGGCGTGCTGCTCGGCCTGCCGTTCGCCTGGCTGGTATTTCGCCTGATCAGGCCGTATCTGCTCGGCGAGGCACAGGTGCCCGTCTGGCTGCCGCCGCTGCCGCTCGCGATCATCGCGGTCACGCTGTTCGTATTCGGCGCGCTCGTCTGGATTCGCGGCACGCGCGCGGAACGCCGCCGCGAGCAAGACTGACTGCATCGACCGCCGACTCACGACACCAAGCAGGAGGCGTGCGCACGCACCCGGCCGACCGTCAAGGAGGGCGCGGTGTGCAAAGGGCGTCTTGGGGAGCGTGCGCGCCATGGATGGCGCGCCCGCAGTCTACATGGATGTATTCACGACGGTCCCCAAGACGCCCTTTGCACACCGCGCCCGACCCTCGCCAGCCTTCAACCAGCTGCATGCGCCGCTTTTCTTTAATGCCGTGAGCCGGTGCCTTCTCAGCGGCCGTAGACCAGCTCCGGCAGCCAGGTGGCGAGGGCCGGGAAGGCCGCGAGGACCGCGAGCGCGATGACCTGCATTGCGACGAACGGAACCGCACCACGATAGATGTCGCCGGTCGCCACCGTATCGGGCGCCACACCCCGCAGGTAGAACAGCGCGAAGCCGAACGGCGGCGTCAGGAACGACGTCTGCAGGTTGACGGCCATCATCACGCCGAGCCACACCGGATCGAGACCCATCGCGAGCAGGATCGGCCCGACGATCGGCACGACGACGAACGTGATCTCGATGAAGTCGAGCACGAAGCCGAGCAGGAACATCAGCAGCATCACGATCAGCATCGCACCGAGCGCACCGCCCGGCAGGCTCGTCAGGAGCTCCCGGACCAGATCGTCCCCGCCGTAGCCCCGGAACACCAGCGAGAACAGCGACGCGCCGACGAGGATCAGGAACACCATGCTGCTGATCCGCAGCGTGCTGCGCATCACCTCCCGGAGCCGCACCATCGACAGCTGCCGCTTCAGCAGCGCGAGGATCACCGCGCCGACGGCGCCAACGCCCGCCGCCTCCGTCGGCGTCGCGAAACCGCCGATGATCGAGCCGAGCACCGCGACGATGAGCACGAGCGGCGGCAGGAGCGCCAGCACCAGCTGGATGACGCCGGCCCGCTCGCCGTCCTGCACGTGTGCCGGCATCGCGGCCGGCCGTACGACGGCGATAGCGACGATGTACGTCATATACAGCCCGACGAGCAGCAACCCCGGCAGCAGCGCGCCGACGAACAGGTCGCCGACCGACACCGTATCGGGGGCGAACACGCCGAGGCTAATCTGCGCCTGGCTGTATGCCGACGACAGCACGTCCCCGAGCAGCACGAGAACGATGGACGGCGGAATGATCTGCCCGAGGGTGCCGGCCGCGCAGATCGTGCCCGTCGCGATGCGCGGGTCGTAGCCGCGCCGCAGCATCGTCGGCAGCGAAAGCAGGCCCATCGTGACCACCGTCGCGCCGACGATGCCGGTGCTCGCCGCGAGCAGCATGCCGACCAGCGTGACGGAGATGCCGAGCCCGCCGCGCAGCTTGCCGAACAGCGCGCCGAGGTTGTCGAGCAGACTCTCCGCGAGCCGTGCACGCTCGAGCGTCACACCCATGAACACGAAAAGCGGCACCGCAAGCAGCGTCTCGTTGCTCATGATGCCGAAGAGCCGGTTGGGGGTCGTCGCCAGGAACGCCGAATCGAAGCTTCCGAGGGCGATGCCGACCCAAGCGAACAGCAGCGCGACGCCGCCCAGCGAGAACGCCACCGGGTAGCCGGCCATCAGCACGGCCACGACGGCCGCGAACATCACGATGGCCGTCCACTCCATCTCAGAGCTCCGTCGGCCCGGCGCCGGACGCCGGCGCCTCCGCCTTCCCGAGCAGCACGAGGATTTGCTTCATCAGGCCGGCGACGCCTTCGATCGCGAGCAGCACGGAGGCCGCCGGAATCACGCTCTTCAGCAGCGGCACGCAGGGATACGGCAAGCCGCCCGCCTCTCGCGAGCCTTCGCGAATCTGCCAGGAAACGGCCACGTAGTCCCAGCTCGCCGACAGGATGAACACGGACATCGGCAGCAGAAACAGCGTGATGCCGAGCACGTTGACGACCGCGCGCCGCCTCGCGGTCATCCCACGATAGAAGATGTCGACGCGGACGTGCTCGTCGTGCTTCAGCGTGTAGGCCGCGGCCAGCATGAAGGCGGCCGCATGCAGCCAGACGACGCCCTCCTGCATCCAGATGTAGCCGAGATCGAACGCATAGCGCAGGACGACGATCACGAACGTGCCGATCACCATCGGCAGGGTCAGCCATGCGATGGCCGTGCCGATCGCCTCATTGATTCGCTGCAGCGCGCCGCTCAGCCAGCGGAGCTTGTCGGCGGTATCGTCGCTCAACGGAAAGCCGGATGCCGAAACGATCGAACGGAGACGGAGCCGGCCTGCGCCGGCAGACGCGCGGGCACGCGGACCCGGCCCGCGCAGGCGGATGCGAAGCGGACGATTCGAGACACTGACGACCTAATTGTTCTTGTCCGACCCTCTGTCGGCCGATGCGCGGGTGATCCTCTTCAGGAACACGCGCATCTCCTTCGCGGCCTGCTGATCGCCGCGGCGCTCGGCGACGTCGATACCTCGGCGATACGCCTCGGCGGCCTCCCCCGCGCGGCCGGACTCGGCGAGCACCCGGCCGAGCAGTTTCCAGGCGGCAGAATAATCGGGGTCCAGATCGACGGCAACCTGGGCATGCTCGAGCGCGCGGTCGAGCACCCCTTCGGCCGCATAGCGGGACGCCAGCGCGAACCGCACCGGCGCGCCGTCCCTGCCGCTCTTGATCAGCGCCTCGAGATTCTCGGTCATGCTCATCGGCGGCCTCCTTCGGCGCTACGCGCCGGCCTCGAACAGGCGCTCGACCTCGTCGATCTGACGTCGGTCGGCCACGAACAGGATGACGTGGTCGCCGGCCTCGATCACCGTGTCGTGGTGCGCCATCAGCACCTTCTCTCCCCGTACGATCGCGCTGATCGTCGCGCCCCGCGGCAGCGTGATGTCGCCGATCGGCCGGCCGACGACCTTCGACTCGGCGCCGTGCGCGACCGCCTCTATCGCCTCCGCCGCGCCGCGGCGCAGCGAGTGCACCTTGACGACGTCGCCGCGGCGCACGTGCGCCAGCACGGTCCCGAGCGTGATCTGCTGGGGCGAGATCGCGACGTCGATCGTCCCGGACTCGACGAGCTCCGCATACGCCGGCTTGTTGATCAGCGCCATCACCTTGTGCGCGCCGAGCCGCTTCGCGAGCATCGCGGAGAGGATGTTCGCCTCCTCGGCATTCGTCACGGCCACGAAGACGTCGGCGCTGTCGATGTTCTCCTCGAGCATCAGCTCCTCGTCCGCGGCGTCGCCTTGCAGGACGATCGCCTTGTTCAGCAGCTCGGAGATCTCCCGCGCCCTCTGCCAGCCCTTCTCGATGACCTTGACGTTGTGGGTCGGCTCGAGGGCGCGGGCGAGCCGCAGGCCGATGTTGCCGCCGCCCGCGATCACGACGCGGCGCACCGGCTCGTCGAGCTTGCGCATCTCGCGCAGCACGCGGCGGATGTCCTTGCGGGCGGCGATGAAGAAGACCTCGTCGCCCTCCTCGACGAGCGTGTCGCCGTCGGGAATGATGCCCCGCCCGCCGCGATAGATCGCGACGACCCGGCTTTCGACGTCCGGCACGTGCCGCGGCAGCTCGCGCAGCGGGCGGCCGACGAGCGCGCCGCCGCGGCGCGCCTCCGTCGCGACGAGCCCGACGCGGCCATCCGCGAACTCCAGCACCTGCAGCGCGCCCGGAAAGCGGATGAGCTGCTCGATGTGCTCCGTGACGAGGGCTTCCGGGCTCACGCGCACGTCGACGGCGAGACACTCGGTGCCGAAGAGCTCCGGGCGGCGCATGTACTCGGCGGCGCGGATGCGCGCGATCTTCGTCGGCGTGCGAAACAGCGTGTAGGCGATCTGGCACGCGATCATGTTGATCTCGTCGCTGTCCGTCAGCGCGATGATCATGTCCGCATCCCGCGCCCCCGCCCGCTCGAGCACGTCGGGATGTGCGGCGTTGCCGACCACGGTGCGCGCGTCGAGCCTGTCCTGCAGCTCGCGCAGCACCTCCGGGTTGCGGTCGACGATCGTGACGTCGTTCGCCTCCTCGCGCGCCAGGCTGTACGCAACGGTGGTGCCCACCTGCCCGGCGCCGAGGATCAGGATGTTCATGCCCCTGTCACATCAGCTCGAGGTTCGCGTAGGCGACCACGAGCCACTTGGTGCCGCTGTGCTCGAAATTCACCTGCACGCGCGCGTGCGCGCCGCTGCCCTCTGAGTTCAGCACGACGCCCTCGCCGAACTTGCCGTGGCGCACGCGCTGCCCGAGCCGGATCCCCCCCGGCGCGTGCTCGGCGGCGTACGCGCGCGCGCCGCGCTGGAAGACGGGCCGCGAGACGGCCATCGTCGGCCGGACCTCCTCGATCAGCTCCGCCGGGATCTCGCGCAGGAAACGGGATGGCGTGGAGTAGCTCTCCAGGCCGTGCAGGCGGCGCTGCTCCGCATAGGTCAGGAACAGCCGGCGCTTCGCGCGGGTGATGCCGACATAGCAGAGCCGCCGCTCCTCCTCGAGCCCCTCCGGATCGTTCAGGGAGCGTTGGTGCGGAAACAGCCCGTCCTCCATGCCGCACATGAACAGCCACTCGAACTCGAGCCCCTTCGCCGAGTGCATCGTCATCAGCTGCACGCCGTCCTCGTGCGGGCCGGCCTGCACGTCCCCGGACTCGAGCGCGGCGTACGCGAGAAACTCGACCAGCGGCGGCATCTCGGTGTCCTCGCCGACGAGCGCGTCGCGGGCCGCGTTCACGAGCTCCTCGAGGTTCTCGACCCGAGCCTCGCCGCCGCCGTGCGGCTCCTTCGCGTAGTGGGCGATCAGCCCGCTCTCGTCGATGCCCCGGGCGACCTGCTCGTGCAGCGGCCGGCCGCGGGTCTCGGTATCGAGCCGGTCGATCAGCTTCAGGAAATCCCACAGCGCGCGGCTCGAGCGCTTCGGCAGGACATCCTCGGCGATCACGGCGGCCGCCGCCCGCCACAGGCTGGTCCCCGCCGCGCGGGCCTCGTCCCGCACCGCGTCCATCGTCCGCGCGCCGACCCCGCGCGGCGGCGTGTTCACGACCCGCTCGAACGACGGATCGTCGTCGCGGTTCGCGAGGAGCCGCAGGTACGCGAGCGCGTCCTTGATTTCCGCCCGCTCGAAGAACCGCATGCCCCCGTAGACCCTGTACGGGATCCCGGCAGCGAGCAGCGCCTCCTCGAAGACGCGCGACTGCGCGTTCGAGCGATACAGCACCGCGATGTCGCGGCGCCGCTCGCCGGCGGCGATCGCGTCCTGGATCCGGTTGACGACGAACTCGGCCTCGTCCCGCTCGTTGAACGCGGCGTACAGCTTGATCGGCTCGCCGACGCTGCCGTCCGTCCACAGGTTCTTGCCGAGCCTGGCCGCGTTGTTCGAAATCACTGCGTTCGCGGCGTTCAGAATGGTCGCCGTCGATCGATAGTTCTGCTCGAGGCGGATGATGCGGGTGCCCGGGAAGTCGCGCTGGAAGTGCGTCAGGTGCTCGACGCGCGCGCCGCGCCAGCGATAGATCGACTGATCGTCGTCGCCGACGACGAACGGCACGACGGCGTCGCCGGCGAGCAGGCGCAGCCAGCGGTACTGGATCGCGTTCGTGTCCTGGAACTCGTCGACGAGGAGCTGCCTGAAGCGGGCGCGGTACTGCTCGAGAAGCTCGCGATGGTCGCGCAGGAGCTCGAGGCTCCGCAGCAGCAGCTCGCCGAAATCCACGAGCCCCGAATCGCGGCAAAGCGCCTCATAGCGCGAGTACAGCTCGATCATGCGGCGCCGGCCGGCATTGCCTTCGTCGCGGAGATCCGCCGGGCGCAGCCCCTCGTCCTTCTGGGTGTTGATGAACCACTGCACGTCGCGCGGCGCCCATTCGTGCTCGTCGAGGCCGAGCGTTCTGATCATGCGGCGGATCAGCCGCAGCTGATCGTCCGAGTCCATGATCTGGAACGCCTCCGGCAGCCCCGCCTCCTTCGCGTGGATGCGCAGCAGCCGATGCGCGAGACCGTGAAAGGTACCGATCCAGAGGTTGCGGGTAGGGTAGCCGAGCAGCGCCTCGATCCGCTGGCGCATCTCGTTAGCGGCCTTGTTCGTGAACGTGACCGCGAGCACGTGCTGCGGCGCGTAGCCTTCGACCCGCACGAGCCACGCGATGCGGTGCACGAGCACGCGAGTCTTGCCGCTGCCTGCGCCCGCGAGAACGAGCGTCGGCTCGTCCCCGACGGTGACGGCCTCCCGCTGGGCTTCGTTCAGCGGATCGAGGATGTCGGTGATGTCCATGGCGAGCGAGAAGTCCACCGCCCGCAGCCGTCGCGGTGCGGGCGGATCATTCCGGCCAGAACAGCGGAATGTAGTGGTCGACGAGCAGGAAGCTGAACAGCGCCATCAGATACGTGATCGAGTACGTGAACGTCTTCATCGCCGTATCCTGACGCGGCGCGAGCTTCAGCTTCAGCGCGTAGCCGAGAAAGCCGGCGCCGAGCGCGAGCGCGCCGAGCAGGTACAGCATCCCGCTCATTCCGGTGAGATAAGGCAGCAGCGTGACGACGACGAGCAGGATCGTGTAGTAGATCACGAACGACTTCGTCATCGCCTCGCCGTACGCGACGGGGAACATCGGGATCTCCGCCCGCTCGTAGTCCCGGCGCCGGGCAATCGCGAGCGCCCAGAAGTGCGGCGGCGTCCACGTGAAGATGATCAGGAACAGGAGCAGCGCGTAGCCGCCGACCTCGTTCGTGACGGCCGCCCAGCCGAGCACCGGCGGCGCAGCGCCCGCGGCGCCGCCGATCACGATGTTCTGCGGCGTCGCGCGCTTCAAGTACGCGGTGTAGATGATCGCGTAGCCGATCAGCGACAGGAACGTCAGCGCCGCCGTCAGCGCGTTGACGAACAGCACGAGGACCGCGAGCCCGGCAAGGCCGAGCCCGAGCGCGAACGTCAAGGCGTCGCGCTCGCCGATCCGCCCCGAAGGCAGGGGACGCATCCGCGTGCGCGCCATCGCCGCGTCGATGCGCTGGTCGAGCACGTGATTGATCGCGGCCGCGGACGCCGACGCGAGCGCGATGCCGAGGCTGCCGAAGACCAGCACGTCCCACGGCACCATCCCCGGCGTCGCGAGGAACATCCCGACGACCGCCGTGAACACCAGGAGCTGGACGACGCCCGGCTTCGTCAGCGCGTAGTAGTCCCGCCACGTGGCGGCGGGCGTCGCGTCAGTGTCCGAATAGTCTTTGGTGAGCATTGACGATCGTGAGCAGCAGCACCGCCGCGCCCCCGTTATGGGCGACGGCTACGCCGAGAGGCACACCGAAAAGTACGATACTCGCCCCGAGCGCGAGTTGCACGGCCAGCGCCGCGAGGATGGCCCCGCCGGCGGCCGCGCCGGACGGCCGCCGCAGCAATCCCGCCGCAAGCAGGATCAGCAGCACAGACGCGACGATCGCGCCGAGCCGATGAGTGAAGTGCACGGCCACCCGGGCCGGGTGATCGAGCACGCCCCCTTCGTAGTCGATGCCGATCCCGCGCCACAGCACGAACGCCTCGCCGAAATCCGCGATCTCCGGCCACCATTGGGTCTGGCAGGTCGGGAAGTCCGGGCACGCGAGCGCGGCATAGTTTGCGCTCGTCCAGCCGCCGAGCGCGATCTGCAGCACGAGCGCGGCGCCGGCGGCCGCCGCGAGGCCTTTCAGCCCGCCCGACGCGGGCAGCGGCGCGGGACGCCTGGCGAGCAGAAACAGCAGCGACAGCGTCGCGAGCCCGCCGAGCAGGTGCGCGACGACGATGATCGGCTTCAGCAGCAGCGTGACGGTCCACATCCCGAGCAGGCCCTGGAAGACGACGAGCCCGACGAGGATGAACGGCACGACCCGTGGCTGGGCCGGGTCTCGCCGGTTGAGCCACGCGACGACGGCGAGCGCGACGCAGACGAGCCCCAGCGTGCTCGCGAGATACCGGTGAAACATCTCCCGCCACGCCTTGCCGGCCTCGAGCGGACGGCCGAATTGCTCCTCGACGTGAGGCTCGACGGCGAGCTGCTCGGTGACGAAGAGCTGGCCGTAGCATCCCGGCCAGTCCGGGCAGCCGAGCCCCGCGTCCGTCAGACGGACCCATGCGCCGACCGTCACGACGATCAACGCGAGCACCACGCCGAAGCGGGCGAGCCATGTGAAAAGCGTGGACATCAGCCTATCCGCGACACGTCGAGCAGCCGCTCGAGGTCCTCGAGCATGCCCTTCTGCTCCGCGTCCGGAGGATAACTCAACACCAGGTTGCCGTGCGGATCGACGACGTAGACGCGCCCGTCGGCACCGGGCTCCGCGGCGGCGGACGCGAGCACGCCGACGAGCGCGTCGATCGACGGATCCGCGACACTCGCAGCCGTGAGCATCGGATCCGCCGACGCGAGCCTGTCCCCGTCGGGCCCGACGTAGATTCGCCGCACGCGGTCCTGGTCCCGTCCGAGCCTCGCGTGCACCTGCGCGAGCCTCAGGAGATGCTCGCGGCACGCGTCGCCGCAGTCGGACGTGCGCACGTACAGCAGGGACCACGTCGGGCCCCATCCCGATCCGCCTTCGGCGTCGGCAGCGGGGAACGGCGGCAGCGGCACGGCCGGGCTGACCAGCAGCCGGTCCTGATTCTCGACCCGGGGCAGCGCGCTCAGGTCGGCGTAGTAATAAAGCAGGTAGGCTCCCACCACGGGCGCGAGAGACACGACCGCGACGAGCAGCAGCTCGAGCTTGAAGCGCTTCATTCAATCCTCCGGCGCAGCGTGCGCGCGGCGATCACGAGCGCGGCGCCGCCCGCGATCGCGCCGAACAGCCACCACTGCACGGCATAGCCCAGATGACGCTCAGGCGGAAGACCCGGCGCCGCGAGCTCGCGGACGAACCCGTCGGGCTGGTCCGGGTCGAGCCTGAGCTGGAACGCGTAGAGCCGGCGCCCGAGCACGTCCTCGAGCTCGGCCATCGTCGGAAACGTCATGACCTCGAGCGGCGCGTCGCGCGCAGCCGCCGGCGCGTCGCCGAGGCGCAGGCCCGGGGACGGCAGGCGGTCGAGCACCCCCGTCACGCGGCGGACGTTCCCGTCGACGGCGACGTCCGGCAGCACGCCGCGGAAGGCCCCTGCAGGCACCCACCCGCGATTGACGATCAGCCAGGGGCCGCCGTCGTCCGGAGCGAACGGCGTCAGCACCAGGTAGCCGACGACGCCGTCGTGCACGATGTGATCGATCAGGACCTGTCGCTCCGGCACGTAGCGCCCGGTCGTCGTGACCTTACGGTAGCGCAGCCCGTCGTCCGGCTCGTCCGCGGTCTCGAGCGTGAACGCCGGCAGGTCGAGCGCGGCCTCGAAGCGCTGCACCGCCGCGCGGCTCTCCCCCGCGCGGCCGAGCTGCCAGAACCCGAGGCTCGCGCAGAGCACCGCGATCGCCGACAACAGCACGACCGCGAGCAAGGGCCGCGGCACGCTCCCGTGCTCGGCCCGCGGCGCGGTACAATGGTCCGGTTCTCGCATCATCATTCGGCGCCCTCGGCGGCACCGCTCATCCGGAAGGCCGTCTCCAGGACTCTCATCGCCTCTCGCGTCGGTCAGGCCCCAGGCGCCCACCTGACCCGCCGAACGAAACGACGAGGAACTGACCATTGGAGTGGATCGTGATCGTATTGTTCGTCGCCGTGCTGACGAGCCTCGCCGTCGCGCTCGTCTTCCTCCTTCGCTCGGACGGCTCCTCGAGGGGATTGGCCAACGCCCTGACGGTGCGGGTCGGGCTCTCCGTCCTGCTGTTCGTGCTGCTCATGGTCGCCTGGTACACCGGGCTCATCGAGCCGCACGGCCTCACCGTCCCGCCCCCGCCCCAATAGCCCGCCCACCCGGCCGCGGCTAGTAGCACGTCGCCGAAACCCGCCTCGCCCCGGCGCGAGGCGCGCGCAGCGCGCCAATGCGCCGACCGCTTCCTCAGGCCCGAGCGGGCGCCACGGGTCAAACCCGCATCGTTCATGAGCGGCCCGCCGCGCCGACGAGGAGGCTTCGCTGTGACGGCATTCGCCGGAGCGTGCGCGCCATGGATGGCGCGCCCGCAGCCTCCATGGAAGGATTCACGGCGGTCCGGCGGATGCCGTCACAGCGAAGCCTCCGCCCGCGCCGCCGTCACCCGCTCATGAACGATGCGACCGCGACGCCCAAAGCCAAGCGACGCGGCCGCGACGACCAAAGCGAACGAAGGCGGCCGCACGCCAGCTCCATGAGCCGGCTGCGGCCGCTCCGTCAGAGCCAGTAAACGAAGATAAACAGCCCGAGCCAGACGACGTCGACGAAGTGCCAATACCACGCCACGGCCTCGAACGCGAAATGCCGCTCCGGCGTGAAATGCCCCCGCATCACGCGCAGCCACACCACGAACAGCATGACCGACCCCACCGCAACGTGGAAGCCGTGGAAGCCGGTGAGCATGAAGAACGTCGAGCCGTAGATGCCCGCCGAATCGAGGCGCAGGCCGAGATCGCGGTACGCGTGAACGTACTCCTCCGCCTGGAAGCCGAGGAACAGGAAGCCGAGCAGGAACGTCGCCGCCAGCCAGATCTTCACCCCGAGCCGCCTGTTCGCGCGCAGCATGTGGTGCGCGATCGTGAGCGTCACGCCGCTCGTCAGCAGGATCGCGGTGTTCAGCGCCGGCACGCCCCACGCCGGGATCGTCTCGAACTCGCCGCCGGCCGGGCCCGACGTCGGCCACTCGTTCTCGAACCCCTCCCACAGCAGCAGGTTCGTGAAGAAGTTGTTGCCCTCACCGGCCAGCCAGGGCACGGCGAGCTGCCGCGCGTAGAACAGCGCGCCGAAGAACGCCCCGAAGAAGACGACCTCGGAGAAGATGAACCAGGCCATGCCCCAGCGGAAGGACCTGTCGACCTGGTCGTTGTAAAAGCCCCTGACGCTCTCGGAGATGACGGTGCCGAACCAGCCGAAGAACATCACGGCGAGGACCGCGGCGCCGGCCCATGCAATGTAGGTCCCGACCTGCAGCTGGTTCAGCCACATGCTGAACCCGCCGACGAGCATGAAGAGCCCGATCGAGCCGATGATCGGCCAGTGCGTGCCGTGCGGGACGTAATAGCGATCGGATGGATGGGTCGCGGCGCTCATGATTGCGTTCGAACTCCGATTTTTCTCTTACGAGCGCTGATCCAGCGCGAAGAACGTGTACCCCAGGGTCACAGTGTCGATGTGGGCCGGCAGATCGGGATCGATCATGAACAGCACCTGCATCTCGCGCCCCTCATGCGGCGCGAACTCCTGGCTCGTAAAGCAGAAGCAGTGCACCTTCTTGAAGTGCTTCGCGGCGCTGCCCGGGGAGACGCTCGGCGTCGCGTGCCCGACCAGCGGGCTGCCGGTCAGGTTGCGCGCGAAGTAATGCGTCTCGTAGAGCTGCCCCGGGTGCACCTCCATGTGGCTGACGGTCGGCCGGAACTCCCAAGGCGCGCCGGCCGATAGCGCGCCGACGAACTCGACCCGGACCGTGCGGTCGACGTCGACGTTCTCGGTCACCTGCTGCGCCTCGCTCGCCGTGCGCCCGCCGAGCCCGGTGATCTTGCAGAACACGTCATAGGCCGGCACCAGCGCGAAGCCGAAGCCGAACATGCCGACGCAGAGCGCGGCCAGCTTGAGCGTGAGGATACGGTTCTCTTTCATCTCGAGCCCTCCGAGCCTCAGAAGAAGCCCCTCAAAGCCCCGAGCAGCAGGAAGCCGACGTAGAACGCGACCGCGAGAAGCGCGAGCAGCACCGCGTTGCGGCGGGCGCGCGCGCGGCGCTCGGCGACATCGTCGCCTCGCGTGTCGCCGCGCTGCTGCTCGTCACTTCCGTGTGCGGGCGCCATCGCGTAGCTCATTTGATTACCGGCGGCGTCTCGAACGTGTGGTGCGGAGCCGGCGACGGCACCGTCCATTCGAGCCCCTCGGCGCCTTCCCAGACCTGGTCGGTCGCCTTCGGGCCGCCGCGGACGGCCTTGATCACGACCCAGACGAAGATCAGCTGGGCAAGACCGAAGCCGATCGCGCCGATGCTCGACATCATGTTGAAGTTCGTGAACTGCACGGCGTAGTCGGGGATACGCCGCGGCATGCCCGCGAGCCCGAGGAAGTGCTGCGGGAAGAACGTGAGGTTCACGAAGATCACCGACAGCCAGAAGTGCCACTTGCCGAGCCGCTCGTCGTACATGTGCCCGGTCCACTTCGGCAGCCAGTAGTACGCGCCGGCGAACGCGCCGAACACGGCGCCCGGCACGAGCACGTAGTGGGAGTGCGCGACGACGAAGTAGCTGTCGTGGTACTGGAAGTCCGCCGGAACGATCGCGACCATCAGCCCCGAGAACCCGCCGATCGTGAACAGGAACAGGAAGGCGATCGCGAACAGCATCGGCGTCTCGAACGTCAGCGAGCCCCGCCACATCGTCGCCGTCCAGTTGAATACCTTCACGCCGGTCGGGATCGCGATGATCATCGTCGTCAGCATGAAGAAGAGCTGCCCGCCGAGCGGCATGCCGACCGTGAACATGTGGTGGGCCCAGACGATCAGCGACAGGAACGCGATCGCCGCCGTCGCGTACACCATCGAGGCATAGCCGAATAGCGGCTTGCGGGAGAACGTCGGGATCACCTGCGAGATGATGCCGAACGCCGGCAGGATGATGATGTAGACCTCCGGGTGCCCGAAGAACCAGAAGATGTGCTGGTACATCACCGGGTCGCCGCCGCCGCTCGCCGTGAAGAAGCTCGTGCCGAAGAACTGGTCCGTGAGCAGCATCGTGACGGCGCCGGCGAGCACGGGCATCGCGAGCAGCATCAGATACGCGGTGATCAGCCACGTCCAGCAGAACATCGGCATCTTCATCAAGGCCATGCCGGGCGCCCGCATGTTCAACACCGTGACGATGATGTTGATCGACGCCATGATCGACGACAGGCCGAGCAGGTGGATCGCGAAGATCGAGAACGGCAGCGCGGCGCCGGTCTGCAGCGACAACGGCGGATACATCGTCCAGCCGGAGGCGGAAGCGCCGCCTTCCAGGAAGAACGTCATCAAGAGCAGCGTCGTCGCGAACGGCAGGAGCCAGAACGACCAGTTGTTGAGCCGCGGCAGCGCCATGTCCGGCGCGCCGATCATCATCGGAATCAGCCAGTTCGCGAAGCCCGCGAACGCCGGCATGATCCCGCCGAAGATCATGATCAGCGCGTGGACGGTGGTCATCTGATTGAAGAAATGGGGCTCGACGAACTGCAGCCCGGGCTGGAACAGCTCGAGCCGGATGACCATCGCCATCGCGCCGCCGATGAAGAACATCAGCAGGGCGAACGTGAGGTACAGCGTGCCGATGTCCTTATGGTTGGTCGTCGTGATCCAACGCATGATCCACGGCAGCACGCCCTTCGGATGATGGCCGGCGTGGACGTCGATCGCGGTCGTGCTCATCGCAAAAGCTCTCCTTAACTTCGAGCGTCTTCCCGTGCGCTCAGTCCGCCTGCGTCATCGTGGGCCGGGCGTTCTCGGCCACCCACTCGTCGAACGCCTCGCGGCTCACGACGTTGACGACGATCGGCATATAGGCGTGGTCCCGTCCGCAAAGCTCCGCGCACTGGCCGCGGAACGTGCCCTCTTCCGTCGCGTGGAACCAGGCCTCGTTGATGTAGCCCGGCACCGCGTCCTTCTTGACGGCGAACTCCGGCATCCACCAGGCGTGCAGCACGTCGCCGGACGTGATTAGCAGCCGGACCTTGGTGTCGACCGGCACGACGAGGGGATTGTCGACCTCGAGCAGGTAGTTCTCGACGGTGGCGGGATCGATTCCGGACCTGAGGCGGCGGGCCTCGTTGCTCTTGCGGTCCAGCACGCTGAAGAAGCTGACGTTGTCGTCGATGTAGTCGTAATGCCAGAGCCACTGATAGCCGGTGACCTTGATCGTCAGCTCGGACTCGGTCGTATCCTCCATCTTTACGAGGGTCTCGGCCGCCGGCACGGCCATCGCGATCAGGATGATCGCCGGGATCGAGGTCCAGACGACCTCGGCCATCGTGTTGTGGGAGAACTTCGCCGCCTGCGCCCCGGCATCCTTACGGAACCTCACGATCGCGACGATCATCGCGAGGAAGACGCCGATGCCGATCACGACGCAGACCCACAGGACCATCATGTGCAGCCCGTAGACCTCGCGGCTGATCGTCGTCACGCCCCGCGGCATGTTCATTTGCCAGTCGCTCCACGCCGGGGAGCTGAAGAACGCCGTCAGCACTGAAAGCGCAGCGGCACAGGCGCCAACTTTTCGGTTCATTTGCATGATTTCAGAAGCGAAATGGATTAGCGGGCGGGCCCGCCGATTCTAGCAACCGCACGCCCCCACCGACGATACGGTTTTCCCCTATGGTGACCGTGCGCCCCGAGGCGCTATGCCCGCCGCCGCCAGCGATCATGGCGACGGCCTTCGCCTGTAGCCGATGTCCGATATCGCGACGGCCGCCTCGCCGGGCCGCGCACGGCGCGCACGGCGGGGCTGCGCCCCGGGTCCCCACGCGTGACCCAGGATCAGCTCGATCGTCACGGGAATTCGGCCCTCGCGGCGCTGCGTCTCGAGCGCCGCGACGAAGGAGGCCCAGCGCCGGCGGCCGGTCAGCGATCGACGCCGGCCGGCGGCGAGGTTCACGGCGCCGCAGGAACGCAGGTCGCGGATCATCGAGTTGACATCCCTGTACGTCAATTCCATCCGGTCCACGTCCACGACCGGCTCGGCCAGTCCCGAGGAGACGGCCAGATCGCCGAGATCGTGCATGTCATAGAACGCGTGCACGTGCACGCGATCGTCGACGGCCGCCCAGGCGCGGCGCAATTGCTCGAGTGAGTCGGGGCCGAGCGTGGCGAACAGAAACAGCCCGCCGCTCGTCATCGTCCTCGCCGCTTCGCGGAACACCGCATCGGGTCTGCTCCACGGCAGCAGCATATTAGCGAAAACCAGGTCGGAAATGCCATCTTTGACGGGCAGCCGCTCCGCATCGCCGACGATCCGCCCCGCCGCCGCCTCCGTGCCGGCCCGCAGCATCGCGATGCTCGCGTCGATCGACAGCACACGCGCGCCGGGATAGCGCGCGCGCAGCGCCGCCGCCCCGGCGCCGCGGCCCGCGCCGACGTCGAGGACGACCTTCGGATCGATCCTCATGAAATCGAGCCGCTCGAGCAGGCGCTGGCGGGCCTCGTCGTGCACGACGCTCGCCGCCGCGAACGTCGGCGCGGCACGGGCGAATGCCCGCCGGATCGCGCGGGGCTCGGGCAGGGCCGAGAAAGGATCGCTGCTCATCGCTTCGGGAACGGAAAATCGGGAAAAATCGGCTGCCGGACGCCTTGGTTCCTCTAAAAGGGTGTCGAGACACCGTTCTCGGACGGACCGCGGGTGAAGTCCCGGCCCTCCGCGGCCGGTATCTTCGGCCCGGCGCCGCCCGGAAAGTTCGCCGCGCAGGGGCGCCTACGCAGTCGGGCGCGGCGCCGCTTCCCGCTCTATGCCGAGCCGCGCGAGCAGGGCGTCGTCGCGCGTCGCGCTCGGGTTCTTCGTCGTCAACAGCTTGTCGCCGTAAAACATCGAGTTGGCGCCGGCGAAGAGGCACAGCGCCTGCATCTCGTCGCTGAGCTCCGTGCGCCCCGCGGACAGGCGAACGTACGACGCGGGCATCAGGATCCGCGCGACGGCGATCGTGCGCACGAACTCGAAGTTGTCGAGCTCCTCGACCTGCTCGAGAGGCGTGCCCGGGATCCTCACGAGCCTGTTGATCGGCACGCTCTCCGGATGCGGGTCGAGGGTCGCGAGCGCGTGCAGGAGCTCGATCCGGTCGTCGCGGCTTTCGCCGAGGCCGAGGATGCCTCCGCAGCACACCTTGATGCCGGCGGCGCGCACGCGGCGCAGCGTTTCGAGCCTGTCCGCGAACGTCCGCGTCGTGATGATCTTCGGGTAGAAGGACTCGGACGTATCGAGGTTGTGGTTGTAATAGTCGAGGCCCGCGGCGGCCAGACGCTCCGCCTGCCCGTCGCGCAGCAGTCCGAGCGTCGCGCAGGTCTCGAGGCCGATCGACTTCACCTCGCGGATCATCTCGAGGATGGGCTCGAGCTGCCGGTCCTTCGGCCCCCGGTACGACGCGCCCATGCAGAAGCGGGTGGCGCCCGCGGCCTTCGCGGTCTCGGCCGCGCGCCGGACCTCTTCGAGCGGCATCAGATCGTGAACGTCGACGCCGGTCTCGAAGCGAATGCTCTGCGAGCAGTACGCGCAGTCCTCAGGGCACCTGCCGGTCTTGATCGACAGCAGCGTGGACACCTGCACGGCATTCGGATCGAAGTGACGCCGGTGCACGGATTGCGCGGCGAAGACGAGATCGAAGAGCGGCAGCTCGAACAGCGCTCGCACGTCCTCGAGCCGCCAGTCCGTTCTCGGCGCCGTCCCGATCGACAGGCCGTTGATGCGGATTTCCGGTTCGATCGAGGACATTCGTGGCTCGCTCCGTGCGCCGTCTCGCGGGAGGCTGGCAGTATCTGAACGCGATCCTGGGGTGTCAACTTGAGCGTCGCCTCGCGATTCGCCGCCGCGCTCGCGCGTGCCTGCCTCGCCGAACGCTGTCCGTCGTGCGCGGGCGCGACGGCGGCGGGCTTCTGCGCCGGCTGCCGCGCGGACCTGCCGTCGATCCCGCGGCCGTGCCCGGTCTGCGCGCTGCCCCGGCCGGTCCCCCGCTGCCCGCGGGAGGCTTCGGCGTGGCACGTCGCCCGAGTGATCGCGCCTTTCGAGTACGCGCCGCCGCTCGATGACTTCCTGCAGGCGCTGAAGTTCGGCCACGCTCGATCGCTCGGCCGCGCGCTCGCGCTGCTCGTCGCACCCGTCATCGATGCGCGCGGCGGCGACGCCGCGTCCGCGGACGTGCTCGTGCCGGTGCCGCTGCATCGCCGCCGCCTCCGCAGCCGCGGCTACAACCAGGCCATGGAGATCGCACGGACGCTGTCCGCGACGCTCCGCATCCCGCTAGATGCCGGCACCGCGCGGCGCATCGGCGCCGCGGCGCCGCAGTCCCTGCTCCCGGCGCGCGAGCGCGCCGCGAACGTCGCGAATGCATTCGAGGTCAGGGCCGATCTCACCGGCCTCCGCGTCGCAATCGTGGACGACGTGATCACGACCGGCGCGACGATCAACGCGCTCGCGGCCGCGCTGATCCGCGCCGGCGCCGAGCGGGTCGAGGCGTGGGCCGTCGCGCGTGCGCTCTAGGGACGGCCCCGGTACACGTGCACGGGCCGCGCGACGGCGGCCCCGCTCGCCGAGCGGGGTCCTTTCGAGCAGGATTTCAAGGCGCTATCCGCCCGCGGCCGGTGCGCCCCGAAACACGTAGTCGAGCAGGATGCCGGCGAACACGCAGCCGCCGAGCCACGCGTTGTTGAGGAACGCGCGCACGCAGGCCTCGGGCTCGCGGTCGCGGAGCAGGAACTGCTGATACAGGAACATGAGGAGCGCGAGACCGAGGCTGCCGTAGTACCAGACGCCGAGCTCCGCCCCGCGGCCGACCAGCACCAGGGCGACCAGGAACAGCGCCTGCATCCCGGCGATGGCCGTGCGGTCCATGTCCCCGAACAGCACGGCGGTCGAATTCACGCCGATCGCGAGGTCGTCCTCGCGATCGGCCATCGCGTACTCCGTGTCGTAGATGACGACCCAGATGATCGTCGTCACGAAGAGCAGCCAGCCGACGCGGGGGATCTGGCCGAGCTGCGCGGCATAGGCCATCGGCACGCCCCATGAGAACGCGATGCCGAGGACGAACTGCGGCGCCGACAACCAGCGCTTCGTGAACGGATAGACGACCGCCACCACGGCTCCGGCGACGGCGAGCCACAGCGCCAGGCGATTCAGCGTCATCACGAGGCCGAGCGCGACGAGCATCAGTCCGAAGAACAGGATCAGCGCCTCCCCCGGCGCAACGTCGCCGGTCGCAAGCGGCCGATCCGCTGTCCGCCGGACGTGCGGGTCGATCTTGCGGTCGGCGAAATCGTTGATGATGCACCCGGCCGAGCGCATGACGATCGTGCCGAGCACGAACACGATGAACACCTTCGGATCGGGCACGCCGTCGCCCGCAAGCCAGAGCGCCCACAGCGTCGGCCAGAGCAGGAGCCAGATGCCGATCGGCCGATGCAGCCGCATCAGCCGGCCGTACTTGCCGTACTGATCGAGGATCAGCTCGACCAGGTACATCAGGCGGCGCACGGCGAGGCCGGCCCGGTTCCAGGCCGACAACGCCGCCGCTTCGCCGTCCGTCCGCATCTTCATCGAGCCGTCATTCTAGCTGCATGATTCATGATCGAGCCCCGTTCCGGACGGCACCGTTTATCGACGGCCTGCGGCTGATGACCGGCACGCCGCAAATAAAGAGATGGCGAGCCGCCAAGAGCGTGCTGCGTGATCTGCGCGCGTTGGGGAGCGTGCGAGCCAGGATGGCGAGCCCGCTGCCGACAGGGATGTCTTCACGGCGGTCCCCAACGCGTGCAGATCACGCAGCACCCGCACGCGCCGGCAGAGGCGTGATGCTGCCTGAGCCCGGCGACGATTTCCGTGCGCCGCGTCCGCGAATCACACCGTCGCGTATTCGCGCGCACCGTGGACCCAGCGGCGGATCAGCACGTCGGCCTCCTCCGGACGGCGCTCGAGCAGCGTGTCGGAGATTCGGATCACGTCGGGCAAGAGGTCCGCGTCGCGCAGGAGATTCGCCACCTTCAGCTGCACGATGCCCGTTTGTCGTGTGCCGAGCACCTCGCCCGGCCCGCGCAGCTCGAGATCCTTCTGGGCGACCTCGAAGCCGTCGTTCGTTCGGCGCATCAGATCGAGCCGCTGGCGGGCGACGTCCGACAGCGGCGGCCGATAAAGCAGCACGCAGCTCGACTCGAGCTGACCGCGGCCCACGCGCCCGCGCAGCTGATGCAGCTGCGCGAGCCCCATACGCTCCGAGTTCTCGATGACCATCAGCGTGGCCTGCGGCACGTCGACGCCGACCTCGATCACCGTCGTCGCGACGAGCAGGCGGACGGCGCCGTCCTTGAACGCGCGCATCACGGCCTCCTTCTCCGCGGCCTTCATCCGGCCGTGGACCAGGCCGATCGGCACCTCCGGAAGCGCCTGGGCCAACTCGTCGGCGAGGCTGTTCGCAGCGCTCGACTCGACGACCTCGGACTCTTCGATCAGCGGACAGACCCAATACGCCTGCCGTCCCGCGCGGCAATGCGCGCCGACCCGCTCGACCAGCTCCGCGCGGCGGCTCTCGGGCAGGGCCACGGTCCGGACGGGGCGGCGCCCGGCGGGCAGCTCGTCGATGATCGAGCAGTCGAGGTCCGCGTAGGCCGTCATCGCGAGGGTTCGCGGGATCGGCGTCGCCGTCATGATCAGCTGATGAGGCACCGTGCCGTTCGCGGCGCCCTTCTTCTTGAGCTCGAGCCGCTGGCGCACGCCGAAGCGATGCTGCTCGTCGACGATCACGAGCGCGAGCCGCGCGAAGCTCACCGCCTGCTGGAAGAGCGCGTGGGTCCCGACGACGATCCCGACGTCACCGGACTCGATCCTCGCGAGCGCCTCCGCGCGGGCCGCGGCGCCGAGCGAGCCGGTCAGCAGGACACACTCGACGCCGAGCGGCGCGAGCCAGGACGAGAAGCTGGCGAAATGCTGCTCGGCGAGCAGCTCCGTCGGCGCCATGACCGCCGCCTGATAGCCGGCCGACGTCGCGGCGAGCGCGGCGGCGGCGGCGACGACCGTCTTGCCCGAGCCGACGTCGCCCTGCAGCAGCCGGTGCATCGGCCGCGTCCCGGCAAGATCCGCGAGGATCTCGCGCAGCGCCTTCCGCTGCGCGCCGGTCAGCGGGAACGGCAGCGCGGCCTCGAGGTGCGGCAGGCGGCCCCGCACGTCCTCGATGCGCGGCGCGCGCTCGGTCTCGGCGTCCTTCGACAGGCGCTTCAGGCTCAGGCGCTGCGCTACCAGCTCCTCGAGCGCGATGCGGCGCTGCCACGGATGCCGGCCCGCCGCGAGCGCGTCGAAGTCCGCCCCGGGCGGCGGCCGGTGCAGGGACACCAGCGCGTCGGCGAGCCGCGGCCAGCCCGCCGGCAGCAGGCCGGCCAGCGGATCGGCCGGGGGCTCACGCTCGATGATCGCGATGACTTGGCCGACGACCTGGCGCAGGCGCTGCTGGCGCAGCCCTTCCGTCGACGGATAGATCGGCGTCATTGTCCGCTCGGCGGGCTCGTCGTCCCGGCCGAGCGTGCGCCACTCGGGATGGATCATCTCGAGGCCCGTCGGACCGCTGCGGACCTCGCCGAAGCAGCGCAGCCGCACGCCGCGCGCGAGGCGCTGCTGCTGCCCGGCGTTGAAGTGGAAGAAGCGCAGCATGAGCGAGCCGGTGCTGTCCGCGATACGGCACAGCAGCGACCTGCGCCGCCGAAACACGACCTCCGTCAGCTCGACCGTGCCCTCGACGAGCACCTTCTCGCCCGGGCGAAGGCTGCCGAGCGGACGCACCTCCGTGCGGTCCTCGTAGCGCTGGGGCAGGAGCAGGAGCGCGTCGCCGATGCGCTCGACGCCGAGCCGCTTCAGCTGCCCGGCCAGCGTCGCGCCGACGCCGTGCAGGGTCGCGATGGGCCTCTCCAGCACGTCCTCCCGCGCGCTCCGCGGCGCCTTCGGAGTGACCCTGCCGCCCATCGCTCGAGTCCGGGACGCCGCCTCGCCGCGAGAACCTTGGACCGCCGTCACCCGGGCAGCATGAGGATCGCGTCGATCTCGACGGCCGCGTCCTTCGGCAGCTGCGCGACCCCGATCGCCGCCCGCGCCGGGTACGGCTCGTCGAAGTACTGCGCCATGATCTCGTTGACGAGCGGGAAGTGGGCCAGATCCGTCAGATAGATCGTGACCCGCACCGCATCGGCGAGCGACCCCCCGCTCGCTTCGGCCACCGCGGCGAGGTTGTCGAACGCCTGGCGGATCTGGGCGCCGACGTCGTCCCCGACGAGCTGCATCGTCTTCGGATCGAGCGGGATCTGCCCCGACAGGAACACCATGCGTCCGGTCTTGACCGCCTGGCTGTAAGTGCCGATCGCCGCCGGCGCCCGCGGCGTGCTGATAATTTCTTTGTCTATTGCCATGCTCCGTCCTTCAACCCGTGCCGCGCGTCACGCGGACGACGCCGGGAATCGTGCGAATGCTGCGCAGCACGTGCGCGAGCTGCTTGCGGTCCTTCACCTTCAGCCGGAAGAGCAGCGCGGACGCGTCCCCTTCGGTGTCGACCCGAACGTGATCGATGTTCGTGTGGGTCGCCGAGATCTTGCCCGCGACCTCCGCGAGGAGGCCCACACGGTCGAGCGTGCGCACCTGGATCTCCGACAGGAACTCGCCCTCGACGTCGTTCTTCCAGTTGACCGGGATCCACTTCGACGGCTGCTTGCGATACTCGGCGAGGTTGCCGCACGTTGTCCGGTGGATCACGATGCCCCGCCCGCTCGACATGAAACCGATGATCTCGTCGCCCGGTATCGGATAGCAGCAGCGCGCGTAGTTCACCACCAGCCCTTCGGTGCCGGCGATCTCGAGCGGCTTCCTCTTGCGCGCGAGCTCGGTGTCGTCGCCGTCGTGCTGCGCGAGCATCCCGGCGACGACCGGGGCGAGCCGCTCGCCGAGCCCGAGCTGCTCGTAGAGCGCGCCCATGTCCTCGAGCCCGATCTCCTCGAGCAGGCCGGCGACCCGCGACTTCGGCAGCCGGCGCAGGCTGATCGAGTACGGCCGCAGGGCCTGGCTCAGCAGCCGGCGGCCGAGCTCGCGTGCTTCGTCGCGCCGCAGGTTCTTCAGATACGCACGGATCGCGTTGCGGGCCTTCGCGGTCGCGACGAAATTGACCCAGTTCGGGTTCGGTCGCGCGCCGCGGGCGGTGATGATCTCGACGGTCTGGCCGTTGCCGAGCGGCGTCTTCAGCGGCACGAGCCGCCGGTCGATCTTCGCGGCGACGCAACGGTTGCCGACGTCCGTGTGCACCGCGTAGGCGAAATCCACGGCGGTCGCGCCGCGCGGCAGCCGCATGATGTCGCCCTTCGGCGTGAACACGTACACCTTGTCCGGGAACAGATCGACCTTGACGGCCTCGAGGAACTCCTCGGAGTTCGCCGAGTGCTGCATCTCCATCAGCCCGGCGAGCCACTCGCGGGCGCGCTCCTCCGTGCTGTACGTGCGCTTGTCGACGGCCTTGTACTGCCAGTGCGCGGCGACGCCCCGCTCGGCGACCTTGTCCATCTCGTCCGTGCGGATCTGCACCTCCAGCGGCACGCCGTTCGGGCCGAACAGCGTCGTGTGCAGAGACTGGTAGCCGTTCACGCGCGGAATCGCGATGTAGTCCTTGAAGCGCCCCGGCATCGGCTTGTAGAGCTGATGCGCGATCCCCAGCGCGCGATAGCAGCTGTCGACGTCCGGCACGATGATGCGGATGCCGAAGACGTCCACGATCTCGGCGAGGTGGACGTGCTTGCGCAGCATCTTCTTATAGATGCTGTACAGGTGCTTCTCGCGGCCGATCACCCGTGCCTGGATGCCGTTCGCCGCGAGCTCCTCGACGAAGCGGCTCTCGATCCGGCGCAGCGGCTGGCGCTGCGTGCCGCGGGCCCGGCGCAGCGCCCGCTCGAGCACGCGATAGCGGAACGGATAGAGCGTCTTGAAGCCGAGGTCCTCGAGCTCGACCTTCAGGCTGTAGATACCGAGCCGGTTCGCGATCGGCGCGTAGATCTCGAGCGTCTCGCGCGCGATCCGCCGCTGCTTCTCGACCGGCAGGGCGCCGATCGTGCGCATGTTGTGGGTGCGGTCCGCCAGCTTGACGAGGATCACGCGCAGGTCCTGGACCATCGCGAGGAGCATCTTGCGGAAGCTTTCCGCCTGCGCCTCCGCGGCGCTGTCGAACCGCAGCTGATCCAGCTTGCTGACGCCGTCGACGAGC
>Ga0079224_100001528_pt1 | contig 26841 bp, 29 predicted proteins | sample Stecom2015_FD_80414 | JGI IMG/M metagenome (GOLD analysis project Ga0079224, IMG submission 80414) | Agricultural soil microbial communities from Utah to study Nitrogen management - Steer compost 2015 | ecosystem: Environmental > Terrestrial > Soil > Agricultural land | place: USA: Utah... | reverse complement strand
TGAATTTTGCGACTGTTTTCTATGCAAAAGTAATTTTTTATGACAAATCCGTACTTTGTTTCATTTTCAAATATTTTCTAAATTTGCAGTACCTAGGAATAATCAGTTGTGCACAGCTTAAAGGATTTGGGAATATGCAGGATGTAGAACAACTTATTATTGAAAATGAAACATTAATTAAAAAAGTCATCTATAAACTGAAAATATATCGGGATCTTGATGAATATATGCAAGTAGGGAGGATTGCTTTATGGCAGGCATTACTGAAATTCGATGATACGAAAGGGGACTTTGCAATGTTTGCTTATATGAATATAAAATATGCTATTATTCGGGCACTTACTAAAGCGAATGACGTATCTGTACATGAACTGGCGGTGGAAGATGATATAATTACCGTTAATACGCCACAATACAATTTGGTTACATCAAGTCTGGAGTGGCCCGAATGGTTTGAGGAATTAAATGAAGATGAGCAATTTCTGCTCATCGCTTTATATGAAAAAGAGCTTTCTTTAAAGGAAATTGCCGACAAGTATAAGCTGAGTTATGAAACAATCAAGAAAAGACGTCAGCGATTATTGTCTAAGATAAGGGGTTTGTTAATATAGATATTTTGGGGATAAAAAAAGTGGAAGCTTATGAAGTTTCCACTTTAATATTTTATTGAATTGTCTTCAAAAACTCTGTACGCTGCTCTTCGGATTGCTGTTCACCATTAACAAGCATTGCCCCAATACGGTAATCTGCTTGTCCTTTTTCAACAACATACTGCAAATTAACGGGCTGTACTTTGTTGTCAATTTTACATTCACCTTTAAATTCCACAACATGTTCCATCATTTTTGTCTGGAAATATTCCCAGCGGCTTTCTTCACAATAGTTTTTGAGGGCTTTTTCAATTGTCATATCACTATTTTCCATAACGGGTGTGGCATGAATATATGTAATGTAGTCATTATCTGTTACGGCTTTTTGTGGACCGAAAAAGTAGAAAAATACACCAATTACCCCGATTGGTATAATCCAAAATATCGTCCTCTTTCTTTTCTCCATTAAATTAATCCCCCTTTTTATATTATTAGTATACCATTGGAATGTTAATATTTTCTACATTGGGATAATAATTATCTCGAAATGGCAAAGCTGTTCCTCTCAATTACTATTGATGAACTAAAGAGGATTAATACGACCATTATAGAATATAAACGATTAAGTCTGGTTTAAAGTTATCAATGAAAGGCTGGAGAGTTAAATGAAGAAAACTCTTGTTATAGGTAACGTAATTGTGAGTGGAATTGTTGTTTTATTGATTTCCAGGTTCTTTGCAGGAGGCGCATTGGGAGAAGCGGATTCAATAACTCCTGAATTCTTTTTTATAATACCGTTATGGATTTTTAGTGTATTTATTATGTGTCGTGCTGTTTCTATAAAGAAAGTAAAAAACACTTCCTATTTGAAAATTATAATAAGCAATATTTTGCTTTGGCTAATGATTCCAGTAGGATTAACCATCACATTTTTAATAATATGAAAGAGGTGTTGTATTGAAACGGGTTAGTTCGAAAATAGGAATTTTAATTTTGTTCAGTATTATTCTATTATCTGCCTGCATACAAAAAGACTATACGTTTTTTGGTGAAAGTGAAAATTGGAGAGTCCAATATACAGTGACAGATGATAGTGGCTGCAATTCAACTAAAGGCTATATAAAATACCTGGGTAATGATCCGATGCCGGAGCAGTTGGAGTTTAGTGTGGATAATACAGAAGGAGCTTCCGTCTCTTTAGATGAAAATGGCATGTTTTTTCTGCCATATGGCTGTTCGAATGCAACGGAAGGGTCTGAACTTAAAGCGAAAATCAAGTGGAACAATCAATCGGAGACAATCCAGTTACCTTTAAAATAATAGATTAATAAATGAATTTTTTAATATTGGCATAGAAATTCACCCCGAAAGTTAACAACCGACCTAACTTTCGGGGTGCTATCTTTTATATGAAGTTGATTACTTTGTATTCGTAAACTTGAAGCTTGTCTTTCGCTCCTTCTCATCCCAAACGAGGTGGGCGTTGAAGACTTTTCCGCCTTTTTTAAATCCTTTGATCAGGTCTGTTTCACCGGCAGCTAATAATTTCTTCAGATTCGTTTGCGTTATTGTTTTTCCGAGTATTTTCTTGGAAACCGAGAATTTACAGCTGGCTTTTTTATAATTCGAACAGCCGTAAAAAGTACCGTGGTCAACAATGGATCCATCGCAAAGCATGCATTTCCCGACAACTGTTTTTTCCTTCTTATACTTTTTCGTATAGGGGTTGTTTTCGGAGATTTTCTCCACATCGTTTTGATTGAATGCCCAAACTTTTTCCCGTTCGCCGGCATCTGCGATCAATTTATCGGCCAGTTTTTTTACCTGTTCCATAAATACTTGAGGAGAGGCGTTTCCTTCCCCGATTTCATTAAGGCGTTGCTCCCATTTCGCTGTCATGGATGCGGAAGTCAAAATGCTTTCACCTAGTGCCTCAATGAGCAGCATTCCTTTCGTCGTTGCAAATACCTGGTTTTTCCTCACTTCGATATAGTTCCGGTCTTTCAGTGTACCGATAATTCCGGCGCGTGTAGCTTCCGTCCCTAATCCTTCTGTTTTCGATAAAACCTTCTCTAGTTCCGCATCTTCCAAATGTTTGCCTGCTGTTTTCATGACTGTAATGAGATTACCTTCCGAATAGCGGTTTGGCGGCTGAGTTTCACCTTTCTTTACATTCGCTTTTACAACTGTTCCTTGCTCATTTTCCTGTAGAAGGGGGAGCAGTTCATCTTTGTCGGCACTATCTTTTGAATGATGAATCACTTTGCGCCAACCTTCCTCCAGCAGCACTTTCCCTTTGGAAATGAACTCCGCGCGCTGATCGACAAGCGAGTGAATGGTTGTATAGGAGAATACGGCATTATGATAATGGGCCGCAATCACTTGCCTTGCGACTAAATCATAAATTTTCGCTTCCTCGGAACTGAGTTTTGCCATATCCGGAACTTGTTCTGTAATAATAATGGCATGGTGATCGGTTACCTTTTTTTCATTTACAAACCTTCTGTTGTTCAGAAGGGAAGTTGTCGGCGGGGGCAGCAGATTTTTATATTGCGCCAATTTGCTTAACTGCCCAAGAATCCCCGGTAATGTTTTTGCTTCCTCGTTCGTCAAAAATTGAGAATCCGATCTTGGATAGGAAACGACACCTTTCAAATAAAGCTTCTGTAAAATATCAAGCGTCATTTGCGGGGAAAATTTAAACGCTTTATTGGCTGTTGCCTGCAGCGCAGACAGATTGAACAGGAGGGGTGGTGCATATTCCTTTTTTTCTTTTTTGATATTTGTAATTTCCACATTTTTATTAATGCAGAAATTGGCTGCAGCAATTGCCTGACGTTCCTCCAGAAGCCTTGTCACACTGTTTTTATGCCATTTCGCTTTCAGGATCTTGCCGTTAAAATTAAATTCCGCTTCGACTTCCCAAAACGGCTGAGGTTTGAAGTTCGCAATCTCATGCTCCCGTTTTACGATAAGTGCCAATGTCGGTGTCTGTACTCTTCCAATGGAGAAAACATCTTTTACCCCATTACGTTTAAGGAGCACCGTGTATAATCTGGAAGTATTAATGCCAATCAGCCAGTCGGCACAGGAGCGGCTTAATGCTTCGAAGTAAATATTGCGCGTTTTTTCTTCCGGCAATAAATTCGCAAATCCGTTTTTTACCGCATTTTCCGTTAAGGAAGATATCCATAATCGCTTCATCGGTTTATTCACAGCGCATACTTTTAAAATGGTACGTATAATGAGTTCGCCTTCGCGCCCTGCATCCCCGCCAATGATAACTTCTCGAATATCCGGTCTTTTCACAAGTGTTTTTATAATATTGAACTGCTTATATTTTGATTTTGTTACTTTATATTCGAAACGGTCCGGAATAATCGGCAATGTTTCCAACGTCCATTTTTTCCAGGAAGCGTTGTATTCTTCCGGGGCCTTCAATTCACAAAGGTGACCGATCGCCCATGTAATGAGGGCGCCTTCCGGAAAGTATGTGTTAGGCTTCACTTCAAAATAACCAGCCTTTTTAGTAAATGAAAATGGGGCAGCCAATTTTGCTGCCTGATCTGGTTTTTCTGCAATTACTATTTTCATATATCCGTCTCCTACTAATAATAATTACAATTCCTAATGTAATAATTATAGAGTAATTTACAGCAGAATGGGGGAACAAACATTTTTCATAGCTATGGATTAACAGATAGGTTGTTTCCCTATTTGGTCACTTCATTTGCCTAACAGTGGACAATTATTTTTTTATTGTAAAAATGTTATAAATTTGAACAAATAAATATCATTTTTTATAAAAATCTCATATAATATATTGACAAAATGACGAATTATTCGTATTTTGACTAAATAGATTAATGAATTTACTGAATAGTCTTGACTGAAATGGGATAAATTTGTACACTGTGTAAAGTCAAATGTTTTTTCGGTGAGTACAAATATCAATTTTGAGAGTAAGGATATGATGAGATGATAGTATGTAAATTTGGCGGCACATCTGTCGCGAGTGCAGAACAAATCAAAAAAGTAGCAAGCATTGTGAAGTCTAATCCTGAAAGAAAGATTGTCGCTGTTTCTGCGCCTGGTAAGCGTTCAAGTGATGATATTAAAGTGACGGATTTATTGATAGATTTAGCAAACACCGTTATTAATAAAGGTGATGTTGAAGCTAAAATTAAGGCTGTAGTTAACCGTTACCGTAATATCGCTGAAGATCTTGGTTTAGACAATACAATTTCAGATATTATTGAACAGGATATACGCGGGCGTGTGACAGAAAATTGGTCAGACAAAGACTTATTCTTAGATAATATAAAAGCTAGCGGCGAAGATAACAACGCAAAGCTGATCGCTTGTTATTTTAATGCAATTGGCATGCCGGCAAAATATGTAAGCCCTAAAGATAAGTTAATATTAAATGACTTCCCGGAACGTACGTATGCGCTGCCGGAAGCATATGAAAATTTAAGTGTATTGAAAAATACAGAAGAGATCATTATTTTCCCTGGATTCTTCGGTTATACAAAGGCAGGCATTTTACGCACATTTGACCGTGGCGGATCTGATATTACAGGTTCCATTCTGGCATCTGCCGTCGGGGCAAAATTATATGAAAACTTTACGGATGTCGACTGTGTGTTCGCAGCAAATCCAAAAGTCGTAAATGATCCAGTCGATATAAAAGAAATTACTTATCGCGAAATGCGTGAATTATCGTACGCAGGTTTTTCCGTATTCCATGATGAGGCATTGATGCCGGTCTATAAACAGGGTATTCCGGTCAATATTAAAAATACAAATAACCCGTCTGCGTCCGGAACATTAATATTACCGACTCGTCCGGCAACGAATCGCCCGGTTACAGGGATTTCAGCGGATAGTGGTTTTTCAATACTATATGTATCAAAATATTTAATGAATCGGGAAGTAGGCTTTGGCCGCAAGCTTCTTCAAATTATAGAAGAAGAAAACATTTCCTATGAGCATACGCCATCTGGCTTAGACGATATTTCAGTTATTATGCGTTCATGCCAGCTGACACCTGAAATTGAACAGCGTATTGTAAAACGTGTTAAGGAAGAATTATGCGCAGATGATGTTCAATTCAGTCATAATTTTTCAATGATTGTCATTGTCGGGGAAGGCATGCGACATAATACTGGCCTGGCAGCACGTGCTGCGACTGCGATTTCCGCAACAGGTGCGAATATTGAAATGATTAATCAAGGTTCTTCGGAAGTTAGTCTTGTATTTGGTGTTCTTTCGAAATATGAAGATCAAATTTTAAAGGGACTTTATGAAGAGTTTTTCGCAACAATTACTTCGTTTTAGATAATATTTAGTCGAATCCATGTCGGGTTCGGCTTTTTTCTTTGGAATTTTGGGTATTGTAATAAAAAACCCATAGAATAGAGGGATAAATACATAAATATAAGGGGGAGACAATATGAAAATAGAAATTTTTTCCGATTTTGCTTGTCCGTTTTGTTATATCGCGAAAACGAAATTATTCCAAGCGATAAATCAATTAAATTTAGGTGAGGAAACGGAAGTGGTTTACAGGGCGTTCGAACTCAATCCTGCAGCTTCAAAGTCGGAAACAATATCTTATGTTGACACGATACTTAAAAAGAAAAACAATGACCTCCGTAAAACGGAAGAATTTATGGAGGCATTGGAAATGCATGCTAAGGATACAGGAGTCAGATTCAACCTTGATAAGATTGTGCTCGCCAATACAAAAAATGCCCATCGTTTATCTAAACTCGCAAAACTTTATGAAAAAGAACTGGAGTTTGCAGATATTGTGATGGAACATTTCTTTTCAGAAGGTCTTAATTTAAATGACACAGAGGCACTGTTGGATATTTGCGAACAGATAGGTATCGACCGGAACATGGCACAAAAAATAATAAAGGAAGAAAAATTCAATGAAGAATTAATGCTGGATCGGTATGAGGCCCAGCAGCTGCAAATATCAAGTGTCCCGTTTTTTGTCTTTGAAGACCATTACGGAATCAGAGGAGTGGAGCCAATGAAAGTTTTTATAAATACATTGCTTCAAACAAAAGAGTATATGAAGAAGAACCAAAAATAGAAATAGAAATTACTAGTCGGAGGAAGTCTTGTGGACAGAATAAAACGAGTTATAAAATTGATTTTCAGAAACCTGTATTATTATCGAGTTGATTATATACGGACCTTTGCGATATTACGGATTGTGCAGGCATTTGTTCTATTGCCGCTCATCTGGCTGATTACAGCACTTGTCATGGATATGACAGGGGTGCAGGCAATTACCCAAGATAGTATCTTTTATTTACTGACACATCCAATTGCGATATTAGGAATAGGAATCATACTATTTATCGGAATAATATTCATCTATTATGAATTAGGATTTTTAATACTGCTGGCATACTATCAGCAGCGCGCCATTCCATATACATGGAAAGAGCTCCTAAAACGATTAAATCAGAAGGTTGTCTATTTTATCAGTTTGCAGACATTGCTGATTGTCGTATACCTACTGTTATTAATTCCACTTATTTCATCATTATTGCCAGTTTCATTGATTCAAAATATCAATATCCCAAGCTTTATTATAGATGAACTTTTGAACACTCGGAATGGCACGATTTTATATGTTGTGCTAATAATACTATTGAGTTTTATAGGCTTACGCTTTATTTTCACATGGCCGTTTTTTACGGTTTACCAAGAGGTAACAATATTTAAAGCATTAAAAATGAGTTGGCAGTTTTCGAAAAGAAAACTACTTGAAACGGTCGGGATGATCGGGCTGATTGTTATCGTCAATTTAACGCTACTATTGTTTGCATTATTCATAATAATGACACCACTATTTATTATTGAAAGTTTTAAACCGAGCTGGGGGCTTGTTACTGCAAGCTTTACATTGACACTTGCACAGGGTGTCATCATTCTATTTTTCACCATATTGCAAGTGTTCTTTACACAGTTAATCGTTATGGTGGCATTTCAGTTAACACGCCATAAACCGTTAATCGTTCAGGAAGAACCTTTTAGACAAACAATCCGTCAGTGGACCTTTATAATTGTTGTATTTGCTTTTTTCCTTGTGAGCGGTATTAATCTAATCAGTTTGGAAAAAACGATTTATGAACCTGATACAAATATCATATCCCATCGAGGTTTTATGGATGGCGGAGTGGAAAATACATTAAATGCGATTGAGGCGGCAAAAGAAGCAGAAGCAGATATGGTGGAAATCGATATTCAGCAAACGAAGGACGGGAAGTTTGTTGTCCATCATGATAAAAATTTAACCCGATTAGCGGGCGAAGATGATCTTGTCTATGATTTAACCCTAAATGAATTAGTTACAACAACTGTGTTGGCGGATGGATTCAGTGACACGATCGCTTCTTTTGAGGAAGTGCTGGAAATGAGCCGTGATTTAAATATTAAATTACTTATTGAGCTGAAAACACATGGTTTTGAAACAGAAGACTTTTTACAGCGCTTTGTCGATCTGCTTGATGAATATGATGCCTTGGATTATCATTATGTTCAGTCACCTGATTTACCGTCAATGGAAATGCTGGAAGAACTGGAACCCCGGATTCATACCGGTCATATATACTCAATCGCATACGGTAAGTTACCGGAATCAAACGCCGATTTTATTTCAGTAGAGCAGTCTTTTGCGACGAAAAATATTCGAAAGCAGGTTGAAGAACGCGGGATGGAGCTGTTTGTCTGGACGATAAATGATGAGTCGGATATGCAGAAATTCTATGAGAAAAATGTAAATGGTGTCATTACTGACCATCCGGATGAAGCACTTTCAAAACGGGAGAAATTTGATGAAAAACAAAATTTCATCGGGCGGATACTCAACAAAATCAAGATAATTTATTAAGGGGAAATCAATGCAGACTTATACGTACGAAGTATTAGGAGATATAAAATCCACGGAACAGCAGCCTGTTTACAATGAAGCTGGGGAGCAAATCCTGAAAGTTCAGCGCATTTATGATAATGGGCTGAAAAAGCTGCTGGACGGCTATTTCGATCACCGCTATTTTTTGAAATACGCGGTGCTTCGTAATGATGGACAATCATTATTTGAAGTGAAGAAAATTTTCAGACGCGGAAAAGTCTGGTTTGAAGGGAAAGATCCTGTTCTAAACGAAAAATATATCATTACTTATGAAAACTGGCGTATTGGCGTTCCTGAATTATTTATTTCAAACGACAAATTTAAAATGAAAATTGATAAAGAGATGGAAGACTGGTCCAACTTTATTATTAACGACGAGGTTATCGCAAGATGGCTTGCTGTTTATAATGAACAATCGGATACGTTTTCGGTTAAACTAGTAGTCTGGGATGAGGCACCGGTACAGGATCCGGCGTTTTATATTGCTATTGCACAGGCAACACTATTTATAGGGGTATAGGAGAATAAAAAGATGAATGTTGTATTTGTATTAACAGAAACGGCTGAAGAAGTATTGCAAATGGTCAGTAATGATGTGGCAGGACTGCTCGCTGCTGTGAAGGGCGATAGTGTTTCGTTCCCGTTTGGCAGCTATCAGTATGACAGTCACACATTGGATCATTATTTACTGGAAAATGGTACATACCAGCAGGAGCTTGTCATTTATTTAATACCAGAGCAGAAAAAGAATGAAACGATTTTGCCATTACCGAAAATGCAGGGTTAAGTAATTAATTTGCATTAATTATTTATCTGTTTGCCTAAAAAGGAAATTGAATTCACTTGTCGAATGTAATTATTGAATACATATTGGCAGGTGAATTTCTTTTTGCGTCAGCTAAATTTATTTGATCTGGAGTTTGAACAGCATCAGCCGAAATTTCAATTGATGGATACCGTGAAGGTAATCTTAATCGATGAACAATTGGATAGTGAAACCTATCATTACCGCAAATTTTATGAAGCCCATATTATCGATAAAGTAGGGGAAATTACAAACATTCATATAAGTACAGCTGGAATTATTACCTATGAAGTGGATATATACGGGGCAAAATATTATTTGCTTGAAGAGGAGCTTATTTAAGTAATGAATATGCAAACGGAAAAATCCCGAGTACTTGAATTGGTACTCGGGATTACCTATTTATTTTTCCGTTCAAGTTTCATACCGATAATACGGATGACGATGCCAATTAGGATAAATATCCATCCGATGCCGATAAATACATAATTCAATGTTTGGTTAGTGTTAGGCAGGATGCCAAACAAACCTAGACAAACGACTATAATGCCGGAAAATGATACAAGCATTCCTGCAGTTACAATATTCACGAACTTCACCTCTGAAAGATTCTATCATGACTCACTTTCGAACACAATCTATCCATAGATTCTCAGATAAAAAGGAATAATTTAATTAAATATGAAATATATTGAAACTATTGCCAATAATTAGGCGTATAATAGATAGAACACAAAGGAGGAATTAGTATGAAAAAATGGACAAGTGCTCTAGGCATGTCGATTGTTTCTCTAGGATTGCTTGCAAGTCCTGCTCTTGCAGAAGCATCTGTTAACCCGAAAGAAGAAAGAGTACCCATCTATGTGGCAATGACGGATGAAAGTGTTACTAAAGAACAGTTGATACAAATTTTAAAAACGAAATTACCGGAGATGTTCGCTACATACTCTAACAGTGATTTCCAAATGACATCAATGAGTTACCATTATGCCGATGATTTGACGACGCGTTACGAGTTGACATTCCAGAAAAAAGTTAATAAACAAACGGAAGGCGGCAGTGTCTCATTCAGATCGGACAATCTTGAAATAGAGCATCTGTATTTTAATCCTGCAAATTTGAAGGATGCTTTATTCCCAGGAAAAATAACGGAAGAACAAGGGCGTAAAATCGCGGAAGATTTCGTTAAAAAGGTTGTTTCATCATCCAATTACGTATTATCTACCGAAACACCAAGTTATTTCAGCGGCCTAATTACGGAGCCAATTACGTACAACTACACCTTCAATTCCACTGAAAAGAATATTCCGATACAGGATCAGTCAATTGTAGTAAGTGTGCTTGGCGATGGCAAAATCCAGTATTTCACTCAAATGAGCCCGGACCAAAAACGCATGTCATTTGAAGAGGCGACAAATATAGTTTCAAAAGAAGCCGCTTTAGAAAAGATGAAGGATCAATTAAATTTAACCTTGCAATACTCGATTGATTATTTGTCGAATTCTTCTAAACCTTCAGTAAAACTTGTATACTTGCCAGCACCTAATGTCATTGGTTTACATGCAACATCGAATAAATGGGCAACAACAACAGGCAAGACAGATTCTTTAAACAGCAAGGCGGCATTACAACCGCTTGCTCCTAAACAGTTAAAAGAATCGTCGCCAATCACAATTGACGATGCGAAAGAAATTGCAAAACAGTTAGTAGAAAGCCAGGGGAATACAACCAAATTCACGATTGATCATGCTTATGAATATCAAATGAATGAACAGGCAGTAATCAGTGTGTCGTATTCTTACCGTTACCGAAACGGATCTTTCGGTTCATCGATCGAATTCAATAAAAATACAGGGGAACTTATCTCTTACTCAGACTATTATAGTCCAATACCGTTTGAAGATGATGAAACGGAAAACGCAGTACCAAGAATGGATAAAGATAAGGTCCTGGCAGCAGCTGAGAAATATGTGAAGGAACTTGCTCCGACATCCGTACATGAATATGCAAAGCCAAATACAGAACCTGTTTATGATAAAGATTCGAAAGTGCACTATGTGAACTTCCCGAGAATTAAAAATGGACTGATTGTAAATGGAGACAGTCTGTCAGTAACAATTGATGATGAAGGGAAACTGAAATCATTCTACCGCTATCCTTTAGAAATCGAGGAATGGCCGGATGCTGATGCTACTGTTTCAAGCGAAGAGGCAAAAAAACTGTTTGCGGATGCACTGGATGTTAAGCTTGTTTACCACAGGCTGCAAAACGAAGACGGCAAATATGAGCTCGTTTATGTGCCGACAGTGAATGGACAAGAGTACTACCAGGTCGATGCCAACAGCGGTGAAATTGTCAGCCCATATGCACAGGCGAAAAAAGCGAAAGTCACTCACCCGACTGCCGAGAAGGAACTGAACTATCTAATCCAGGCAGGGGCGATTGAAGTGAAAGACCCGAATACTTTCAATGCAGATACAGCCATTACACAAGGTCAGGCACTGCAAACAATAATAAAATCCATCACATATTTCTATGAAGATTATTATGCATATCGCCAGGAGCAGCCACCTGTTTCATTCGAACATATCAATCCGGATCATCCATATTATAATGTAGTGGAAACAGCAACACGTTTAGGGATTTTAAATCCGCTAGAAGATGAATTGAATATCGACCAAAAAGTAACAAATGAGCAATTAGCTGTTTGGTACATCCGTACTCTTGGTCTTGAACAAGCAGCGAAGCACCCTGAGATTTATCAGTTAACGATTAAAGATGCGGCTGATGTGGATCCGGAAAAAATCGGATATGTGGCGATTTCACATGTGCTAGGACTACAAGGTACAGATCAATCGATGTTCCTGCCGAAAAGAGAAGTAACGTATGCACAGCTGGCTAAATCCATTATCGAACTTGCATATGAAATTGCAGAAAAAAGAAATAGCGGTTCATATTACTACTAAGCCCTATAAAAATTTTAAACTCGTGAAGTTTTTAAAGACTTCACGGGTTTTTTTAAAAATTTTTTCGAAAAATAAGGAATATACGTTCTCTTTTACGTAATAGTTAGTGGTTTAACTGTACCGACTTGTGATAAAATAATTTAAAGTGCTAAACTGAAAAAAATCGCGATAATTTTTTTGAAACGTTGTAAGATAGTACAAGTAACGAATCAATAATGGAAGTTGGGAAAAGAATGCAAAAAAATAAATACCGAATTCATAGTAATGTTCTTTTTGAAATTGCGCAAAGCCGTTCATTCACAGAAAAGGATAATATCGATGAACGCTTCGATGAAGAGGGAAAAATTAAATTGTTAAGTGACCGTGCTGGAGCGGATTTATCACTTTCTATTGTAAAAACTGAAGACGGAATCGCTTTTTCAGTAAAATGGGACGACTCTGAAGAAGTTTTCAAAGGGTGGAACATGGCATGGGAAGAATTTATCTGGTGCTTAGGTGTTGTCAACAAACCACTTGAAGAAGCGGCAAAAAAAGCAGCTGAAGAAGCAAAACTTCGTGCAGCTGAAGAAGCATTGCTGGCAGAGGAAAATGCCGAACTTGAAGAAGCTGTAACAGAGGAAGCCGTAACAGAAGAAACTTCAACTGAAGAATCATCTAAATAATATTGTAAAACGCCTTCGCAAAAATTTGCGGAAGGCGTTTTTTCGTATACAGTACATAGGGGGTTCCGGCAGCAAAGATATAAAAACATCCAGCTCCTTTTTGGGGAAATGGATGTTTCTACTTTCTTATTTATCTGAACTGACAATCGCATAGCGTTCCCATTTTCGGCTGCGCCAGCGGAAAATAACGAGCACGGCACGGATCCATTCGTCACAGGCAATAGCCAGCCATACACCGACAAGGCCTAAATCAAGTACGAAGACGAATAAATAACCTAGCGATAGCCCGACGACAATCATTGAAACAAATCCGATTCGCACAGGGTATGCGGCATCCCCGGAAGCACGCAGTGAATTAATGATTGTAATGTTAATTGTTCTTCCTGTCTCCAGTAAAATACTTAATAGTAAAACACTAGCCCCGATTTTAATGATTTCTTCATTGTCAGTAAAGAGACCCATCAGCGGTTCTCTGAGGAGGGTAATAATTGCAACCATTGACAATGTAAAAATCAGCGCCGATTTTACGCCAAACCATACTTTAGTATAGGCCAGCTCCTTATCACCAGCTCCCACATAACGGCCGACCAAAATAGCTGTCGCCATCCCGATGGCCAATGCAAAAAGATAAGTAAACATCGAAATATTCACGGCATACTGACGGGCAGACAATGCCTCGGCTCCAATAAATGTTACATAATAGAGAAGGACGATTTGATTTGTCTGGTAGAGCACCTGCTCAAGCGCAGACGGTACCCCGATTTTTAAGATTTTAGATATATAGTTTTTGGATAATCTATAGTAATCCGCCCACTCAATACGAACTTCTAATGCCTGGTATAAAAGCCAGAAAAATACAGATGCAGCAAGCACACGACTAATAACTGAAGATATCGCTGCACCTTCAACACCAAGTTCCGGCATACCAAATTTACCGAAGATTAATATATAGTTTAAAACAACGTGCACAATATTCATCGCAAGCGACACATACATTGTTTGTTTCGTCCAGCCCTGTACACGGATAATTGAAGACATGGAAGTGATTAAAGCCTGAACGAATATGAATCCTCCGACAATGACTAAATAGCTTTGAGCTGCTTCCAATACAGCTCCTTGCAGATTCATCATCTTCATTAAAACATCGGAAAACAATAAAAATAACCCGCTGATGACTAAACCGACGAGCAAATTGAGAGTTACCGATAAAGCAGCAATTTGGGATGCTTCTGCAATAAGGCGAGATCCTAAATATTGAGAAACAACTATGGAAGCACCTGTACCGATTACCCCCAATAATAATATTGCGATTTGTATATATTGATTGGCTGTTCCTACTCCTGCTACTGCATCATCCGACACAGCACTTAACATAAAAGTATCCGCTAATCCCATCAGCATAAATAGGAACAACTCTAAAAATAATGGCCATGTTAACTTAAATAAACTTAATTCTTTCGTGCCTTTTTTCAATCAGTTCACTCTTTCTATAGTTTAAATCAAAACAAAAAATATATTAGCATAAATTGTTACTCTAGGATAGTTTTTTACTCATACGTTTAAAAAAGGTAAAAAGTCATGAGAAATTTGTAAAAAAATAGGCCATGTTTAGTTGGATTATTAAGTTAATTCAGATATTTGTAATATGTTCTCGACATAATTCGACTTTTTGTTATCGAATTGTAATATATGTGGTATGTAGTTGTCATCTTAATGAAATATTGAAAGGTTATGCTTGTTCATGTTGAATCAAAAAGATTTTTCACGACACTTTTTCTGGAGGGAAATATTCAAGTATGATCAAGAAAATAGTAGCATTTGTTGCGGTTATGGTCGCAAGCACATTTATTTTTGTAGGAACGTCAGAGGCAGCTTCACATACAATTAAAAAAGGCGAGAATTTAACAATGCTTGCGAAGAAATACGATACATCAGTAAAAGAGCTCATGGCATTGAATGATTTAAAGACAACAAAAGTACAAATCAAACAAGTCCTTAAATTACCGAGCCATATTAAAAATAAACCTGCTGTAAAGAAATCGGCGGTAAAGAAAGCAACAACAAAAAAATCTGCTACACATCCATCTAATGTAAAAAAGACAATTAAAATGTCTGCAACAGCTTACACTGCTAGTTGTAAAGGCTGTTCGGGAATTACGAAAACAGGTTTGAACTTACGTAAAAATCCTAGTTTAAAGGTAATTGCAGTCGATCCGAAAATCATTCCGCTTGGTTCGAAAGTATGGGTGGAAGGTTACGGAATTGCAGTAGCCGGTGATATTGGCGGTGCCATTAAAGGGAAAAAAATCGACGTCTTTATTAGTAAAAAATCGACAGCCAAAAATTGGGGTCGTAAAACAGTAACGGTAAAAATTTTAAAATCATAAAAACAAAGCCTATTGCGGTGAAATTATTAATTTCCCGCAATAGGTTTTTTCATTTAAGTTATAATAAAAAGAGATTTTACGGAAGGAAGGAAGGAAATGAGAAATGTTTTTTTATGAGACACCTTGCCGTTATTGCCGCAAACCATTCAAGTTGCTGGAAGGTACTAAAAAATATCAGCAATTTAAAGTGAATCGTCAAGCCAGTATAAGTTGTGACAATTGTGAACGACGGATTGAAGCAGATTCAAGAAAATATTTATTTAATCGTGATTAGGGTGCACCCATCATTTTTCTTATTTGACGAAGTTCCCGAATTAATTTATCAATTTCATTTTGCATATTTTTAAAATCAGATTCACTATCGTTGCTCGTGGACGCTTGCTGTCCGTTTTGTTCCTCAAGCAACTTTAACGCAATACCGGCAGAAATCATAGACAAAACATCGCCGATTGTTGTAACAGCCTCACCTGCATAGGCAAGTCTGGCGGCAATTATTTCCAAAGAGGGTGTAGCATCCATTTCATTTTTCAAATATATTCCTCCTATTCTAAGGCAGATCCCTTACTTTATGTATATATGCTGGAAATGTTTTCATTACATGTTTTAATGCCTTTACATACGTAAAAAAGGAGTTGGTTAATTATGGAGGGCAAAAAAGTAGAAATGGAATGTAGAAACTGTCATGAACGAATGACGATCGATTATTCTACAGACCGTTTTTCAACGCAAATTCAAATATTTAACGGGAAAAAACAACAGAAAAGGACATATATTAAGGAATGTCCGCATTGCCATACAATCAACTCCGTCACGAGTGAGAAAAAAGAAGAATGGGGCAATCGGAAAGGACCGAATTTTAAGCTGTTTATGTTTTCCGGATTATTTGGCTGCATAGGGTTTATTGTTATTGGACTTTTATTGCTTTATTTTGCGTTTAAAGGTTTCGGTTTTGTCGTAGATTGGTTATTTAATTAAGGAAATAATAAACTTTCGTGCTATAATTAATAGCTTGTGGAGGTGTAGTTAATGTCAAAAAAATGGACAATCCATTCGATTCGCGAATATGTAGAAAAGAATACAGATACAAAATTATTATCAACAGAGTTTAAAGGTTTTTCGCAAAAATTAGATTTCCAGTGTGCTTGCGGGAATACATTCCAAAAACCTTGGAAAAAGTTCAAAGAAAACAAACAGCAAAAATGCGAAGTGTGCCAGCCACCGAAAGAATCACGCTAATGGAATAAATGATTTATATGTAATGTAAAAAACGCTGTCCGGTTATTGCTGGACAGCGTTTTAATTGGGTTTACTTATGACTGACGATTGATAAATTCAGTTCACTATATAATTCGTAAAAACTTTTTTGTTCGGTATTTTCTGCAGAGCCGATATAAATCACACTATTTTTAAATTGCTTATTATTCATCAGTACGTTTTTGTATTTTTCTGTTGTGATCAGCAAAAACTTTTGTTCACTGTAGGGGTATACAATAAGCTCATTGTTGGCTGATTCACTGTCAATCAGATTAAACAATTTCCTGAAATTCATATGACTTTTGAGCTCTAATTTATACATTGAAATAAGGTTATTATCTTTATGATGCCCTTCGAAAAAATTGTGGGCAAGCTGATAAAACTGCCTCGAGTTATATATCAAAACACTTTGAGTAGTATTCAGTTCAGCGGGAATAAATGACTTATGACGCTCAATTATTTGTTCGCAAAATGTCAGTAAATCGTTGTAGAGCATATTCGCCTCAGGATGTTTTTTGATAATCCGATAAAAATGCCGTGCTAAAAATGAAGTATACATAATTTCGTTCGATTCATTAAATTTCTTTAATAACGAAGACATTGCAAAAACTGCCATTTCGTAATTTTGCTTTAAGAAATTTGTGCTTGCCTGAATGGAATGGACAAAAATAATTTCCGCATCATTTTTACAATTTTCAACATACCAGTTGAACTGGTCAATATATTTCTTGGCTTCTTCAAAACTTTCGGTTTCCAAGAGGGCGGTAACGAGCTGCAGCTGAGCATTACATTCGTAAAATAACCGATCCTCTTTCATTTCCAAAGCATAAAAGTATGCACTTTTCGCATATTGAACCGCTTCCGAGGTATTATTGTTTTCAAGTGCATGGATGCTTAATAAGTAGTGGCACATAGATAAATTTTGAGGGAAAGAATCTGTATCAATCGTATGAATGATTGAGTTGATCAGCATATCGCTTTGTGGAATGGAAGAAACGATGGAAGCAAAATTAACACAGCAAACGAGCGCTTCTGTCACATGTTCCGGGTTGTTGGATCTTTCTATGATTGCCAAAATAAATTGAAGCTGCTCAAATGCTTCATCAAACTGTTTATTGGCATAAAAGCTTTTAAATTGCTTTATGCTCAGAGTTAATGAGCGTTCGATCAATCGCAATTCGTTGTTCAAACTATGTTGTAGCGATGTATCGGAACAAGTATGCATGTTAAAACTCCTTTTGATGTATTAAATAATACCGGTTTGTGCGATCAACGGTATCTGTTATCAATTGACTGAAGTAAGTACCGACAAAAGTTTTTTCTTTTAATCTTTGAAGAAACTGAACATGAATATGATTGATGGTCTGACCGGATGGGGAGGTAATGAGATTGTTGTCGTAAAAGTTTATTAGCTCCAACGGCAATTCCGATTCGAAACCGGTTTCCTCGACAACGCTTTGTATTGTCTGTTTTAATTTACTTTTTAGAAGTACAGAAAATAGTAAACAAATTAATGGATCACTGCTTTTTCTCGTTTTAAATCTTTGTATCCCGTATTGCTTAATGATTATTTCATGAAGATAAGACTGAAAAGGATAGTGAAAACGTATGTTATCATCCGTTATTAATTCGTAATCATCCGTAGTTAAATATGTATACAGATTAAAGACAAATTGATAATAAAAATTACAACCTTCATTATAATCTTCCAATTGGACGTCCAGAAAAGGGTTGTTTGTCAGGAGCTGCTGAAATTCTGAATATTTATCTTCTTGAACCAAATAATAGTTGTTGAAATTCATTGAAATATCAGCCTCTCTAATATGAAAATTATTACAATATAAATTGTACAGAAACTTTGACAGTATATCAAACTTATATCGGTTATTATGGAAAGAAAAAAGAGCTAACGTAGAAAATTAGCTCTAATTCGAGATGAAACTGATTATTCAGTTACTGGTTTTGTTTCTAAATTCACATTTTTCAGTTCAGGATGAGCCATTTCTAATATTGAAGGGCGAAGTAATAATAGAACAATACCGATTAAGATCAATCCGCTGACAATTAAAATATATTGTGCCGGAATGAATTCATATAAGATTCCAAAAACTAATGTCCCGACAGGCATAGCACTCATCGCCATCATTTCGATTATCCCAAAAACACGACCACGGTATTCTTCTTCAATGGAAGTCTGCATCAACACGCCAAGTGGGGTATTTGTAATAACACCCAATACGCCGAATAAAAACATGATGATTAAATAATAGACAAAATTCATCATCGAAGAAAATGTTATCATGAGCGGCAGTGCCGATAAAATGACCACGACAGAAGAGCCGAACACGGATCGTTTAACTGTAAGTAAAGGAAATTTGACGTTTGCTCTTGATGCAAAATAAATAGATGCAATTAATACTCCGATCGCACCGCCAGCCTCTGTAAAACCGATGTATTTTGGATCTAGCTTCAAAATCGTCAATAAAATATAATCACCGCCAACATTGATTGCTGTGAAAAATAAGTTGATCCATAGAGCAGTCCACAAAATCGCTTTAATTATAGGCTTTGAATTGACATATCGGAAGCCGGCTTTAAAACTTTCAAACATCGATTCTTTCTCCGCATTGTCATTTATTGTTTCTTTCTTATAAAGTACAAAATTCATTGTAGATTCCAACAAAAGTGTTATAACAGCAGCACCGATAAAGATAATGAGGAACATTTCCATTGATAAAAAACCGAATAACATTCCGCCGAAGATCGGTCCGCCAATACCTGAAATAGAATAGGACAACTGATTAAAGCTCATTGCTTTCTGAAGTCGGGCTTCATCGACAAGGTTGGCAATCGAAGCGGAAAATGCCACTCCTGAAAATGTGCTGAAAATACTATTAAACACTGTTGCGGTATATATCGCGATTAAAGATAATCCAAATTCATGCGTGTAAAGCAATAATCCGCCCACTGTCAGTATAACGCCGGCTTGCCCGCTGAGCACAAGCCATTTTCTTGGTAAGCGATCCCCTAAGAGACCTGCAATCGGTGACATAATCGTGCGCGGCAAGTAGCTTAAAATAATATTTGTCGCAAAACTAAGCGAAGAACCTGTCATCGATAAGATATACATACTGATTCCAAAACTGTAAACATGTGACCCGAGCGCACCAATCATTTTGCTTATTAGAAATGTATATAAATGATATGTTGCTCTTTTTAATTTCTGCTGTTCATTCATAAACAAAAACCCCTTTGTTTAATTTAATTAAACTTATAATGGAGCAGCTTGTAACACTTCTCTATACAAATCAGATCGAAAAAGATTACGAGAAAACAGTAGCAATCCGATTTGAAAATAATTTTGTTTCAGAAGGCTTTTCATACAGCGCGGACATTTTCTTTAATGGACAATATGGGTATGCCTACTACATGCTTGAGCGGTATGAAGAAGCGTTGCAAACCTTGAAAGACATTGAAATAATGGAATACAATCAGCATCCGCTTGATTTGTCGATGATGTACATGGCATTTGCTGTACGTGCATTATGCTATTTCAAATTAGGGGAGAAAGAAAACGCAAAGCGCGATATTCTATATGCAATGGATGGTGTGAAAGATTTGAAAGTCACAAGAGAAATCCAGTTCATTATCGATGCATATGAGGAAATAATGAAGTAATACAAGGACACGGATAATCATGGAGATTATCCGTGTTTGTGTTATTAGGTCCATGTTGGAGTTTTAAGAATTATTTTGGATTAAGTTCTACTCATACGATCGAACGAATAGATTAGTAGGGTGAGTTTAATTTTTAAGACATGGAGGAATGAAGATGATCAAACGAGTAAATCCAGAATTTTTAGCAGGTTTAGAGTCATTTCCGGGTTTTGATTTCAAGGTTGAACAATTGGAAGCGTTGCGTGAAGGTATGGCCCAAGCGGTACAGCCTTTAACGAGCACTGAAACAGTGGATATTCTTAATAAAACAATTACTGGCATCGATGATAATGAAATTCGCGTTCGTATTTATAAACCAGCCCATCAAGATCAGGAATTACCGGTATTACTGTGGATTCATGGCGGGGGGTATGTACTAGGCAGCATTGAAGATAATGATCATCTTTGTGTACAAGTTGTAGAAACAGCCAACTGTGTCGTCGTTTCCGTTGATTACCGTTTGGCTCCGGAATATCCATACCCTGCACCGCTTGAAGATTGCTACAGTGCGCTTACATGGATTGCGGACAATGCAGCAGAACTGCAAGTGGACAAGAACCGCATTGGTGTAGCCGGGGCAAGTGCTGGTGGTGGTTTGACAGCCGGTTTGACATTGCTGGCGCGTGACCGCGAGTATCCATCAATCTGCTTCCAAATGCCGCTTTACCCGATGATTAATGATAGCAACGATACACCTTCTGCGAACGAAATTACGGAAGGTATGGTTTGGAATCAAAAAACAAACGATTTCGGCTGGAAATGCTATTTAGGCGAATTGCATGGGAATGATGAAGTACCGATTTATGCTGCACCGGCAAGAGCTGAGGATTATCGCAACCTTCCATACACGTATACATGTGTAGGTCAATTGGATCCTTTCCGTGATGAAACAATTACGTATGTGTCTAAACTGGCACAGGCAGGTGTTGATGTGGAATTCCATTTATACCCTGGCGCATACCATGGTTTTGAATCACTGAACCCTCAGTCCGAACTTGCCCGGAAAGTAATTAAAGAATATGTGAATGCGATTAAAGTAGGCTTTGACCGCGTGAAAGCAAATGCTGATCAAGTGGAAGAAGTAAAATAAATTCATTAAGAATGATTTCCGTATCGGATTTCATTCTTTTTTATTTGGGTAAAAAAGGGTGGAAATGTCTTTAAATTGAAAATAATTACGTAGGACTCCTGTACATATGTTTGTGATAAATGATTAAGCATGGTATAAGTGTAAATGAATTTTAGTGTGGGAATCCAAACGTTATAAGGAAGTGAACGCATGTCAAAAATCGTCATTATTGAAGATACGGAAACGATAAGAGAAGAATTGAAAACCTTTTTAATCACATATGGGTTTGATGCAATTGCACCGGTAAACTTTGAAAATATTATTCAGGAAACGCTTAACGAAGCACCGGACCTCATTTTGCTGGACATCAACTTACCCATTTTTGATGGTTACTATATTTGCAGAGAAATAAGGAAACAATCGGATGTGCCGATTATTGTCGTGACGAGCAGGGATAACGAAATGGATGAACTGATGAGTATGAATTTAGGTGCAGATGATTTTATTACAAAGCCTTATAATACTCAAATTCTTTTGGCGAGAATTGAAACCATTTTAAGAAGAGTACAGGGGTCGAGTATGCGGGATACTGTTGTTTATAATGACTTGAAGCTCAATTTATCCAACGGTTCTGTTACTTATAAAGGTGAAAAGGCAGAGCTCACTAAAAACGAAATCAAAATACTGTCCTGCCTTTATAAAAACAAAGGGAAAATCGTATCCAGGGAAGATCTCATGGATTTTATGTGGAACGCAGATGTCTTTGTAGATGATAATAATTTATCGGTCAATGTCACAAGGTTAAGAAAAAAACTCGAAGCGTTAGGTATGGAGAAAAATATTGAAACGAGACGAGGGTTAGGATATATACTTCCATGACATTTAAAGAATATGTTAAAGACAGGGCAGTTTTCCTGCTCATCAATTGCATCCTATTTATCATTATCGGCGGTATTATGATACTTGTCAGGATGAATGACCAAGCTGTTTTTCTTATTTTCTGTATTTGGTTTTTTCCGCTCATCTCATATATACTGATCGAATATTTTAAACAGAAAACTTTTTATAACGAATTAACGGGCATTATGGACAATTTAGATCAGAAATATTTGCTGCCGGAAGTTATGACAGAACCTGAAACTATGGAAGGTCAGGTATTGTATGAGGTATTGCGTCAGGCAAACAAAGATATGCATGAACATGTAAAAGGTTACCGGGATCGGGAAAATGAGTACAGGGAATATATTGAAACGTGGATTCATGAAATTAAAACTCCGATTGCCTCAACACGGCTGATCATTGAAAATAATCAAACTGGCGTTACCCGAAATATTCAGGAGGAAGTAAAAAAGATTGAAGAATATATCGAGCAGGTTCTCTATTATTCAAGAAGCAACAACGTAAGCAAGGATTACCTTATAAAAGAGGTGTCTATAGTTGACCTTGTAAGAGGTGTGATAAAGAGAAATTCAAGGGACTTTATTAGTAAAGGAATCTCAATTGATCTTGAAAAAGTTGAAGGGACCGTTTTCAGTGATGCAAAATGGCTGGAATTTATTTTAAATCAGCTGATCGGAAATGCAATTAAATATATCCGGGAACGTGATGGAAAGGTAATTATCCATACTGTCAGAAATGAAAACAATATCGTACTTACGATTGAGGATAACGGGATAGGGATTTCAGAAAAGGATATATATCGGGTTTTTGAAAAGGGCTTTACCGGTGAAAATGGACGAAAATTCGGAAGGTCAACCGGTATCGGGCTTTATTTATGTAAAAAACTCGCGGATCAGCTTGGCCTGGGACTTACCATCACATCAAAAATGGGTGAAGGAACAAAGGTGAGTATTATTTTCCCTTTAGGCAGTGAGAACTTCATACAGTAATCCAGCATTAAAATTGCGGATTTATAGAAATTGTACATTACAATAGCTATAGATCCGTTTTTCAATTATTAGGGGATGATTATCGCATGGATCGGCCGCCTTAGCGCTTTTGTTTATAATCTTGCAAAAATGTCACTTTAATAAAATATAAACCAATATGTCTTCCCACTAGCTATTGATAAGATACAGTTAGAAATCAAGTAGGGGGAATAAAATATGAAAAAAGCAATTTCAATAGTATTAGGAATCTTTCTGTTAGGTCTTGGGATTTTCCTAGTGTATGAATATGTATCAGAGCCAAAAATCGTAGAGGGTGTCATGGCAAAAACGATTGATGAAAAGGGCAACCCTTCTGATATAACAAATACGTTTACACCAGGTGAGAAAATATATTTTGCCGCAAAGAGAAATCGTTTCTGGATCAATGAAGCGGAAGTTGTTTGGTATAAAGGGGAAATTAAAACGGCGAACCGATTTTTGGTGGAGGAAGAAGTAACTGTAAATGATGCGAAGTACTTCACTGCCGAGCTAACTGTTCCGGAAGGTCTTGAAGAAGGCCATTACGGTGTCACAATTTATGTAAAAGGAAAAAAGATTATGGAAACACATGCCGAATTTGATGTGAAAAAATAGATTTACCTTGGGGGAAAAGTATGCAACAGATATTAAGCGTAGAAAAAATTGAAAAATATTATGGAAACAAAGGAAATATTACAAAAGCGATCGATAATATAAGCTTTAACGTAAATGAAGGTGAATTTTTAGGGATCATGGGTCCTTCAGGCAGCGGCAAGACAACACTGCTGAATTGTATTTCCACAATCGATCATGTGACAACTGGTAAAATTATTATCAATGACCAGGATATTACGAAATTGAAGAAGAAAGGGCTTGAAGCTTTCAGACGTGACGAGTTAGGTTTTATCTTTCAGGATTTCAACCTGCTGGATACACTGACAGCTTATGAAAACATTGCTTTGGCACTGACCATTCAAAACAGAGGGGCAATGGAAATCGATCGGCTCATTAAAGACGTTGCGGAAAAGCTTGATATTTCCGGAATCCTTAACAAGTTCCCGTTTCAATTATCGGGAGGGCAAAAACAAAGGGTCGCTTGTGCAAGAGCGATCGTAACGGAACCTTCTCTCATTTTAGCTGATGAACCTACTGGTGCGCTTGATTCGAAATCATCACGATTACTGTTAAATTCCTTTGAAAAATTGAATAAAGAATACCAGTCAACAATTCTGATGGTTACCCATGACTCATTTACTGCAAGTTATGCCAATCGAATACTGTTTATAAAAGACGGTCGAATCTTTAATGAGCTCGTGCGCGGAAATGATACGAGAAAGGAATTCTTCAATAAAATCATTGAAGTGGTGACTTTACTTGGAGGCGATGTCGGCAATGTTCTCTAAAATCGCATTCAATAATGTGAAAAGAAGCTTTAAGGATTATTCAATCTATTTTCTCACATTGACTTTAGCTGTTTGTATATTTTACAGTTTCAACTCTCTTGATTCACAGCAGGCTATCCAGGAAATGAACAAAAATAGTGTTTTCCGTGAATCATTGGAATTGCTCATGTCCGGAACATCGGTGTTTGTGTCAGTTGTGCTAGGAGGTTTAATTGTATACGCCAATAATTTTTTAATCAAAAAAAGGAAAAGAGAACTTGGATTATACATGACATTAGGTATGTCAAAAGCGAAAATATCGAGAATTTTGATCGTCGAAACACTCCTGATCGGTATCATCTCTTTAATTGCGGGAATTGGGCTCGGGATTATTGTATCACAGGGTCTTTCGGTACTGACTGCAAACATTCTGTCTATGGATCTTGAAAAATATAAGTTTGTTTTTTCGCTTGGCGCTATGATGAAATCAATTGTCTATTTTGGCATCATCTATCTGCTTGTCATGATTTTCAACCAGTTTACAATTTCCAAATATAAACTGATCGATCTGTTGAATGCTTCAAAGCGTAATGAAGAAGTAAAGCTGAAAAATTCTTTCGTATCAGTGCTAACTTTTATTTTATCATTAGCATTTCTGATTTTCGCATATATGAGAATCCTGAAGTCAGGTTTAAATGCTGAAGATACGGAGCTGATAATTACGGTTTTAATGGGCGTCTTCGGAACGCTTCTGTTCTTTTTCAGCCTTTCGAGCTTCTTTTTACAATTTGCGCAAAAAAATAAAAGCTACTATTTTAAAAATATAAATATATTTGTCTTAAGACAAATAAACAACAAGGTCAACACGAACTTTCTTTCGATGACAATTATCTGTCTCATGCTTTTTTTAACGATTTCCCTCATCTTTACAGCGTTTGATTTAAAAGGAACGATTGATAAAAATTCAGCAAATACCTATCCTTTTGATGCTTCGGCATTTCTTGTTGCCGATCAAAAAGAGGATCTTGCAGTGAATGATATTGAAGCCTATTTAAACAATATTGACTTTACGTTTGAATCATATGAAAAACATGCCTTTTTTGATGAATACCTTCTTGATTTAACGATCGAGGATCTGTTATCAAAGTATTTAAGCGAAGAGGAACAGATTACTATACAGGAAAATTACCTGTATGGTCCGGTATCCGCCCTGAAAATTTCGGATTATAATGCAATTCTCAAACTGAAGGGGCATGAGGATGTTGATCTAAAGGATGATGAGGTACTTGTTGTATCAAGCTATGGCACGATACTTCAAGCTTTGCCTGAGTATATGAAAAATGAAGATCATATTACAATTGAAGATAAAGCATATGCAATAAAAAATGATGTGCCTATTGAAGAAAATATAAGAATCAATAAGGGCAGCAGCTTCTTTTATCTTATCATTCCAGATGATTTTACAGGAAATCTTCAATTAGAGTTCTCAAGTTTCAACGTATTATATGAAGATCGGTACTATAACAAATCAGAAGAGAAATTTTCAACCCTATTTAACAACCTTGCAGAAAATAAATATAGAGAAATTCATCCGGGATTGGTCATCGGAAGTACAATTGATCAAATTAAAGAGCGTGAAAATGGTTCAGCGGCTTTATTTATATTTCTTGGCTTGTTTTTAGGGCTCATCTTCATTATATCGAGCGCGGCTGTTATGGCATTGCAGCAGTTATCAGATGCAAGTGACAGCTTGGAACGCTATAAGTCACTAAAGAAAATCGGTGTCACGGATAAAATGATAAACGGGGCTATATTAAAACAATGTCTCATTTATTTTTTACTCCCTTTAGGTCTGGCTGTCATCCATTCTCTTGTCGGAATCAAGGCAGTCAGCGGAATGTTCCATTTCAACTATGAAAGCGTACTGATCAGTGCATTGATCCTTGTCATCATCTATGGCGGGTATTTCTATGCAACATATGTCGGCGTGAAGAACATTGTTAAAGGCAGGAACTAGGTAACGTAAATGGTTTTAATTAAAAGAAGAGGCCGGGGCATAACCCAAAAACACTATTTTTCTCTCAGAGAAAAATAGTGTTTTTGCTGAACGTTAAAATTGATTTCCATTCCGGGACGCTTTCCGCGGGCGTGGCCTGAGCCTGTAGT
>Ga0079224_100001526_pt1 | contig 26852 bp, 22 predicted proteins | sample Stecom2015_FD_80414 | JGI IMG/M metagenome (GOLD analysis project Ga0079224, IMG submission 80414) | Agricultural soil microbial communities from Utah to study Nitrogen management - Steer compost 2015 | ecosystem: Environmental > Terrestrial > Soil > Agricultural land | place: USA: Utah... | reverse complement strand
GAAAAGTGCCATTTTATTAGCCGGACTTTATGCTGAAGGACAAACTTCAGTCACTGAACCGATACCTTCACGGGATCATACAGAGACTATGCTGGCAGGTTTTGGTTGTGAGATTCAGAGAGATGGACTGAACGTGACTTTGATACCCCCGACACAACTAAAAGCGCAGGCAATTCAAGTGCCCGGCGACATCTCTTCGGCGGCATTTTTTATGGTTTTGGCAGTATTGCATCCGCAAGCTGATATTGTTATTGAGCAAGTGAGTATTAACCCAACACGGGCAGCGGTTATTGAAATTTTACAAGCCATGGGTGCAGATATTGAGGTTTTTAATCAAGTGGAGCAGGGTGGTGAGCCGGTCGCTTGTTTGCGTATTAAGAGCAGTCAATTACATGGCATTGATATTCCTAAACATTTAATTCCCAGTGCCATTGATGAATTCCCCATTCTATTTGTGGCAGCCGCTTTAGCTAAAGGCACGACTCGCTTAACCGGTGCAGTTGAATTACGACATAAAGAAAGTGACCGTATTCAGGTCATGGCTACCGGTCTGCAACAGTTGGGTGTCGCTTGTCAAGAACTGCCTGATGGAATAGAGATTACCGGCGGAAAAATGACCAGTGGCATTGTCGACGGGGCTGGTGATCATCGTTGTGCGATGAGTTTTTTAGTGGCTTCTGCTCTACAACCAGAGGTGCGTATTTCGGTTCGCGGTTGCCACAACATTGATACTTCTTTTCCTGATTTTTTTCAGGTTCTCGCTCGCTTAAATGTGTCAACTGAACGGCCACTGCCTGTGATTGTTGTCGATGGCCCGTCCGGTGTCGGTAAAGGCACATTATGCAGTCAATTAGCAAATGCGTTGGGATGGCACTTATTAGATTCCGGAGCCATTTACAGGGCTTTGGCTTTACAAATTATAAATGATGATTTGGTCTGTGAAAATCAGCAAAGTTGGGTAAAGGCTGCCACTGAATTGGATTTACGTTTTCAGGTCGATGAGGCTGGTGTGACTCAGATTTTTTTACAAGATCAAAATGTCACCTCACAATTACGTAGCGAAGAATGTGCTAAGGTGGCCTCAAAAGTGGCACCAGTGGCTGCAGTTCGTTCGGCTTTATTGCATCGACAACAGGCATTTTTAAAGCCACCTGGCTTAGTGGCTGATGGTCGTGATATGGGAACGGTGGTATTTAAAAATGCGCCGTTAAAGTTGTTTCTAACCGCTTCAGCAAAGATTCGAGCCGAAAGACGCTTCAAACAGTTGCAATACGCTGGCTCAGATGTTAAAATCCGCGACCTTTTAAAGGACATTGAAGCTCGGGATGCGCGTGATTCGAGTCGCCAAGTGGCGCCTTTGGTACCGGCATCTGATGCGATTGTTATTGATACTGGTAAGATGAGCATCGAAACTGTTTTTGAACAGGTGATGAAGTTGGTTAAACAACACATTGAACCATTAACTCTATCAGATACATAAGTGGTTTTAACGTTCTTAATTATTTTTTAGTGGCTATGATTTTTTAGCTGTTTTTAACGAGCGTCAGGCAAACTGATGCAGAAGACAAAGGTAAGCACGTTATGCTGTTTACCGGAATATTATATGAGTGTAAATTTTGAATCCCTTCTCGACCTAGATTTGGCCGAAAAAAATATTGTTCCTGGCACCATTGTAAAAGGCACTGTCGTTGATATTGAAAACGGTTTTGCTGTTGTTGATGCCGGTTTAAAATCTGAAGGTGTTATTCCTTTAGAAGAATTTGGTGGTGATGGCGCAGTCAGCATTGGTGATGTTGTTGAAGTTGCCTTAGAAAAATATGAAAATGGATTTGGCGAGACCGTATTATCTCGTGAAAAAGCCAAACGTATGTTGGTTTGGGACGAACTGCGCATGGCAATGGATACCGATCAAATTGTTATTGGTCAAATCACTTCTAAAGTCCGAGGCGGTTTCACCGTTGAATTAAAAGACATTAGAGCCTTCTTACCAGGTTCACTGGTTGACGTACGTCCGGTTCGTGATCCAGGCTACCTAGAAGGAAAAGACTTAGAGTTTAAAGTCATTAAATTAGATCAAAAACGCAATAATGTCGTGGTTTCACGACGTGCTGTGGTCGAATCAGAATACTCAGAAGAACGTGATAAATTACTTGAGTCATTGGAAGATGGTGCCATCGTTAAGGGTATTGTTAAGAATTTAACCGATTACGGTGCCTTCTTAGATTTAGGCGGTATCGACGGCTTATTACATATTACTGATATGTCTTGGAAGCGTGTTAATCACCCTTCAGAAGTGGTTGAAATTGGTCAAGAACTGGAAGTTCGCGTACTTAAATTCGATAAAGACAGTCAACGTGTTTCATTGGGTCTAAAACAATTAGGCGAAGATCCTTGGAAAGATTTAGCACGCCGTCACCCAGTGGGTTCTCGACATTTTGGTCGAGTTACCAATATCACTGATTACGGCTGTTTCGTTGAAATTGAAGACGGCATTGAAGGTTTGGTGCATGTTTCTGAAATTGATTGGACTAACAAAAATATTAACCCTGCTAAAGTTGTTCAGCCTGGTGACGAAGTTGAAGTTTGTATCTTAGATATCGAAGAAGGCAAACGTCGTATTTCTTTAGGCATGAAACAATGTAAGCCTAACCCATGGGTTATCTTCTCTGAAAATGCTCAAAAAGGCGATATCATTGAAGGCAAGATTAAATCAATCACAGATTTCGGTATCTTTATCGGCTTAGAAGGCGGTATTGATGGTTTGGTTCATCTGTCTGACATTTCATGGTCAGAAACCGGTGAAACGGCCATCCGTAATTTCAAGAAAGGCGATTTAGTCAAAGCCACTGTATTGATTGTTGACGCCGAAAGAGAGCGTGTTTCTTTAGGTATTAAACAGTTGGAGCAAGATCCTTTTGGTTCTTTTGTTGCTAATAATCCGAAAGGTTCATTGGTAACCGGTAAAGTTACTGAAGTGGATGAAAAGCAAGCTGTCGTTGAGTTAGAAGACGGCGTAACTGGTGTTATTAAAGCTTTTGATGTAGCCAAGGAACGTACTGACGATGTCAGTGAAGTGTTCTCGGTTGGTGATGAAGTGGAAGCTAAATTTGTCTCTATGGATCGTCGTAAGAAGATGTTGGTTCTGTCAGTGAAAGCCAAAGAAAATGACGAACTGAAAGACGTTTTGGATGAATACAAAAAAGGTGCTTCCGGCACCACGAGTCTTGGCGACTTGTTAAAAGAGCAAATGGACGACTAACCTTTCGGTTAGAAACAGACTAAAAAGGGCGATATATTTATCGCCCTTTTTATTTCCATAAATTATGCTTCATATTTGAGCCAGTTTAGTTATAATTATCCAACAATGAAAGAATCTATTACACGATCAGAACTAATTGAGATGTTGGCAGACAAATTCGCGCAAAGCGAATTGTCAAAGTCTGATGTTAGCTTATCCGTTAAAGAGCTTATTCAATTTATGAGTACCTCAATCGCTTCAGGTAATCGAATTGAAATAAGGGGTTTTGGCAGTTTTACGTTGCGTGAACGAAAGCCGAGAATGGGACGTAACCCAAAAACCGGGGAACCGGTTCCGTTAGGTGCGAAATTTGCGCCACACTTTAAACCCGGAAAAGATTTGAAAGAACGGGTTAAAGACAAAGTGGGTCAATAATAGTCGTATTCAGCTCATTTGCTGCTGCTCAACATAGCTTATTAAGAGTTCGCTTGCTTGTTGAATAGCTGTTAGGTTTTTTTCACTGTGTTGCCAGTTTGATTGAGCTATTTGTAATCGATAATTAACGATACATTGCTCTAAGCTGATTGCAGCGCAAACCCTTACAGATCCTAATAAATAATGTAATTGATCATCTAATTTCTGCCAATCCTGATTACGGTGGAGTTGCTCGATTATAGTTAGTTGTGTCGGTAAATCGGCGCTTAGTAAAGTCCTCAACTGATTAGCAATATGCGGATCTTGGTGAGCGATAGCCAATGCTTGTTGTTCATCAATTATGACACTGTCGGCAATGTTATTTAATCCACTCATGGCATCTAAAATACGTTTTAAATCTTTTTTTGCTACCGGCTTAATCAAGCATTCATTAAAATAGTGTTCAGAGTCCGAATCAATAGGTTCTGCAGATACGGCAGTAATGGGAACATGGGCGTAGTGTGCTAGCTTCTTTATTTCTTGAGTGGCTGTAATACCGTCCATTGGCTGCATTCTGATATCCATTAAAATCCAGTCAAAATGATGGGCTTGGCATGCAGCGATTGCCGCTTGACCATCTTCAGTTTCAATGACACGATGCTGCCATTGAGTTAAAATAGTTCTTAAGTAAAGACGATTGATGTGATTGTCGTCCACAATCAGAATGCTTAATTGTTCCATAGCAGCGGTTACATTTATTATCCTTAAGTTTATGAGATTAGCTTTTAAATGAAAAAAAATCAAGTTTCAAATAGTAATCTTTTAAGCCATTTTGTAGCTGCCAAATATCTAATTTGCCTAATCACTTTAGTAGCTGCCTTCACCGGTTTGGCGCAATCACTTGACAGCCCTTTATGGCGGTTTCAAGGTTTGCACGTTGAGTACGGCTCACAACAAACTGTAATCAAAGCCGATTCGGTCACGCTGTTACCCGATACCACCATTAATCATTTAAGTTATCGTTGCCTTGAGGTTATTGCTATTTATCCAAGCCATAGTTGTGAACAAGCCCAGTTAGCGTTTAATTTAGATCAATATAAAATACAGTTATTAGGACAAGTTGCTTATGATTTGTCGTTGCCTTGGTTGAAGATTTATGCCGCCGATAAAGCCGCTAGTATTCGTATAAATTATGACAGCCGGCAACCACTGCAAGTGTTGGCGTTAAGCAATCTGGCCCTTCAACAATGGCTACCACCTTTGCTGAAACCCATTAGAGATAATTTAACTGCCGCTGTTAGCGGTACGGCACACTATGACCTGGCTGAAAACACCCTCGAAGCTGCTCATCCAATGGCCTTCAATAATTTCAATTATGAACACACCGATGATTTAATCGCCTTAGGTTTAAGTGGAGCGTTGACATTTAACCTTAACCTAGATGAAATGACCTTACATGCTGAAATAAACATTGATGAAGGTGAAACGTTACTAAAGCAGGTGTATATAAATTTTGCAGAATTTCCATTGCAGATTAAACTTAAAATTAATATTTTTGAAGCACCGTATCAGGTGCAGATAACGGCTATTCACAACCAAGCTCTGAATGCTGAAGCTAAATTTACTGTAAAGCAGGATATGAGTGTCCAAGATTGGCAACTAAATGTGGCTGTATTGGATAGTAATATAGTTAATAAACAGCTGATTAATAGTGTTTTGGAAATATACGGTTTTACTAATAACAGAGCCGAAGGGCAATTTTCTGTGGCGGCTGTTGGTTATGGTATGCAAATCCATCAAATTGTCACTGATTTCCTTAACTTTTCATTCACCAACAAAAAGCGTAAGCTGGAAGTGACTGAACTCAATGGTCGAGTTGATTGGCAGTGGCAGCAATTGAGTAAACCATCTAACTTGCAATGGCAAAGCCTGTTGCTATCAGGGTTGCCGGTTGGTCCCGCCGACATGGCGTTTAATCTTAGTGAGGATAAGTTCAAACTCTATGGACGTCACGACTTTCCAGTACTTGATGGTGCCATTGTTATAGAACGATTAGACATCGATCAGTTTATTGGCGAGCATTCTTCTCAAGTCCGTATGGATGCAGAAATTGAACCTATATCGATGACTTTAATTACTCAACAACTAGGCTGGCCTGAAATGGCCGGTCAATTTAGTGGTCAACTGCCGGGCTTGGTTAAATCTGGTAATGTCATTCGCTTTGAAGGTGCGCTTAACCTCAGTGTTTTTGACGGCACCATCCGTGTTGAAAACTTGTCTATGGAACGATTATTTGGTGTGGCACCGGTTATTGCGGCAGATATTGACATAAGTTATTTGGATTTAGAGATGCTTACAAAAACCTTTGATTTTGGTTTAATTACCGGACGTTTATCCGGTGAGGTGGACGCACTAAGGGTTACCAATTGGAAAGTTGATCGTATGGATGCCAAGATATACAGTGTTAAAACCGAACACACAAAACAAACCATCAGTCAAAAAGCCATTGAAAACATTTCCTCTTTAGGCGGTATACAAGGCGCTATTTCACGAACGTTTTTACGGTTTTTTGAGCAGTTTAAGTACAAAAAAATCAAACTAAGCTGTAAACTTCATAATTCAGTTTGTTTAATTGGTGGTATTGATAATACCGCACGGAAATTTACCATTGTTGAAGGTGGTGGTTTACCTAAAATAAACATTGTTGGTTTTGCCCGAGAAATTGATTGGGATATATTCGTTAATCGCTTGCTGACAGCCAATTATGAGTAATACGAGTTCATCACCAGGATCATTAAAATGATTCAGCCACTGTTAACACCAACACGTTATAATCCTCTCTATTTAAAAGGAGTCATCCAATGAAAAAATGGTACCAATCAAGTATTTTGTTATCCTGTTTATTTGTCACTGCCTGTGTCACTATAAATGTTTATTTTCCGGCTGCCGAAATGGAGTCAGCTGCAGAAAAAATTGTCCGTGATGTGTTACAGGAAGAACAAAAAAACACACCGGCTACTAATGATCCGCAAACTGGTATTATTCTAAACAAGCAAAAGTCAAATTCAATTGCCTTGCATGTTTTGGACTTTTTTATCGGTTCTGCTCAGGCTCAGCCTCAGGCCGATATTACTTTGTCCTCACCGGCCATTGATGCCATCACCGGTCGCATGAAAGAACGTGTCAATAGCCACTTACGTGACTATTTGAATGACAATGTAATTGGTTTTACTAATGACGGTTTGGTTGAGATTGTTAATATCGATAATTTGGCCTTAAAAGACCGCCAAGCAGTTAAAAAAATTGTTGCTGATGAAAACCGTGATCGGATTGCCTTATACCGCGAAATGGCAATTGCCAATGACCATCCAGAATGGGAGGATCAAGTACGTTTGGCGTTTGTTAAACAGTGGATAGCACAGGCCCAGTCAGGTTGGTTATATCAGGATAACGCTGGACGTTGGGTTAATAAATAAAACATGAAAAAACGACGTCAACGAATACCTGCAGAGCCTATAGAAGTTACCATCACTGACTTGAGTCATGATGGTCGTGGTATCGCACGCCATAATGATAAAGTGGTTTTTGTACAAAACGCTTTACCCGGAGAGACGGTCCTGGCCAAACTAAATCGCCGAACTCGTAACTTTGATGAAGCAGTTGCTGAAAATATCACTAACCCGTCAGCCGATCGGGTGTCGCCAGCCTGCGAGTTTTATCAGGTTTGTAACGGCTGTACAATGATGCACATCAGTGATGATAAGCAAATTGAATTTAAGTTCAATACATTAAAGTCGAACTTAACAAAAATGGGCCAGATTGCACCGAAAGATTGGTTGCCACCGTTAAGTGATCAACACTGGAACTATCGTAGGCGAGCGCGTTTAAGTGTTAAATGGGTTACCGGAAAAGACAAGGTATTGGTTGGTTTTCGTGAAAAGAACGGTCGTTTTGTGGCTGATATGACAGATTGTTTGGTTTTAGAAAAGCCTTTGGCGAAGCTGATACAACCACTGCAGGTATTGATTGAAAAAATGACCATTAAGTCCCAAATTCCGCAGATAGAATGTGCCATGAGTGATGACTCTGTGGCATTGATAATGCGTCATATGCGGGATTTAACAGAGGCGGATTTATTGCTTGTAAAAGAGTTTGCAGATCAGCACCAGTTGCAAATGTTCTTACAATCCAAAGGTCCGAAAACAATCAAACCAATTGTAGCTGATTACCCGCCATTGGCTTTTTCACTTACAGAACAGAATTTGCGCTATGAGTTTTTACCCAATGATTTCATTCAGGTTAACCGCCGCATGAATGAAAAAATGGTGGCTCAAGTATTAGCTCATATGAACTTGACAAAGGATTCTAAAGTGCTCGATTTGTTTTGTGGGCTGGGTAATTTCACCTTACCAATTGCTCAAAATTGTGCCGAAGTGGTGGGTGTTGAGGGTGATCATCAGTTGGTTGAACGGGCGATTCATAATGCGCATTTAAATAAATTGAATAATACCGAATTTTTTGTGGCAGACCTCACTAAAGATCACAGTCAAAGCGAATGGTTTAAAAAACATTATACCCATGTACTGATTGATCCACCTCGGAGTGGAGCCTGGGAAGTACTGCCGTTGATTGCTGAGACTGAGGCACAAACCCTGGTTTATGTGTCGTGCCATCCGGGAAGTTTGGCCCGTGATACAGAGCGCCTTGTTCACGAGCTGGGTTTTACCTTAGAATGTGCCGGTGTAATGGATATGTTCCCACACACTTCTCATGTTGAGTCGATGGCCGTGTTTAGTCGAAAAATTAGCTAAAGTAGGGTTGAATTCATGAAATTATTGGCATTGCTTATATCATTTGCTTTGTTTCATATAATTAGTAAGCCACCATTCCTGCAGTCTTTTGCATGGTTGAACGGCCTGAAACAAAGGTGCTTAAATTCAGGCTTATTGAATCAGCCTTGGCTGCAAACCGTGGTTATATTTTTACCCATTATTTTGTTTACTGGGTTGATTAGTTATTGGCTGCATCAGTATCATTCGCATCTTGTCTGGTATTTACTGTTTAATTGTTTGGTGCTGTTTTACTGTTTGGGACCGGAACAACTTGAGCACCACGTTGCACTGCAAACTGAGCTGGACGATGGCATTGAACCGGCGGTCAAAAATCAACAATTAGTCATTAAACGGTTAACAGAAGAAGCTTTACAGCGATGGTTTGCAGTGTTTTTTTGGTTTGTGGTCTTCGGCGCTGCCGGTGCGCTTACTTACCGGCTGTTTCGACAAAGTCTAGCTGCGGAAGATAAAGAAGCGACAGTTGTGCGTCCACAGATTATTCATATTGTTTATTTACTGGAGTATCCGGTCACATTTTTAATGGCTTTTTCTTTGTTAATTGCCAGTGATTTTGATCGGATATGGCATCACTGTCAGAACTACTTTAAACAGCCGCAATGGTACCAGCATAACCGTCAATTTTTAGTTGAGTCTATGAATTTTGCGGTAGAAAATTGTGAAATAGAAGCTGACAAACCTTATTCTCAACAGGTCCTTGAACAAACTACATTATCGGTATTAAAGCGAATGCTGATGGTTTGGTTGGTTCTGGTGGCTTTAATAGTCTTATTAACCATAGGATAGCGAAATGAAAATTTTACAACTATTATTACTTATTTTATTGTTTTCTGTACAAGCATCAGTCGACGCCAAACTTTACAAATGGGTCGATGAGGATGGTCGTGTGCATTACAGCGACAAGGTGCCACCTGAGCAAATTGATCAAGCCCGCGAGGAGCTAAACAAGGTTGGTGTGGTTAAAGAACGGGTAGATCGTGCCTTGACCCCTGAAGAAAGAGCCATTCAGGCTGAAGTCCTTAAAAAACAACGTGATGAAGAACAACGTCTTGAGAAATTAAAAAAAGAAAAAGAACATGAACGCAATACGTTATTAAAATCATACAGTGATCCAGAGCAAATCATTCGTCTTAAACAAGAACGCATTGATGCACTTAAACGTAATATCGAATTAGCTGAAGAAAACTTAATCATCCAAAATAGGAACTTAGAGGATTTGTTAAAGCGAGCAGCTGATCGAGAACGTAGCGGTGATGTGGTTTCCGAAGTGTTTATTAGTCAAATTGAAAAAACGCGTGAACAAATTGCCCATCAAAAACAATTTATTATTGATAAGACTGAAGAAATAACAACCACCAAAGAAAAATATGATTATGAGTTGGCCAAATATTTAGAATACAGCGGCCAAACGCTGGACCCAACTATAATAAAGCAAGTTGAAGAGGCAGAGGCAGAGCAAAAAGAACAAGCTGACAATGTGGATTCAAAAAATTAAAGTATTCCTTTAATAATATGCAAATGGAAGGATATTACCCCCCTAAAATATGAATCTTAAAAGCCTAAATAAATCCGCGTCAATTTATTTAGGCTTTTTTATTTCAGATATTTCTAATGAAGCTGACTAACTGCATAGGTGTCTAGCAGTAATTAAAATGGCTTTGGTTATTGAATAGTCAAGCATCCTAAATGAGGCCAATAAACCGAGCAATTTTCACGCTTTTATTGTTAAGCCATATAACAATATTTATTTCAAAATTACAAGGCCAGAGCACTCATTATAAAATGCACAGTTGTTAAAAAAACCATAAACTGAATCTCCGGTTAATTGCCACATTTAGGCTATCACTTGTAAGCACGCTCTTGTAAAATAGTGGTTTTGATTAAAATACAACTTAATATGTCCTCTGAAATTAATAAGCTTGATTTATTTGCGATAGATACCTTACTGACTGATGAACAACGGATGGTTAAAGAGTCTATTGGCCGCTGGGTTGATGATCGATTCTTGCCGTTGGTTGGCGAGGCTTTCGATAACCATGAATTTCCCATGGAGCTGGTTCCTGAAATGGCTGATTTAGGCCTGTTTGGCAGTACCATTCAAGGCTATGATTGTGCCGGTTTGGATTACATGTCGTATGGATTAATTTGTCAGGAATTGGAACGAGGAGATAGTGGTTTGCGTAGTTTTGCCTCAGTGCAAAGTTCGTTGTGTATGTATCCGATTGATGATTTTGGTTCAGATGAGCAAAAGCAAAAATGGTTACCACCAATGGCTCGTGGCGAAGTGATTGGTTGTTTTGGTTTAACTGAAGCCCATGCCGGTTCTGATCCGGCATCGATGAAAACACGGGCTAAAAAGTCCGGTGATGATTGGATTTTAAATGGCTCTAAAATGTGGATTACCAATGGTTCGGTTGCCGATATTGCCATCGTTTGGGCACACACCGAAGAGGGCATTCAAGGTTTTATTGTTGAAAAAGATATGCCCGGTTTCGCCACTGAATTAATTACTCGAAAAATGTCGCTGCGAGCTTCAGTAACTTCAGCGTTATTTTTTGATGATGTACGCGTTCCTGATGCCAATCGGTTACCAAAAGTAAAAGGTCTGAAAGGGCCGTTAAGTTGTTTATCAAATGCCCGTTTTGGTATTTCATTCGGGCCCATTGGTGCGGCACAAGCTTGCTTACAGGAAGTGCTCGATTATACGGCTGAACGAATTTTGTTTGATCGTACATTGGACAGCAATCAAATCATACAGCAAAAGTTAGCGGATATGTCGCGGCGGATTTCTACAGCCCAATTATTGGCTTATCGATTGGGCCAGCTGAAGGACAGTAATCAATTAAATCCAACCCAGATTTCCATGGCAAAATGGAATAATGTCCGCATGGCATTAGATATTGCTCGTGAATGCCGTGATATGTTGGGTGGCGCGGGTATCACCACGGAACATGTGGCTATCAGACATATGCTGAATTTAGAAAGTGTCATTACCTATGAAGGCACCGAAACCATTCATCAATTAGTGGTGGGTAGGGCACTTACCGGTAAGAACGCTTTTTAAATATGCAAACAAATCACAGTAAAAAAATTAACCGCGCTGAAGTGGTTAATGATAACTTTTTAGCTTTTGTTGAAAACTACCAAGCCATTGAACCAAAAAATGATTTAATCACCAACGGCTTGGATCAACACAGTTTATGGCAGTTGTTCGAATCCCAAGTCCGATCTCGCCAGCTGGACTTAATGGCACGGGTTCTTAAGCTGCAAAATAAGGTTTTTTATACCATCGGTTCATCGGGCCATGAAGGTAATGCCATGTTGGGGCGATTATTACGACCCACTGATCCGGCATTTTTACATTATCGCAGTGGTGCATTTATGATGGAACGTTCGCGTCATGTGCCTGGTATTGATCCTATTTGGGATACCTGCCTGTCGTTTGCGGCTGCTAAAAGCGACCCATCATCCGGTGGTCGACATAAAGTATGGGGCTCGAAACCACTATGGGTTTTACCGCAAACCAGCACCATTGCCAGTCACCTACCTAAAGCGGTGGGCTGTGCGCTGGGCATTGAACTGACGCAACGATTGAAATCGAAAATGCCGATTCCCGATGATTCGATTGTGATTTGTAATTTCGGTGACGCCAGTGCCAATCATTCAACAGCTCAAGGAGCGTTTAATGCGGCCGGCTGGGCGGCTTTCCAAGGTCTTAAAACACCGGTATTGTTTGTCTGTGAAGATAATGGTATTGGCATTTCTGTAAAAACACCAGAAAACTGGATTGCTGAAAGCTTTAAGTTTCGACCGGGAATACAGTATTTTGCTGCCGATGGCCTGGATTTAGAGAATGGCTATTTACAAGTGAAACGTGCAGTCGATTTTTGTCGTCAGGAGCGTAAGCCGGTGTTTTTGCACTTAAAAACCACTCGACTTATGGGCCATGCCGGCACCGACTTTGAGGTCGATTACCGCAAGCTCAGTGACTTAGTGGCGGATGAAGCCAAAGATCCCTTGTTTAATAGTGCCGCCAGTCTCATCAATCACGGCATTAAAAAGCCATCTGAAATTATTGATTTCTATCATAAAGTTTATGATGAATGTTTGACTAAAGCCGAACAGGCTCATCAGCAAGAAAAGCTGACCACTTTAAATGAAGTTATGGCGCCATTGGCACCTTTAGATCAAACGGCCGTTCATCAACAGGCACAGCAATTTAATCAGTCAAAAAGGTTATCTTACTTTAATGGTGAAGCTCGGTTACCGGAAAACCAAGCTCCCAGGCACATGGCGATTCAGATTAACCGAGGTTTACAAGATCTTATGGTGCAATATTCCAATATGATTTTGTTCGGTGAAGATGTGGCTCAAAAAGGTGGGGTTTATACAGTCACCAAAGACCTTTATAAATTATTTAGCGCTAAACGGGTTTTTAACACCTTGCTGGATGAACAAACTATATTAGGTTTAGCACAGGGCTATGCCACTTTAGGATTATTGCCGGTTCCCGAAATACAGTATTTAGCTTACTTTCATAATGCCTGCGATCAGATTCGTGGTGAAGCGGCCAGTTTGCAATTTTTTTCCAATGGTCAGTTCGCCAATCCTATGGTTATTCGCATTCCTGGTTTGGGCTATCAAAAGGGTTTTGGCGGGCACTTTCATAATGACAACTCACTGACTGCTCTGCGAGATATACCGGGTTTAATTGTGGCTTGTCCGGCACGTGGTGATGATGCTGTTACTATGATGCGAACATTAACGGCTCTGGCTCATGTCAATAAACGGGTTTCAGTTTTTATTGAACCGATAGCTCTTTATATGCAGAAGGACCTGTATGCAGACGGCGATGGTTTGTGGAATACCGCTTATCCTAAACCGGGAATCACCGCCAAGCTTGGAGAGCCCCGTGTATACCACCCCAAAGCCCAAGATATCTTGATAATAACTTACGGAAATGGTGTTTTAATTAGTTTAAATGCGGCCAAAAAGTTCCAGCAAAAAACAGGGCAAAAAGTACAAGTGATGGATTTACGATGGTTACAACCCCTAAATGATAAAGCAATCAAGCAAAGCAGTGCAAAATTTGCTAAAATTTTAATTGTTGACGAAGGTCGTCGGTCAGGTTGCGTTGGTGAAGGTGTTATTACAATCATAACTGAAGCTGATGCAAAATCAGCACACATAGACTTGATTACCGGCAGCGATTGTTACACGCCTTTAGGTGATGCTGCTAAATTGGTGTTGCCGAATGAGACCATCGTGTTAGAACATTTAATGCGTTTAAAGGAGCTTAATTGAGCCAACTTTGTATTTTATTTGCCGATGTTGCAGACAGTACTGCTTTATTTGATCGTTACGGCGACGATGTTGCGCGCGCCACAATTGCTGCTGCGCTGAATGAATTGCTTGAAGATGTTCATCTTTATTCAGGACATTTAGTAAAAACCATCGGTGATGAAATCATGTGTACTTTTAAGCGTACTGAAAATGCCATTAAAGCCGCTGTTGCAATGCAAAACCGAATGTTAGTTAGGGAGGTAGAGGCTGACTTACCGGCAGTACAATTACGCATTGGTTTACATTGTGGCGAAGTCATTGTTGAGGATGACGATGTTTTTGGAGATGCCGTTAATGTTGCTGCACGGATGACCACATTTGCTAAAAAGCAACAGATTATCACCAACCAAGTAACCCTACAAAGTTGTCCGGACAATCAGTTGCCGATGTTTCGTTCTTTGGGTGAGGTGGAAATTAAGGGTAAAAGTAAAGCCATTGGTATGGTTGAAATTTTATGGCAACAAGATACCAGTAAATTAACTCGGGTGACCTCGTCCTTAGATATTAAATCGATTCTCGATGCGATGGAGCTTTGTATGCATATTAACGGTAAACAGTACCGTTTAAATTCAAATAAGCCATTGTTAACGATTGGGCGTGCAGATGATTGCGATATCCAGGTAAAGTTATTGCGTACTTCTCGTTATCACGGCGAACTTATCTATAAAGGTGGTAATTTTAAGTACCAAGACAATAGCACCAACGGTAGTTGGATACAACAAAAAAACACCACCCCAGTGCGACTACACCGTGATAGCATTTTGCTGCATAGTGAAGGGTGGATTGCATTTGGGCAAATGGATTTTACCGATAAAAATAAATTACTCCATTTTAAGGTGAAGAAGTAAATGCTTGATTTTATAAAAAAACTGGCCGGATTTGGTTTGTTGACGCTGAGCTTATTGTACTTAGCTGTGAGGATGTTTTGATGAGTACACAACAGCGACCAGTGAAATACCGGGAACGAAGTAAACAGACTTTCGTTAGTTTACAAGCCACAGCATGGTTAATATATTGTTACAGTTTAGTCTTTTTAATGGCTACCCTTTGGCAACTTATTCGTGGACGTTTGCTGGATTTTGTATTGTCTTTTGGGGTGTTCTTATTGGTAGTGCTGGCGGCCCGATGGATGAGTGATGGGCGTAAAAATAAACACCATTATAAGCAACGAAAATACATCGTAAAAAAACCATTCCCGATGATGTTTTTGGCTTCATTAGCATTAGGTGCTGCCAGCTTTGGTGGTGCCCTTTTAGTGGCTAAATTAGGTTTGTTGTCTGCCATAGGTCATGGGGTTGCTGCCATTGTTGGTAGTTGGTTATGGTATGGCTTGGATGACGTTGATAAGCCGGTTTTAACCGCTGTTGACGATCCCGAAAGTCAACAAATTTTAGCATTAAGCGAACAGTCTATTGTTAATATTGAACAAGCGAAAGGTGTAATTGCCAATACGGAACTTGCCGGTTATCTTGACCAAATAGTGCAATTAGCCCGTGAAATTGTTGAAACGTTGGTCGACAAACCGAAAAAGATACCGCAAGCACGACGTTTCTTGTATTCTTATTTAGGCGCCACTGAAAGTGTTATTGAGCGATATGCGAAAACCCATAAAGCGGTCGAGAATGATAAGCTCGAAAGTAACTTCAAACAGGTATTACAGAATATTGTTTCGGTGTTTTCGGAACAGCAGCAAAAACTCCTTGAAAACGATGTGTTTGACTTAGATGTTGATATTGAAGTACTGAATACACTATTAGAAAAACAAGGCATTAATTAATTAATAAATTTAAAGAGGCCACTATGACAAAAGAAACAAAAACGGAAGTAAAAACTGCCATCAATGAGGAAATTGTACCGGGCGTAACCAGTCAAATGATTACCTACCAAGATGCTGACAGTGAAGAAAAGCAACGCATCGATGCGCTATTGGCAGAAATCAATATCGCAGATGCCAATTCAATTATATTCTTTGGCACCAAAGCGCAAGAAAAAGTGACTGAAATTTCTGACAAAATGCTTGAAGGAGTCAAAAATAAAGACCTTGGTCAATCCGGTAATGCTTTGAATGAAATGGTTGCTACCATTCGTGGCTTTGATGTGGATGAATTGGACCCCAATAAAAAGCCAGGGTTTTTTGCCCGATTATTCGGACGTGCCAAGCCTTTAGCGAAGTTTTTACAGCGTTATGAAGAAGTTAAAAAACAAATTGCCAGTATTACTAATAAGCTGGAATCTCATAAAACCACATTATTAAAAGACATTACCAGCTTAGATCGACTGTACGTAGCTAACTTGGAATACTTTCATAATCTTGAAGACTACATTAAAGCCGGCGAAGAAAAGTTACGAGAATTGCACGATGAAACTATTCCGGCAATGGAGAAAAGTGCTGAAGGCAGTGATGATATGTTGGCAGCTCAAAAGCTTCGAGATATACGTTCAGCGACAGCCGATTTAGAGCGACGTGTTCATGATTTACGTTTAACCCGTCAAGTCACTTTGCAAAGCTTACCCAGTATTCGCTTGGTGCAAGAAAATGACAAAGGTTTAATTAATAAAATTAACTCAACGATTGCCAACACCATTCCTTTATGGCGTCAACAGTTAGCGCAAACAGTCACTATTTGGCGTTCAGAACAAGCAGCTGACACGTTAAAAGATGCCACTGATCTAACCAATGAAATGCTGGCTGCTAATGCCGAGAACTTACAAATTGCTAACCGCAAGGTGCGTGAACAAATGGAGCGAGGTGTGTTTGATATTGAGGTTATTAAGATGGCCAATCAAAAATTGATTGCTACAATTGACGACAGTCTGAAAATTGCTGAAGCCGGTAAAGCTAAACGTGAAATGGCTGTTGAAGAGTTACAAAAAACCGAGGCTCAATTACGTCAGGCCTTACTGGCTTCTAAAGCCCGATATAGTGAAGTTAGTACTGACACCACAGAATAATTAAAGCAGACACCCAATTGTATTAATAATTGGGTGTCTATAAATTAATTGTGCTGGTATTCAATTATGACCGGTGCATGGTCTGAAAAGCGCTCATCTTTATAAATGTGAGCGGACTTAACCCGATCCTTAAAATGAGGTGATGTTAAATGATAGTCTATGCGCCATCCGGTATTATTGGCCCATGCTTGACCTCTGTTTGACCACCATGAATACTGGTGTTCACCGGTTTCAATAGCTCGGAAGGCATCAACAATACTCATATTGTCCATTAAATGCGTCATCCATTCACGCTCTTGCGGTAAAAAGCCTGAGTTATTTACGTTTCCGCGCCAATTTTTAATGTCTATTTTACGGTGGGCGATATTCCAGTCACCACAAATAATGAAGGGTTTGTCTTGTTGCAATAGTTCATGCAACTTTTGCTGGATTCGTTCCATACATAGATATTTAAAATCCTGCCGGCTGTCTTTTGACGAACCTGAAGGCATATAAAGTGAGGCAACTATCAGCTGTCCTAAATCAACGGATAGCCAACGACCTTCTGCATCAAATTCAGGCCAGTTGATACCATATTCGACACTTATTGGTTGATGCTTGCTGTAAATAGCGACGCCTGAATAACCTTTCTTAACGGCATCGGCTTGGTAGAAATGATAACCTTGTGGAATAAAATCTTTAGGCGGCAATTGGTTCAATTGTGCTTTGGTTTCTTGAATACATAAGAGATCAGCATTTTGTTGTTCAAACCAACTAAACATACCTTTGCGTTGTGCTGCTCTGATACCATTGGCATTCAAAGTAATTATTTTCATGGGGCTGTCGATTATAATAAGGCCGCTGATTATAACATCATGCCTGAATACTGTGATGGGGGATAAAAGACTTGCAAATTGCAGCGGCATTTTAGAAGATGAAAACTTTTTAATAACCTGATCACCCATGTCCACAGCACAACAGTTTCTCCAATTAGCAATACGTAAAAATGTCCTTAAACTGGGTAAATTTACGCTTAAGTCAGGCCGAGTAAGCCCTTATTTTTTTAATGCCGGCTTATTTGATGATGGTTATTCACTGCAGTTACTGGGTGACTATTTTGCACAAACCATAGAGCAGAGCAAGATTCAGTTCGATGTTCTGTTTGGTCCTGCTTATAAAGGTATACCCTTGGTCACAGCCATTGCAATTGCCTACCAACAACGCTATCAGAAAAACATACCGGTAGTTTTTAATCGCAAAGAAGTTAAAGACCACGGTGAAGGTGGTCAATTGATGGGGGCGCCTTTAAAAGGCCGGGTGTTAATCGTTGATGATGTGGTTTCTGCCGGTACCTCAGTTCGTCAGTCGATTGACTTGATTAAAGCAGCAGGTGCCGAGGCAATTGGAATTGCTGTTGCATTGGATCGCCAGGAAAAAGGGGACACTCAGCAATCGGCCATGCAAGAGCTCAGTGAGCGCTATCAGTTGGCTACAGTGGCTATTGCCTGCTTGGATGATTTATTGGCGCTGTTACCTGATGACAATCCGGCCCGTGAGCAAGTGGCATTGTATCGAAAGCAATATGGAGTTAATAGCGATGGCTGATTATGTCATTGGTGATGTCCAGGGATGTTATCAGGCGCTTCAAGGCATGTTGAAAAAAATCCATTTTAACAGTGACTGTGATCGGTTATTTTTTTTAGGGGATTTAGTTAATAGAGGTGGCGAGTCATTGGCGGTGTTACGCTGGGTCTACTCTTATCACGGTAACTGTTTTACTGTCCTTGGTAATCATGATTTAAGTTTATTACACCAATATTATTTACCAAAACGACGTAAAAAGAACCCTGAATTTCGGGCCATTTTTGCAGCAACCGATGCCAGTCTTTTGATGAAGTGGTTGGTTAGACAGCCATTATTGATTGAATTACCTGATGCGGTATTAACACATGCCGGCATTTATCCTTTATGGGATGTAGACACCCAGGCACGTCACAGTGATTGGGCCATGGCTCTATTACGGGAACAGCCTAAAAAGTTTTTAAAAATCATGTATGGTGATGAGCCCCGTAGTTGGCACGCAGGACTTACAGAGTTTGAAAAATGGCGATTTATAGTCAATGTTTCAACCCGAATGCGCTTTGTTGATAATCAAGGACGTTTAAATTTTACTGAAAAAATGGCTACCACCACAAACAAAACATTACAGCCATGGTTTGATTTAAACGCTCAAAAAAGCCATAAAAAGCCAATTTACTTTGGTCATTGGTCGACACTTGGGCTATACCGAAAAGGCTTGATTAATGGTTTAGACTCCGGTTGTGTTTGGGGTGGTCAATTATCAGCGGTGCGATTGCACGATAATGTATTATTTCAAGTAGGATAGCGTCTATTAGGGCGTAAAAAAGGTCGATTTTTAGTGCTATAACTGCCACAATAGCAGGCTTGTTTTAAGAATAAATAGAATTCATCGAATGACTGATAAAAACGTAACTGAAAATTTTATTACGCAAATTATTGATGCGGATTTAACCTCAGGAAAACACACACAAGTGGTCACGCGGTTTCCACCGGAACCTAATGGCTATTTGCATGTTGGCCACGCCAAATCCATTTGTTTGAATTTTGGTATAGCTGCCGATTATCAAGGGACTTGCCATTTACGTTTTGATGACACCAACCCTGAAAAAGAAAGCAGTGAGTATGCAGAATCAATTAAAGCCGATGTGAAATGGTTAGGTTTTGACTGGCAACCCCATGAATACCGCGCATCAGATTACTTCCCTCAGTTATATGATTTTGCGATTGAATTGATTGAAAAGGGTTTGGCTTATGTGGATGATCAATCCATTGATGAGATTCGAGCTAACCGTGGAGACTTTAACACTCCGGGGAAAAATAGCCCCTATCGTGACCGTGGGATCGATGAAAATTTAGATTTATTTAAGCGCATGAAAGCTGGTGAGTTTGCTGACGGTAGCCGGGTCTTACGGGCAAAAATTGATATGCAATCTGGTAATATTAACATGCGTGACCCGGTTATTTATCGAGTTCGAAGATTGCATCATATGCATACCGGTGATAGCTGGTGTATCTATCCGATGTACGATTTCACCCATGGTATTTCTGATGCCATAGAAGGCATTACGCACTCTTTATGTACCTTGGAGTTTGAAGACCATCGGCCTTTATACGATTGGTACTTAGACAATATCAGCATAGATTGCCATCCACAACAAATTGAATTTTCACGATTAAATCTTTCATTTACAATCACTTCCAAACGAAAGTTAAGTAAACTTGTTGAAGCTAAATTGGTCGATGGTTGGGATGATCCGCGCATGAGTACATTATCAGGTATGCGCCGTCGTGGCTATCCACCGGCCGCTATTCGTGAATTTATTAAAAGGGTGGGTGTCAGTAAAAATGAGTCGGTAATTTCAATGACTGTATTAGAAGATACATTACGTAGTCATTTAAATAAAGTTGCACCGCGAGTGATGGGCGTGTTAGATCCATTGAAAGTTGTGATTGAAAACTACCCGGATGCTCAAGAAGAGTGGTTACAAGGTGCAAATCACCCACAAGATGAAAGTTACGGTAGCCGTGAAATTCCATTTAGTCGTGAAATTTACGTCGAACGTAGTGATTATCAAGAAAATGCCAACCGTAAGTTTTTCCGTTTAACCGAAGGTCGTGAAGTACGCCTTCGACATGCTTATTACATTACTTGTCAAAAGGCCATTAAAAACGAGCAGGGTGAAGTGATTGAGTTGCGTTGTACCTATGACCCTGATAGTCGAGGTGGCACAGCCGATGGCCGTAAGGTTAAAGGAACTATTCATTGGGTATCAGCTGCCCATGCAGAAGCCATTGAAGTTAGGCTTTATGATCGGTTGTTTAATCACCCCAATCCGGCTGCTTTAGATGATTTTTTGGCCGCGGTTAACCCAGATTCGTTAACAGTATTAAGAACCGCCTTATTAGAGTCTGGTATTGTGGATCATGACGATGATGCTGTTTACCAATTTGAGCGAAATGCCTACTTTAAGCGTGACAAAAGCCATGAAACAGACTTACCCGTTTATAACCAGGTTGTCAGCATGCGGGATTCTTGGGCTAAAATTGAACAAGAGGAATCGTAAGCAACTGCTAAAGGCCAGTTGTGATTGATTTAAAAGTCACTTTTAGGTGCTTTACTCTAACGAAATGTCATAAAATTTTCTTTATTTGAGAAACTTTAATGACAGCTGTTGACGCGTTTTTTGATTCCTTATGGCAACAATATATAGCCATAAACCCGCAAGCCAAAGCAATCCATCAATTATTAAATCAACGGGGTGAGCATGTCATTAATGATCACATTGCCTTGCGAACATTCGCCACCGAAAAGCTCGGCATTACCGCTTTGGCACCCCTGATTGAATCGTTAGGCTATGAAGTGCAAGGGCATTATGATTTTGCGGCAAAAAAATTAAATGCGGTGCATTTTGAACACAGTGAGAACCCGCATTTACCAAAAATATTTCTCAGCGAGCTTAAAGTTACCGAGTTTTCTGAATCGTTACAATCTATTATTAGTGACCTTGATCAACAGGTTCATTCGCAAGAGCTAGAGACTGTTGATTTTATATATTCCGGCCGTCCCTGGTCATTGACTTTTTCAGATTATATTAGCTTGTTGCAGGAAAGTGAGTATGCGGCTTGGACCGCGGCTTTTGGTTATCGCGCCAACCATTTTACTGTTTCGATTAATTACTTAACTACTTTTTTTGAAATCGAGGCATTAAATCATTTTCTTTTGTCGGCGGGTTTTTCTCTTAATGAGTCTGGTGGTATTGTTAAAGGGACCCCCGCACAGTTATTAGAACAATCATCGACATTGGCTGATTTAGTAAATGTCGAGTTCAGTGATGTAAGCCACGCCATACCAGCCTGTTTTTATGAATTCGCCAAACGTTATCCACAGGATAATGGCCGTTTATACCAAGGATTTATTGCGGCTTCTGCGGATAAAATATTTGAAAGTACTGATAGCCAAAAAAAACCCGGTCATTAATACCGGGTTTTTGCTATGAGAGATTAGGGGGTTAAAACTTAATGCTACCGGGTGTGCGTGGAAATGCAATCACGTCGCGGACATTGGATAAACCGGTAACATAGCTGACCAAACGTTCAAAACCAGCACCAAAGCCGGCATGGGGCACCGTGCCGTAGCGGCGTAAATCGGTATACCATTTATATTCAGCCTCGTTCAAGCCATGTTCTTGCATCCGTTTTAATAAATGATTGAGTCGTTCTTCCCGTTGCGAACCACCCATAATTTCACCAACACCTGGAACCAATACATCCATAGCGGCCACGGTTTTACCATCATCATTGAGTCTCATATAAAAGGGTTTTATTTCTTCCGGGTAGTTTTTAACGACAATCGGCTTTTTAAAATGCTGTTCAGTTAAGTAGCGTTCGTGTTCAGTTTTTAAATCTAAACCCCATTCAACCGGATAATCAAATTTAACATCAACTTTTTTAAGTATCTCTAAAGCTTCGGCGTAATCAACATGGGCGAAAGAATCATCAAGCAACGTTTCTAAGCGCTGAATGCAACCTTTATCCACAAACTGATTAAAGAAGTTCATGTCATCGGGGTTGTTTGCTAAAACCTGTTTAACTAAAAACTTTAAAAAATCTTCAGCCAACTGAGCCACATCATTTAAATCAGCAAAAGCCACTTCCGGTTCAACCATCCAAAACTCAGCTAAATGACGCTGGGTATGTGAATTTTCGGCTCGGAATGTTGGGCCGAAGGTGTAAACTTTGCTGAGTGCACAAGCATAAGTTTCGGCGTTTAATTGTCCGGAAACGGTTAAGTAAGTCTCCTTGCCAAAAAAGTCTTCATTAAAATTAACGGAGCCATCTTGATTTTTTGGTAAGTTCATTAAGTCTAAGGTGCTGACACGAAACAAATCACCGGCACCTTCACAATCACTGGCAGTGATAATGGGTGTGTGTAGCCAAAAATAGCCGTTTTGACTAAAATATTGGTGTACAGCTTGGGCCATGGTATTACGGACACGCATCATGGCACTGAAGGTATTGGTTCTGATTCGTAAATGCGCCACATCACGTAAATACTCCATACTGTGACGTTTAGGCTGTACCGGGTAGGAGTCAGGGTTTTCAACCCAGCCAACCACTTCAACTTGGTCCGCCTTAATTTCAAACTTTTGACCTTTACCACCAGATTCAGTCAAGGTACCGCGTACAATGACCGAACAACCAGTGAATAGCTTAAGTATTTCAGATTGATAATTTTCCAAAGATTGATCAGCAACCACTTGAATACCGTCAAAGCACGAACCGTCATGGACGATCAAAAATGAAAATCCACCTTTTGAATCACGGGTAGTGCGTATCCAGCCTTTAATTTCCACAGCGGAGTCAGCAGGGACTTGGTCTGTTAATATAGTTTTTATTGAATGTGTTTGCATATAGTGTTTTATTGTAAATCGATTATAATTTTGGCTAATTCTTGCTTACATTGATGAATTTAATTAGTTCATTCTTGGCCCGTTTAATAAGGCTTCTTCGACAGCTTCAACAATTAAATTAACCTCAGCTTCGGTAATGTTAAAATGCGGTGTAAAGCGCAGTGAGTTTTCACCACCATGAATTACACCAACGCCACGATACCGTAAATATTCTTCAATACTATTTTTACCATAGGCTTTAAAGTCTTCACTTAAGGCACAAGAAAATAACAATCCGGTGCCTTGAATACCGGCAATTTCTCCGTTAAGTCGATCTTTAACGGCATTTAATTTATCTACAAATAAGCGCCCCATACGACGTACATTATCTCGCATTTCAGGGGTAAAGTGATTCAGCACTTCATATGCCACATCCAAGGCTTTCGGATTTGCAGTCATGGTGTTACCGTAAATACCTACCACATAAAGATTGGCGGCCTTTTCATTCATGGCCAATACTGAAAAAGGAAAATGACCGGCATTCATTGCTTTTGAATAGGTTTCCATGTCCGGTGCCGGTAAGTTTTCGAAGCCTGGGTAATCACAAATGGATAAACAACCATGCGCCCGTAAACCCGCTTGAATTGAATCGACCAATAGTAAAGAACCATGGGCCTCTGTTAGTTCACGTGCTTTGGCATAGAACTCAGGTGTAATGGCTTCACCGGGATTACCTTCACCCATTACCGGCTCCATAAATAATGACTCAATGAACTCATTGTTTTGTTTGGCGTCATCAAATGCCTGTTGTAATGCTTCAACATCATTGATCGGTACAGTAATTAAGTTATTTCGGCCTTGGAATGAGGCTAGATTCTTTTTATATGCTTTCAGTGAAGAGTCTGAAAACTGAGCAGGACGATCGGTGCGACCGTGAAAAGCACCCTCTAAAGCCATAATTTTAATGTTTTTACCGTAATGTTCCCCCTTCATTCCTGTTACGTTTTTGGCATTAACATCTGAAATACGAGAACCCACAGTCACGGCTTCAGAGCCTGAGTTCATACAAATAAAGTGGGTAAAAGGACATTCGGAACGATTACTGCCAATCTCTTTTTTTAGTAAATCGGTTAATCGTTTTTGGTAAACATTAGCGGTCATGATATTTGCCATAACATGTGGTTTAGCTAAGGTTTTAAGGACATAATCCGGGGCGTGACCTGCACCAAGCATGCCATAGCCACCGTTGTCATGTAAAACAGCACCTTTCAATGTAATGACCCATGGACCTTTTGCGGCAAGTGCAACATAAGGATTAATTGCGTCACCGGCATAAAAGTTAATGTATGAATTTTGTATATAAGCAATTTGATCAGCTTCGTCCATATCAATCAAATCAGGGTAGAGTTTTTTAACGAAATCGAATTGCGTTAGGGCATTCTCGATGGCCGTTGTCAGCATGGGATCGCTGTCGATAAAGGACATAACGGTTTCTTTGCCTAAACCTGAGGTTAGTACCTTGCCTTGCGCAGCTTTTAAAGTTTGTAATTTATCGTACACAGTCATACTTCATTCTCATTCAAAAATATCAGTCGCGCATTTTATCATGAAAGCGGAGTAAAGCCACGTTTTGCATTTTTCTTGTTGGTTTAGTAGTTTACTAACTTAATTGATTCGGGAGTTACTTTAAGGAAATGCGTTTGGTGGTGCCAATCACCTAACACAATACGGGTTTTATCGGCATTTTTATGGACTGCCGGACGATGGGTATGACCATGAATGATTAAATCGATTTTATGATGACTAAATAATTCTTCGATGGCCTGTTGATTAACGTCCATTATGGCCATTTCACTGGATTGGGTATGTAATTGGCTCTCAAGTCGTGCTTGATTGGCAAATTCGATTCTTTCGGCAATGGGCTTAGCTAAAAAAGCTTGTTGCCATTGAGGGTCGCGTAAGATTTTACGGGCTTGTTGATAAGTGACGTCATCAGTACATTGGGCATCTCCATGCACTAACAATGCCGGTCGGCCATATAGTTCCACTCGAGTAGGTTCTGTTAGCCGTGTCATACCACAGGCTTGCGCGTATTGATTGCCTAATAAAAAATCACGGTTGCCGGCCATATAAAAAACTTCACAACCATTGTTGACAAGTGTACTCAGTTCCCGCTGTACCACTTCAGCCACTGAATCGATGGCATCATCACCTAGCCAGTATTCAAACAAATCGCCCAAAATATAGAGTTTTTGGGCGCATATGGCTTGCTGACGACAGAATTCAATAAAATTTGCAGTAATATGTGGCTGTTGTTCACACAAGTGCAAATCGGCAATAAAATAACTGCAATCAGTCTGCATCTGTCGGAATTTCTTTAATAATAGAAACTTCTTTGATCACAACATTTTCTAAAGGAACATCTTGTCGGAAAGGCGGCTTGGCGCCAGTTGGTTTAAAGCGAATTTCATCAACCACATCCATGCCTTTAACTACTTCACCAAAAACAGCGTAGCCCCAAGTATTTGAATTTTGTTCACCGGTAAAGTTTAGCGCTGCATTGTCTTGTAGGTTAATAAAAAATTGGGCTGTTGCTGAATGTGGTTCTGGTAGGCGAGCCATGGCTATGGTGCCACGTAAATTTTTTAATTCAGCACTGGCTTCATTTGCAATCGGCGCTCGGGTTTCTTTGCGAGTTAAGTTTTCGGTAAAACCGCCACCTTGAATCATAAATGAGCTGATAACACGATGAAAAATTGTCCTATCGTAAAAATCATCATTTACATATTGGACAAAATTGGCAACTGTATTAGGGGTTTTGTCATCATATAGCTTTAAATAGATGTCACCTTCGCTGGTGCTCATTTTAACCAGGGTGTTAGCCAAAGTTGAGCCGGAAATACATATTAATAACATCAAGATTAGATTTTTCATGAGATGCTCCTTAAGGACAAATTTAAAAATGGCTATGATACCTTTGCCGACTCGCAAACTCCAGAAAAAATGGTTGTTTAGAAATAATGGCCAAAGCTCACATGGCATCGAATATAGTCGTTATTCAATGCTATAATGGCGCAATTTTTAATTGACGATTTTATCATGACTTTTTTTACTGAATCACGACTTAAACCCATTAAATTGTTGCTGTTAGGCTCAGGTGAATTAGGTAAAGAATTAACCATTGAAGCGCAGCGAATGGGCCTGTATGTGATTGCGGTAGATTGTTATGCTGATGCTCCGGCGATGCAGATAGCTCATCAGTCTGTGGTTTTGAATATGCTCGATGTGGATGCCTTGTCTCAATTAATTACCGATACCCAACCGGACTTAATAGTTCCTGAAATTGAAGCGATTGCCACTGCGGCGTTACTCAAAGCAGAACAAATGGGCTTTCGAGTTACACCATCGGCAAAAGCAGCCGACTTAACTGTAAATCGAGCCGGCATTAGGCGTTTGGCGGCTGAAGAGTGGGGCATAGAAGCCAGGGAATTTAGATTCGTTAGTGATTTTAGTGCTTTAAAGCACGCTGTGATAGAAATTGGTTACGCCTGTGCTATCAAGACGATTATGAGTTCATCGGGAAGAGGTCAAACAATAGTTCACAAT